>OGOU01000928.1_pt1 | contig 24092 bp, 16 predicted proteins | sample 1552721 | NCBI WGS metagenome assembly OGOU01 (sample SAMEA2580176, study PRJEB22360) | human gut metagenome | biome: human gut; feature: human-associated habitat; material: faeces | place: Denmark | collected 2008/2010
CTGTAAGCATGCTGCGATAATAACCGTCGTTAACCTCTCCAGCCATACCGAAGTCTCGTAAAAAGCGTAGCTATCACTCCTTTCGGCAAAATAAGCCAACACGTTATTTCCCCACTGGTACACGGGAGCGAAAAGATTCGAAACGATTCGCCCGTAAGAACTATACGGAGCCAACAATGCCACAACCGAACCAATTCCGGCAATCATGGCAATAATAAACACTCCCAACATCCCGTACCGCAACCACGAAACCGCGGGAGAATACGAAAAACGATACTTCTTTTTCTTTCGCCGTCCGCTAAACCAAGACACCACATCTTGAAACACACCCAACGGACAAATCACCGAACAATACACCCGTCCAAACACGAGCGTCAATACCACCCATAAAAGAATGACCCCGACATTCAAGGCCAGCACGGCCGGCAGGAACTGTATTTTCGCCAGCCATCCGAACCACGCATGTAATGTTCCCGTAAAATCGAGAAACAACAAGGTGATCAAGATAAAAAACACAAGGGCTACTATTAATCTGATTCTGCGTAGCATAAGCTGTTATTTTAGTTATTAAAACATTACAAAATTATGGAATGTTTACACTATAATTTGTACACGAATTACAGATTAAAATACCAAAATTACTGATTGAAATAATTTCTTGATTTACGATTTCAAATAAAACTCTTCATTTTCACCAATCAGCAAAATACAAAAAACACTTCCGGTTTCTAAATCCTTGTTGGAAAGAAACCAGAAGTGTTTATACTCTTTTGATAATATTTCCTTGTCTTATTCCGTCAACTCGTATTTCAATTCATACCCTTGTTCATCAATTGAAATACCCTCCGTCATCCAACGGGGAGCCGGGCTCTCTTTCAAATAATGATCAAAAAACTGCCGCATCCGCACTCCCCAATCTATCATGGCTGCCTCGCTATTCAAGGCATGGCTCTCTCCTTTATAGTTTAACAACCAAGCAGGACGTTGCAATCGTCTCATGGCCATAAAAAGATCCAACCCCTGAGCAAAAGGCACGGCATTATCTCCATCACAATGGAATATCAGCAAGGGAGTCTTGATTTTATCCGCATAAAATATAGGAGAATTACGAATATACATCTCCCAGTCCTCCCACAACGTCTTGCCCAATCGTCCCTGAGCATCTTCATAAACATACAACCGGGGCATTCCTCCCCCTCTCAGTGCCGTATAGGAAGAAATGGTGTTAGAAACAGCAGCTCCGGGACTGGCACAACGGAAAATATTTGTCCTTGTAACCAAATAAGCCACCTCATAGCCTCCCCAACTATGCCCGATAACGCCAATATGATCTTTGTCCGCAATACCCTTATCAATCAACATCTGTACCCCACTTACCACGGAATTATAGCAACTCTCGGCAGGATCGCCAATCTTAAAATGTACATCCGGCATGAAAACCACATACCCGTTACTTACATAAGTTGGCACGTCTATTACCGAACTACTCAACTCCGGTAAACGATAACTGTATAACTCCTCTGTATGTCGTTCGTAGAACGTCACGATCACCGGATAGCGTTTATTGGGATCATACCCTTCCGGCAAAAACAGGATTCCATCATTTTCCCGGCCGTCAAAAGTCTTCCAACGTTCCAACCTTGCCGTTCCCCACAGGTAATTCGTCTGCTGCGGATTGGTATTTGTTATTCGGCGAGGATTCGTAAACTTCAGATTACTCCACCACAAATCCCCGTATTCACTAAAACTAGATTTACTCCAAACACAAGTTTTACCATCATCAGCCATCTTTACGATCCGGGCAGCATATTCCCCTTCCAGTAATTTATTAACTTTCCCGTTAGCTTCCAAAGCATACACACCTTTACTCTTTGTCCGGGTATTAAAACTACTTAGAATCGCTCCTTTCGTAAGATCATTTCCTTTCGCTTCAACTAAACGTAGCTCTAGATCATGTTTCCGACCATATTCACCTGTAAGCGAATAAGGCTGTTTATGGCCTGTCAAATCCACAACCCACATGTCATAACGATCATATAACACCAGACTCTTACCCTCATTTATCCATCCAGCATAACCATAGGCCGAAGGGGCTTTAGGCATATCATGTAATTCATCATACATCGGATAACCGATAGCAGAAGATATATCTTTCAACTCTCCCGAAACCATATCTATATTGTACCATGTCCGAGCCTCTACATCATACCACACAGCATACTTTCCGTTCGGACTCCAAACAGGAACATTTCGCACATTGGTCAATAACTTCGTCTGTTTTCCATCCGCCAAACGAATCAGATAAATATCTGAATTCAGTTCGTGCCTCCAATCAAATTGTGTAAGATAGGGAGTTGAAGAAGTCGCAAATATATAATCAAAATCCTTACTTTCAGGTATAACAAAAGCACTCATACCCGGATCAGATAACTTTACACATTCTTTGGAATCCACGTGATATATGAATTTGGGATAATCCATCGGATTAAAACCACCTCGGGCCGGTCTTTGCCTCCGATGAGACAATGGCTCGTTCCAACTCCATAATTCCAATTCAAAACCCAGATCAGACTTTTTTCTTGGTGCCGGTCTCGGCATTTTTACCGGCTCTATCTCCAACATTATATCTCGTCCCCCGTTGAGTAAAGGATAAGGATTACGAGTCACCTTCATCCCTTCCGGAAGTCCTGTAATCTCTTCAAAGTTGACCACCACATGACAATCCGCAGGAGCTAAAGAAAACGAATAGAGCAGATCGGGATTATTCACCCGGGAAGAATCGGAAGCAACCGTGAAAGTACCAACTTCTCTCTCCTCATCAAACCATACCCGGCCAAAGAGATTTTTACCAGTCTTGAAAATATCCCGGGATTTCCCCTTTAAGTCCCGAACACGCAAAACAGTCTCGTCATCCCCTTTGTATTCATAAACAAGAGAACGTCTCCCATTAAAAAAAGTATAACTCCCAACCCGATCTATCTCGATCTTCTCCCCAGTTTCCACGTTCCACACGTACAAACGATTATAGGAAGTGTTCCCCTCATTCACGAACTCGGTATAAACAATCCAAGGAGAACTGACATCCACATTGGGAAAAGCCGTTTTATCCCAAACGATCTTTTTCCAATCTTTCAAACGCACGATAAAAGTAGAATCAACCGTTGTCCCCGTGGTATCAACGGGAGTTTTTTGTACCATTTTTACCCATTTCCCGTTATTGAAAAAGAAGAACTCTGAAACATTCTTCAAAGCAATTGTCCGATTCCGTTCCGCATCATATAGATACAACTCTGAATCCTGATTCCCAGCATCATAAAGATAAGCGTAGCGATAAGTTACCCATCTCCCGTCAGGAGACAAATTCGGTTCTCTCAACGTTCGCCATAATTTACATTCTTCCTGTTGCAATGCTTTTTTCTGCGCAAACAGTAAAGAAGGCAATGCAAGAAATAACAAAATACAAAATACGATTCGTTTCATCTCTACTACTTTTCAGCTTTCAACAACTCAATGACATAAGATATTTCATCAGCCAACTTACTGGGACTACCGCAATACCCTCCTGAAGTATAACGCATCACGCCATCTTTCAAAATTACTTTTCGCGGAATCCCCGAATCATTGAACATTTTGGCAAAGCGTGAGAACACGACATTGGCCGATTGACTCTTTTCATTATAATTGTCATACAACACATTGAACGTGAAATCATTTTTTGCAAAGTACTCCTTAATCTTCTGTTTATATTTATCCCCGCTTTCCTGGGTAGCAATAAAATAAAACTCCACCTCTTTATCTTTAGCATATTTATCCACAGCCATTTGCATGCCGGGGAAGGCCATCTTACACGGACCGCACCAAGTTGCCCAAAAATCAAGTACCACAATCTTTCCTTTCCAGTCTTTACTATTCACCTTTTTTCCCGTCATACTTTCTAACACGAAAGGTTCAACAGCTACATTCGTCAATCCCGCCTTGACCTCCTTTTTCATCTCTTCCAGTTCTTTCATGGACTTCAGCGACTGCACATATTCCTCGAAACCTTCAGACTTTCCATACTTTTCCGTATACACTTTTTTCAACATCTCCAACATAGCCGGAGTCACCACATTCTCTCGCACACACTCCTCCAACACGGAAAATATCTTCGATCTATTCCCGGTCTTTTCCAAAATTTGGATATAGGCCTCATTCAAGTCCGAATTGCTATACAATCCTTCTTTCGACAAGTTTTCAAAATAAGGAAGAGTCTCCTCGTATTTTTCCATCCGGGTCAACAAAAGAATATGACTTGTCAGTTTATCATCAAGCTGGCGACGAGCAATTTCCCTCGCCTGCCCCGGAGTATATCTGACATCCTCCATAAAAGAAAGATCATCTTGTTTCTTCATCATCTCTTCTATCATTGCGGTAGATAAAGGATAAATGACCTCATCAGGACTTAATTTCAACTTAAACATCCGGAAAATATTCCAACGATACACCTCATTCAATGTCTGGAAATTCATTTGATCAAACCAAGAGGCAAATCCCTCGTAATCGTGCTTGGCAAACAAAGCCTCTTCCAAAACACGGAATGTACTGTAATAAATAAAAGCATGTTGCCCCTGTTCCGGGTGCTTACGCCATTCACTGATCGGGAAGTCAGCCAAAAACTTGCGGGTTGAATCCAGTTTCACGTCATCCAGCGGCATTTGCTCGATAGTCTTAAAAGTCTTAAAGCGAGCCGCAGCACCGTGAGGATAATTAGCAAGAATCATTTGTTCCAGCGAATCGGCTTTTTCCGTATCTCGTAATTCAAAACGGTAAAGATCCCTAGCCCACAAATATTGTTGTTCACCCAAGCCGGGGATACTCAAAAACTGAGTAATATACCGACGAGCCGCATCCGAATATTGGTCTCCACTTCTCAATTTCACCATCGCCATAAAACAGTCGAACATTTTCGGCATATTCTGCGGGAAGTATTCCAACTCTTTATACATCCACATTTCCACCGCCTCATCAGAAATATCGTACTGATTAAAATACCCCATCACACCTTTCCCCAAAGAAGGTTTACGAAATATAGCCCAAGCCAGTCTTCCTCCGGGAAGTTGTTGTCCATTCTGGTCAAGGGTTACCCACATGAAACCCTTATCATCATTATTATCCGCAACACCCATATCATTCACATCCTTCGGGACAAACTTAAAGGCAACAAAAGCGCAATTTCTCGGTACATAAAAATTCCCATACCAAATTCCCTTGTATTCGCTCAAATCCACATCTGCCACTTCCCAACAATAATCATTATACATATAGGCAACTCCGGTAATAGCCTCCTTTCCGACCAACGGTCCTCCCGTCGGATCATATTGTATTTCCAACCGAGTTCCTGCCACAGGACTCCCCGTAAAACCGGATAAACGAGACTTTTCTTCTTGCCCTAACACGTTCACGGCAAGACCACATAACAGCATTACAATAATTACGAACTTATTCCTCATAGTAATAAATTTTGGACATAAAATTCCAAGGGCTATTATAAAGCCCCGGAATATATCAATTTCAAATTCAAATGTTTATTTACTTGCTTGATTCCCGATCGCGTGCAGATCGATATTATACTTTGTTTTAAAATAATCCAACACGATCTCGTATTTTTGTTTTATCAGGTAAGTACGTTTATAGGTTCCGCTACTTTGATCCCATTCTGCACTGACATCAAAACTATCAGATAACGCCCAAGCCTTAAACTCATCCTCGCTCATGATTGTCAAATACTTCACGTAAAGCCCGAAATCATAATTCACATCAATATTTTTATAATATTCCAAGAACCCACAACCATTATACCCCCATTGTCCTTGATTCTCGGTATTTGACGAGTTATTAAACAAATCAGAAAATTCCGTCGGAATCTCTATTTTATCACGAGAAGCCGCATACACGATCAAAGATTTTGTAATCTCCCCGGTCGCATTTAATTTCTCATTTTCAGTCAATTGATCGAACTTTTCACTCGTATAACCGAATGCGATATGATTTAAACCACTTGCAGCTGCATGATACGTGGTATCATACACTTTCACACTCCCCCATTCTTGTGTTTCTTCATCATACACGTAATCGTATCTTTCTGTTACACTATATATTTCCGAGGCCAATAACACTCTTAAAGGTAATATTTTCCGTAAGAAATCTTCATCCCATATAGCAAAACTATTCTCTGTTATAAAATGAAAAGCCTTGTCAGCATACGCCTCATCCGCTTGAACCGAATAATAGGGAATATATTCCGTCACATTCCAACGAAAATCCGATTCCTTATATTTATACAAAAATTGTACGTTATATTTCTCGTAATAAGCAAGAAATTCCTGATCATAATCCGCATTCCCTTGGGGAAATTCATAAAAAGTCTGAGGTTCCGATGGAGTTAAATCTTTTTCCCCACAGGCAAAAAATAAACCTGTAAAAATCAACAGTATAAACAGTATATTATTTTTCATAGTACTTCAATTTATCAATTGGTTCCAATTCGATCCGTAGCTAATTCATTCTGTACCAATTTAGAATTCCGATCTAAAACATCCTGCGAAATCGGTAAGGTATATCCAGGATCTTTTTCCTGTAACACGTATGTTGTCCGCTGTCCATTTTCACTAACCCACGTATGTTCAATTCTAGGCATCCCGTAACGACGAAGATCAAACCAGCGATGTCCTTCCATAAAAAGTTCACGACGACGTTCCAACTTACACAAGTTTTCCAAATCATCAGCCGTACTCAACGTGTAATTCGAATAATTTGTAAACCGGTTTTCCCGCAATTTATTTAGATCATTTACAGCTAATTGACCACATTCAGCAGCTCCCGCTTTATATTTCTCCATATATGCCTCTGCTCGGTTCAAATAAAGTTCAGCCGTTCTCCACACGTACCCTCTTTCCGCAACCCCGTGTTTATACTCTTGATAAGGATAAATATAACCGCTTGCCGTGGCCTTAAAATACATCCCGTTACGACTATCATTCGGTTCTGAAAAACTACTCACCAAATCCGTAGACAGGCATACAGGCGTTCCCATGAATCCCATCCGTCCGGGCATACTTCCAAAGACAAAAATAGTTTCCGGGAAACTGGAAGAAACGACCGGATTCGTAGAATTCGTGGGATAATTCACATTCGTGTAAGCATAAGTCGGTAAATAAACCAAATCCGGAGCCCCTGCAAGAGCCTGGGTGGCATGTTCAATCACTTTATCCCATTCCTCCATGTACAGATAAATACGGGAGGCGATCAAATGTGCGGAAACATAATTGATCCGGTAAACCCCATTATTTGTTTTATTCTGATCCAACAATGACACAGCCCGCTCAATATCCGCTGTAATCTGTTTGTATACATCTGCCACCGAACTACGAGCAATTCCTTCATCCCGAATTTCGGATTTCGTGACCAAAGATACTCCTAAACGCTGGTCGGGAGTTGAACGGGAATCGTTGTAAGGAGTTGCAAAGATATTCACCAACTGCAAATAATAATACGCCCGTAAAGTCAGAGCCTCTCCCAACACCATATTAATCTGTGATTCCGTACCCACTGACATCTCTATATCATCAATGATAACATTGCATACCATAATCTTCTCATAGTAATTTTCGTATGTTGCATCAGTCACATTTGCATCCTTCAAAGACTGATACATGTAATATTGCCAAGTAAAAATATCCCGGCAAGCATTATAGACATCCGTGTATGAATAGGAAGATACGCCATCAATATCATCATCCATATACCAAGTCAAACCATCCAATTCGGCAAATGCATACCCTGCCCCGTTCAATAATTCTGAATAAGCATCCGTTGTTTCCGGTTCAAATTCATCTTGAGAAACTTCCTCCAAGAAATTCCCACACGCACAGAACGTTATGATAAAAAACGCTCCTAATATAAACTTATTAAATACTGAAATCATAGTTCATCATCTTTACTAGGTTAAAAACTAACATTTAAAGAGAACGAGTACGTCTGCGTGATTGGTAGAGCCGTTCCTCCGGTTCCGCCTTGTTCAGGATCTTGTCCCCTAAACTTCGAGCTACAAATCGTCAAAGGATTGGTAACATTAAACATACAAGACATCATGGATACCCCAAATTTTTTCAAATATTTCTGGGGAATCGTATAGGACAGAGATAAATTACGACATCTTAGGAAATCTCCCTTCACCACCCGAATATCTGAATAATTATACATTTCATAAGAATTCAAAGACACGGTAGAAGGAATCGGAACATATAAATTATACTCTGTCGAACCATCAAACACGAATCCTGGAATATTTGTCGTAAGCTCGTCACCCGGCTTCTTCCAACGTTTCAAAAGATCTTTATGCAAATTATCCTGTGGAGCGGGCATGGTGAGAGCCCCGCTATACAAGAAATTCAATCTCTTTACACTACCCAAGCTATAAGCGAAATTAGCATTCAACGTCAGATTCTTATATCGCAAACTCGTGGTAAATCCACCGCTGATTTTAGGATCAGCCTGTCCGGAATACACCAAATAATCCTTCGGGTCATCCATTTTAACAATCTGGCTCTGGTCACGAGAAGTATGAGCAAAAGTAGCGTATCCATATTGCGGATCTAATCCGGTAAATTTCCATGAATAAACCGCATTTACAGGCTTTCCGTTCTCAAAAGCATTTCCGGCCAGATAATCCGTGTAAGTATATTCATTTTTTCCTGTATTCTGCACATTATTCGTGTTCTTTGAATACGTGGGAGTAATTGTCCATTTGAAATCTTTCGTCTGTACGGGTACAAATGACACGGCCAACTCAAAACCCGTATTCTTTATATCCGCTCCGTTTTTATAGGTCGTCTTAACTCCATATTCCGCAGGAACATCCAAACTAAAAATAATATCTTTCCCTTTTTTGTAATAGTAATCAATTGTTCCACTGATTCTTCCTTTCCAGAATGAAAAATCCGTTCCGATATTTATTGTCTTTGTCTTCTCCCAGCGCAAATCCGGATATGCGTAACGACTAACGTTCAGCACGTACTCCCCGGACCAACGATTAATCACGGTTGTCGGATATTTCACGACAAGATTGGGTCCCACCGTGGTAGGAACATTTCCCTGACTACCATAGGACAAACGCAGACTCAAGTCTGCCCGTTCTCCCAACAATTTAAACCACGGTTCCTCAGAAACACTCCAACGTCCCGCAACACTCCACACGGGTAAAGCTTTATTATTTGTATATTGTCCGAAACGGTTGGAAGCATCCATACGGATATTTGCATTCAACACATAACGATTTCTATATGCATAAACTAACGTCGCAAAACCGGATAACGTATTAGATAACGTATTACTAAGTTTAGCCGTATGTTTCTCCAAAGATGAATTTCCACTCAATGAAGTTGAGCCGGACGTATTGGTATCATACTCGTAACTAATTCCCAATCCCCGATCCGGGAAATATCCCCATTCCTCAGTATTAAATCCATCATTTTTTACCGAACGGACCTCATATCCCACCATCGCGTTAATAATATGATTCTCGTTCAATATCTTATTATAAGACAACTGGGCGCGAGCCGTATAACTTATATTATTATTTGTTTCATATAACAATATACCTCCCTTAGACAAACGCGAGGCTTTTTCCTCTTCACTATTTGGAGTAACTGCCCCGTAGTCATATCCTCTGATTTCCGCAATATAATAAGAACGTTCATCTGCCCATTTCTTGTTTACCGTGTTCGAATAATTTACACCAAAAAGAGTATTTAAAGTCAACCGAGGATGTAATTTCGCATTTATCCCCACACTGGCATTCACTTGACGAATATTCGCCTCATTACCCGTATGCTCTATTTCGTTCAAGATATTATAAGAAAGCGGAAAATTTGAAGACAATCCGGGTACAGTAGAATATTGTGTCGTGTAGAATTCATCTTTACTAATGGCTCTTGATGCAGAAAGAGCATAATCCGAAGGATTTACCATATAAAAACCATCTGATTTTCTATCCGAAAAACTCAATTTACCCTCCACATTGACAAACTTCCCGATATCGGTACTTAAATTCAAATTTAAATTATATCGTTCCAGGTTGTCTCCCTTCGTCGTTCCTTTACTATTATTGTAACCTACTGAAAAATAGTAACGACTAGTTTCATTTCCCCCGGAAACACTTAATGTATAATCCTGATTAAAAGCATTCTGACAAAGAATCTTAAACCAATCTGTGTTCATTGTCTCCAAATCGGCAACTTTCGCATCAAACTCAGACTTTGTAATTTTACCGTCATAATAATCAAACAGAGCCCCTTCATACCCTGCAGAATAAGGCATTGCCCCATATAGATAACCGTACTCTGCCGTTTCCCGGGACACCCCGATACGTTCCTTAGAATTCATCAATTGGTAATCCGAATACCGGGGACGTTCCGTAAACCCGAAAGATGCTGAAAAAGTAACTGACGGCTTTCCTACTTTACCTTTTTTAGTTGTCACAACAATCACGCCATTAGCAGCTTGCGTTCCGTAAATAGCCGTAGCGGAAGCATCTTTCAAAAAAGTAATCGATTCAATATCCATCGGATTCACCCCGGAAATGGCATTACCTAACAAACTCAGACTGGCATTTTCTCCCGCTTGTTCCCGTATGGTTGAGGCCGATCCCGTTAACACGTCATTTATCTCGTCGTTAGATAAATCCACCGGGTCCTCATAAATAATTCCATCAACAACCCAAACAGGTTCCTGATTACCTAATAAGGTTGAAGTTCCTCGAACACGAACTTTCTGACGTTTACCAACCAAACCACTCGTATTCATAACTACCATTCCCGGAAGTTTTCCCTGTAACATCTGCTCAATTGAATTCGTTCCATTAAAAAACAAATCCTCACGTTTAACGGAGTTCGTGGATCCTACCATATCAGACTTTCGAATACGTTGATAACCTGTTACAATTACCTCATCCATCGCTTTTACATCTTCTTCCATCAACACCATCATCTCCTTTTGTCCAACATATCTAACTTCACGAGTTTTCATTCCCAAAAAGGAAAAGATCAATACAGGAGATTCTGTATAAGGAATTGTGATTGTAAATTCCCCTGCCATATTTGTAATTACACCTGTCGAAGTTCCTTTTAAAATAACTGTGGCTCCCGGAACTCCCGTACTATCTTTCATGAAAACACGCCCCTTGATAGTAAGCTCTTTTTTAACATCATCTTTGGCCTTACTTGCAGTAATAACAACCACTTGATCATCTATTGTAAAAGACAAGCCTAGTGGATTTAATAACTCCAGCAATAATTGACTGAAATCCTGATCTGTGGCATCAACATTTACTTTACCACATTTATTAACAAGATCCAACTTATAAAGGAAGGTATAGTTCGTCATCTTTTCCAAATTGGAAAATACCTCCTGCACTGTTGCATCTTTCATATTCAACGACACTTTCGTTTGTGAAAACGTATTAGCGGAAAGGTGCATCACCCCCACCAATAATAAAATCATCGAGATTTTCATGCGCAAAAAGAATTTAGATTTCCGATATTGCCAAAAATTCAGCAACAAATCCCAATTTTTTTTCATAGATTTGTAATTCAATTAAATTAAACATTTATTCTGCTCGTCGCCCAACGAGCGGTATACAAAACGGGATTGCCCAATCCCGTTTTTATTTATCAAAAACAGTTAAAGTTCTACCTTTCAGTTCAAAACGTACATCTCCGGATATCTCGAACTTCCGCAACACATCCTCCACAGAAGAATACATTGGCAATTTACCACTGTATATCACACTCTTCGCTCCCTGATTCATGTAAAATACTTCCAGATCGTACCATCTTGAGACGATTCTCAAAATTTCTTCTAAAGCAATGTCTTTGAAATAAAACAACCCATCCTTCCAAGACGTGAATTCATTGACATCAACTTCAGCAATACTCAAGGTTCCGACACCCTTATTATAATAAGCTTGTTCTCCCGGTTTGATCTTCTTCTCCGGTTGCCCATCCCGAAGAATAGCGACACTACCCTCTACTAATGTCGTGTAAACCCCTGGTTCATCAACATACGATTTCACGTTAAAAGATGTACCCAACACCTTCACTTTCATCTCATCCACCTCCACGACAAACGGTTTACTTACATTCCGAGCTACATCAAAGTATGCCTCTCCTTTCAAAATTACACTGCGAACTTTTCCGTCAAACCGAGAAGGAAATTCCAATGTAGTTCCCGAATTCAAGTATACCTTCGTTCCATCACACAATTCCACCGTATACGTTCCTCCATATGGTACATTGATCGTGTTATACCCAATTTCTTTTGTAGTACCATCTGCTAAAGAATCTTGCTCTTTTATTTTCAGTACTCCATCATTATTATCAAAAGCAACATTTACCCGATTATTACGAACAACAGAAGATAATGTATCCAAACGATATTTTAATCCGGATGCCATCTCTAATGTCACAATAGCCTTACCCGGTTCAAATTTTTCTGTTACGGACAAATTGTCTACATCCGGTTCTTGGCTTAACAATATCCAAGCAGAAACTCCTGCAATTACCACAACAGACGCTGCCGCAATCCAAGATAATATTCCTCTTCTTTTTACCTGTTTTCTATTTTTCAGTTTACTTAAAGCCCTTTCCGTATCAAACTTCGCAATAACATGCATTTCATGCTCGATTCGGTTCTTATCTTTTAGCTCCTCCACCAACGTATTCATTTCCTTCACTTCCGACAACACCTGTTCTATCTCTTTCTCCTCTTCCTTAGAAAGTTCCCCTCGGGTATACCGCAATAACTCTTTTGTACATTCAAACGGATTCTTCATCTCTCTTGTAAAATTTCCCCTATTACAAATAACTTTAAAAAAAGGATTACGCAAAACTCAACTTTTTTCATAAAATCTCACTACATTTATTTTGAGTTGATCTATTTTTCAACATCATTAATTAGCGATTATTACGTATCAGTACTCATACTAAAAGCTAATTTTAATTGACAAATCGTCTCTCTACACATAGAATCAACACCAATAATTTTAAATTATACATTTTTATCCATCATCACTCTCCCACGTACACCCATTTTACCGCATCCCCAATAATAATATGATTCGAATCTCCCGTATCATGTAACATGACAACACACTCTCCGGAGGTACTCTCATACTCACCCAAAGAAATCCACCCGCAATCAGAAGTGTCGATTGAAATTTCATGTCTAGCTTCCGGTAACACACTCGTATATGCTTGTGTCCCCATTGTGATAACAAATTACTTTTACACATTATATTCATAGCAGAAAACCTGGGAATATGCACAAACAACTTGTACTTTCCCACCCGCTCCAAGTTCGTGCGCCACTCTACCCATGATTTTCCCTCTCCCCCCTCCGGTACGCACAACAACACTTCGATATACCAGACCATAAGCGTTATTTTCAATTAACGTAAGCCAAGATCACCCATCCAATTTCACAAACCGTTTCACGTTTGCATACTTGTCAAACACGGAATCCTTCCTCGTCAAGTACTCATATAAACTAAACTTTTGGGTGGGTTCCACGATTCGGAATTTCCCTTTTTATATATACATGTATACTAAAAGAAATAATTCTTTTTCCTAAACTTTATTTTTTAGAAATTTTATCTATCACAAATAACTCACAAAAAAGGATTACGCAAAAGACGATCTCTTTTATACAAAAAATAACAACACTGGATACACCCCTTTTAACTTTTCCCGCAATTGAATTTTCGCCTTATTCTTTTGAGCCTTCACGGTATTTACACTAATTGAAAGTTGGGTGGCAATTTCATCATTACTGAAACCTTCCACATAAGCTAATTTAAAAATCCTTCCACATTCTGTAGGTAAGTCTTGAATTGCTCCCATGATCTCTTGATAGACCTCTGCTCGCACCACATTTACGAAAAAATTATTCTCATCCTCCGGGGTATTCTTCTGAATAGATTCCAATATATCAGCACGAATTCCTGTCATTTTTATTTGGTTCAAACAACTATTACGGACAGCCTTATAAAGATAATGTTTCAAATGTTCCTCGTTATCAAAACTTTCATCCCAGTCCAAAAGCTTCATAAACACCTCTTGTACCACATCTTCCGCCTCATCTTGCTCTTTCAGATAATTAAATGCAAAGTAACAAAGTGTTTGATAATAACGCCGAAAATAGCTATCAAACACCCCCTGTTTTCGTATATTTATCTTCTCTATTTTTTGCATCCTTGATAACAAAAAACGATCGTTTATTGCATTTATTATTTGCAAGGATGGCTTTTGATGTATGAGTTTGATTTATATCTAGTTGTGTTTTGGAAGATATGAATAAAATTGTTAAAATAGCTCTATTTAGAGGGGCGCAATAAACGATCCTTTATTTATATTCAAAGACAAAGATATTACATTTAACGAATAATATACCACTTCCTCTCAAAAGAATTCCAATCTTTCCTTAAAGCATTTAATCAAGCCCCACCCACTTACACTTCTACGTAACAAGAAAAACTCTCGTACTAACAAATTATTATTATAAGTTAGTACGAGAGCCATTAAAAATCATCAATCAAAATTCCTACTTCAGCAATCTCTCCAGTTTTTCGATCATCTTCGCAAAAGCCTCCTTAGTATAACCGACCTCAATCTCCACGATCTTTCCCTTCTTATCAATGATAAAATTTCGAGGAATGGTTGCCGTGGCAAACTTCGAATAAATCTTACGTTCCGGATCAAGTCCCATAGGGAACGTGTATCCATTTCTTTCTCGAAACTTCTTTACCTGCTCCTTACTCTCCTCACGAGAAATAGCCAAGAACACGAAATCTTTCCCTTTAAAGCGATCAAGAATCTCCTTCTGCACCCGTTTCAACTCCTCTTGACAAGGAGGACACCACGTAGCCCAGAAATTAATTAATACAATCTTCCCCTTTAAATCTTTAATATTGATCTTTTGCCCGTCAAACATCTCCACAACAAATTCGGGAACATCATCCCCAACCTTTACCAGCGTCTCCTTTTCCTGAGCGTTAACTCTTGCTAAACTTCCCAGTACCAACAAGGAAACGACAAAAACAAATACCCTTTTCATGACCTTTTCTTTATTTGGTTCTAGACAAAGATAAAAAATAATTTCAATAATCATTCTTGAATAAATTAAATACATTTGCATTATAGTATTAACCAGCAAACAAAAATAGACCGTGCGCCTTATTTTTTATCTGTTTTTATTCACTCTCCTGCATTCCTGCCGGGAAGCTAACTCCCGGCTTGAACAAGCCCTGCAACTTGCCGGGGACAACAAGCTGGAACTCCAAAAAGTGCTGGACCACTATGCCGGCGACAGCCTCAAACTAAAAGCGGCCATTTTCCTTATCGAGAACATGCCAGGCCACTATTCCCTCGACGGCCCCTACCTTCGGCAACTCCAACGAGTCATCGACAGTACGGAGACCCCTTACTTGATGAAGAAAGTCATCCTCATGCAACCCCTCCGTTATCCCCGTTCCCGCCAGCAACTCAGGGCGGAACCGGACCTCGAACAAGTGAAAGCCGACTACCTCATTCACCAAATTGACCAAGCCTTCCGGCTATGGACCAACAGTCCTTGGCTCGAAGACCTCACTCTTGAAAATTTCCTTGAATATTTACTACCTTACCGGATTGGTAATGAACCCCTCGATTATTGGCGGGATTCCATAGATTCTCGGCTAAGGGAACGCCTGCAAGAGGCAGGACGCTACTTTGATAACCAAAAACACTCCCCCTACAACATGGCGCAGATCGTTTACGGTCACGCCCTAGGACTTGATTCCGGAAAGGACAACCTGGCAGGAATCCCCTTCTCGGCTAAAGAATGTGTCTTTTCTAGCCAACTACAACTACTGGCATATCGCATGGTAGGTATTCCCGCAGCCATAGACCACGTCCCCTATTGGGCCGACATGAACGGATTCCACGAATGGACGGTCGTCATGGATACCAAAAACAAGGACATACTCGCCGGGCAGATAGAGATGAAAAACGCTCCGAAAGTGTATCGCCGTACGTACTCGATCAACCCCATTCCCGTTCCCGAAAAGGATGAATACATTCCCCCGTTCTTCACAAACCCCTTCAACCGGGATGTCACCAACAAATACCTGCACACCTCGGATATTACGGTCACCGCAACTGTCCCCGTGCAGGCACGACACGCTTATCTCGCCATATTCAACGGGCGAGAACTCCGGGTCGTCGACTGGAGCGACGTGCAACAAGGCAAAGCCCACTTTCATGCCATGGGTTCCAACATCGTGTATTTTCCCGTCTATTTCGAGAAGGAATACCAGCGAAACTTTGCCTATCCCTTCATCCTGCGGGCAAACGGGACAACCGTCACATTACGTCCCGACACGACACGACGACAGACACTCACCCTCACTCGTAAATATCCTTTACATCACAACAAAGTGTACCATGGCAACGCCCTTGTCGGGGCAAGGTTTCAAGCATCGAACGATCCAACATTCCAAAACCCCGTAACCATCCACCGTGTCACCCACAACCCTAATATGCAACCCGTAATCGTTCCGGTCGATACCACGCAAAAATACCGTTACTGGCGATTTAACCATACCAAGATCGTGGAACTCGCCGAGTGGAGATTCAAGGACAACCGAGGCCTAAACCTAACAGGAAAAAGCATTGACCCCGAAGGTAGAGGAGCCCGCCTCGCCAACATTTTCGACAATGACCCGCTTTCCCATGGAAGAATATCCCATCGGCTCGTCGTGGACTTCGATCACCCCGTCAGCGTGTCGGAAATTATCTACCTGCCCCGCAACGATGCGAACGGCGTGTACCCCGGAAACGAGTACGAGCTATTATACTTCGACCTCGGTGGTTGGCAATCTCTCGGTTGTAAAATCGCCACGGACTACTCCGTTGATTTTGAAAATGTTCCATCGAACGCTGTTTATTGGCTGCGCAATCACACGGCTGGCAAGGAAGAGCGCGTATTCACGATACAAAACGGAGAACAACGTTTCTGGTAAAATAAAATCATCATTTTTATTCGTGTTTCCCTTCTTCTTTCAGGAAAAATAGCTAATTTAGGCTATTCATTAAAGAGAGAGGTTATGTTGGATACGATAAAACAGTTCCTCAAGGAACACGAGATTGACGAGAAAGCGGGATTTATCATTGCCGTTAGCGGGGGAGCCGATTCAATCACTTTACTCCACGCATTCAAGTACTTGAATCTACGCATACACGCCTTGCATTGCAACTTCAACCTGCGGGGCAAAGAGTCGAACATGGATGAACAATTCGTGAAACGGTTCTGTGAAACCTACGGTATCCCTATGAGCGTGAAACGCTTTGACACCCAAGAATACGCCAAGAAAAAAGGTATCAGCATAGAGATGGCCGCTCGGGAACTACGCTACGCCTGGTTCGAAGAAATGCGCCAAAAGAAAAAAATGGACTACATCGTAGTGGGACACCATGCCGACGATCTTGCCGAGACTCTCTTTATTAATATATGTCGCGGAACCGGTATCAAGGGACTCACTGGTATTCGTCCCGTCAAAGATCGCATTCTGCGCCCGCTCCTGTCCCGTTCCCGGGAGGAGATCATCGCTTACATCGAGCAAAACCAACTGGGGTATCGTACCGATTCCACCAACAACTCGCTCGACTACGTGCGGAACAAAATTCGCCACATGATCATCCCCGTATGCAAGGACATCAATCCCTCGTTCCTCAACACGGTACGGGAAAACTGTAACACCCTCAAGGAAGTGGAGCAAATCTATCGTTACGGCATCGACCGTTTGAAAGAAGAAGTGATTAGCGAGGAAAACGGGGAAACCCTTATTGACATACAAAAGACACTGGCAGCCCCAGCCCCTTACACGCTCTTGTTCGAGATCCTACGGCCATATGGTTTTAACGCCACGCAAATCGAGGATATTCTTGAAAGCAGCGACGCCATTCCCGGAAAACAATTCGAGGCAGAAGAATACTTACTTACAAAAGGCAGGATCTACTGGCGGCTGTTTAATATCTTAGAAAAAGAAGACAAACGTACTCTTTTGGCAGATAGTGGAGAATACCACGTCGATGACAGCATCTTCCGGCTCGAAGAACAAGACATCGATGACTCTTTTATCGTTCCCCGTGACCTTGACACAGGGTGTTTTGACCTCGATAAAATCACGTATCCCCTCGTATTACGCCACTGGTCCATGGGTGACTGGTTCTGCCCTCTCGGTATGAAACGTAGTAAAAAGAAATTGAGCGACTTTTTCACAGACTTGAAATTCAGCGCCAAGCAGAAAAAAGACTGCCTTCTCTTACAATCTGGCAAGGACATCATTTGGGTGGTCGGCCATCGCATAGACGATCGCTACAAAGTATCTCCTGCTACCAAAAGAGTTTTAATTATCAAACAAATAAAAGGAATTTAATACGCATTAAATGATCAATGCTCTAAATAGAAAAAGAGGCCCGTCGGCCTCTTTTTAACACACTAACAATAAATTTACTACACTTATAAAAGCAAAAAACATTTCCTTCAATTGCTGGGCAAAGATAAATATTTAAAACGTTTGCGCAAACTTTTTTAAGAAAAAAAACGTTCGCGTATAACTAATCTAAAAGTTCTTTGTTTTTCATTTTTTTATCCATACTTTTGTGTGAGTTTACGACATTAAACGAGAGAGTTAACATCATTATTAACCAAATAATAAAAAAACAAATGTCAAAGATTAAAGTTGGTATCAACGGATTCGGACGTATCGGCCGTCTGGTTTTTAGAGCTGCAATGACAAGAGACGATATTGAAATCGTTGGAATAAATGACCTTATCGATGTCGACTACATGGTTTACATGTTGAAATATGACACCATGCACGGTCGTTTCAACGGAACCGTTGAGGCTAAAGATGGAAAACTCGTTGTAAACGGACACACTATCCGTGTTACAGCAGAGAGAAACCCGGAAGACTTGAAATGGAACGAGGTGGGTGCAGAATATGTAGTTGAGTCAACCGGACTTTTCTTAACGAAAGAAAAAGCAGAAGCTCATTTGAAAGCCGGGGCAAAAAGAGTCGTGATGTCTGCCCCGTCAAAAGATGATACCCCGATGTTCGTGATGGGTGTAAACCACAAAACTTACGCCGGACAAACTATCGTATCTAACGCATCATGTACCACGAACTGCTTAGCCCCGTTGGCTAAAGTAATGCATGATAAATTCGGTATTGTTGAAGGTTTGATGACCACCGTACACGCTACCACCGCTACCCAAAAAACTGTAGACGGTCCTTCTATGAAAGACTGGAGAGGTGGACGTGCCGCTGCTGGCAATATCATCCCGTCATCTACCGGAGCTGCTAAAGCCGTGGGTAAAGTGATCCCGGAATTGAACGGCAAATTAACCGGTATGTCATTCCGCGTTCCTACATTGGACGTGTCTGTGGTTGACTTGACTTGCCGTCTGGAAAAAGCTGCAACTTACGAAGAGATCAAAGCTGCCATGAGAGAGGCTTCTGAGAATGAATTGAAAGGCATTCTTGGCTATACTGAAGAAGAAGTTGTTTCTTCAGACTTCTTGGGTGACGCTCGTACTTCTATCTTCGATGCTAAAGCCGGTATCGCATTAAACTCTAACTTCGTGAAACTCGTTTCTTGGTATGACAACGAGTGGGGATACTCCAACAAAGTTCTCGAGTTAATCGCTCACATGGCTACAGTAAAATAAAAAAAAGGGGCATAAGCCCCTTTTTTAGTCTATCACACACACTAACCACATGGAAAACAATCAACAGAGAAGGCCATACAAACTAGGTTTGGCATTAAGTGGAGGGGGAGCCAGAGGATTCGCCCATTTAGGCGTCTACAAGGCAATGCAAGAGCTGGGAATTAAACCGGACATCATTTCGGGAACCAGTGCGGGAGCGATAGCCGGGCTTATATTTGCATCCGGTCACTCGGCTGAGGACGGGCTTAAATTCTTTCAAGATAGAAAACTACTCGACTTCGCACGCCCTTTAGTTTCCAAAACCGGAATCATGACCATGACCGGGATGGAAAAAAGGTTATCCGAGTTTATTCATGTTGAAACTTTCGAGGAACTACAAATACCGCTGGTGGTCACCGCCACCAACATGAACTTGGGCATACCTACGCATTTCAGTACGGGCAAAGTAGTCCCCTGCGTATTAGCATCCTGTTCTATACCGATCGTGTTCGTACCTGTTACCATCAATCACCACCAGTACTCGGACGGCGGAGTATTTATGAACCTACCCGTGCGACCGATCCGGGAGTTATGCGAGACAGTTATCGGCGTACATATCGACCCGTTGGAGCCCTGTAATCACATCAAAAGCATGGTCCACTTAGCCGAACGCTCCTTCCACATGGGTATTCTGTCAAACATGAACATCGATACCCGCTTGTGTGACATCGTTATCGTGCCAAAACACATCAGCCGATACAGCATGTTCGACCTTAATAACATCGAAAAAATAGTGGACGAAGGTTACCGACAGGCTAAGGTCGTATTCTCTCGCCCAAAAATCATGAAAAAACTGAATTGCCTAATGATTCAGTAATCCCATCGATGAAGTGATTTAGTGATTTCCGATTAGGTGATTATAAATCACTAGATACTTAAATGTAGAATGTAAAATGAAAAAACTACCCCCTCTAAAAGGTAAAAGTTAAAAACTAAAAGATAAAAGTTGAAAATCAAAAAGCGTCAGCTTGTGCGGTTGGAATCTAAAATCTAAAATTTAAAATCTAAAATCACTAAATTACCATGTTTTCTTCCCTTCAAGCCCTTGGAATATCTTCGTTGAACGAGATGCAAGAAGCCTCACTGAAAGCTCATCGGGAAACCGATCACATCATCTTGCTCTCTCCCACCGGATCAGGTAAAACCTTGGCCTTCCTGTTACCCTTACTGGAAAACCTTACCCCGGATAACACGAAAGCACAGGCCATCATCCTAACCCCATCAAGAGAACTGGCTTTACAGATAGAGCAAGTATTCCGTTCCCTGAAAAGCGGTTTCAAGGTGGTATGCTGTTACGGGGGGCATGACATCAACATGGAAAGTCGCAGCTTGGCATACACGCCCACGCTGATTATCGGGACACCAGGCCGTATACTCGACCACATCACCCGGGGGACAATTGACACGGGCTCGATCTCCACTATCATTCTCGATGAGTTTGATAAGGCACTGGAATTCGGTTTTCAAGAAGACATGGAAACCATCTTCTCGCACTTACCACACCTACAAAAGCGCATCTTAACCTCCGCAACATCGGCCATCGAGATACCGGAATTCACGGGTTTGCGAAACCCTCTCGTGCTGGATTTTCTTGAAGGTGCTGCACCGATCAAGTTAACACTCAAAAGCGTGTACATCGAAAATAACAACAAACTCGACACGCTCTACAAGCTACTGTGTGATCTAGAGGAAGGTCCTACCCTGATCTTTTGTAACTACCGGGAACGGGCGGAAGAAGTGAGTAATTACCTGTGGGATAAAGGAGTCAATAACGAGTATTTCCACGGGGGAATGGAACAGGAAGAACGCGAACGAGTGCTGTGTAAATTCCGTAATGGAAGTACTTACATTTTCATCTCGACGGACCTCGCCTTGATCGGTTTTCTTTTTCATCCCCACGGCCCCCGCCTCCCGCGGCCTGGACATCCCGGAGATAAAATACATCATCCACTATCACCTCCCCGAAAAGTCGGAATCCTTCACCCATCGCAACGGTCGAACTGCCCGGATGAATGCCTCCGGTACCGCTTTTCTCCTACTCGACAGGGATGAATCCCGCCCGGATTTCCTAACCGAAATCCCGGAAACCTACCACCCCGTCGGCAAATACCCCGCCCCGGCAGAACCATTCTGGTCTACCCTCTACATCGGCAAAGGAAAAAAAGACAAGGTCAACAAGATGGACATCGTCGGTTTCCTCTGCCAAAAAGGGAACTTGAAAAAAGAAGATATCGGTAAAATCGAAGTCAAAGACCATCACGCTTTCGTCGCCGTCAAACGAGGCAATTTAAGGCAACTACTTTCCCTCATCCGAAGAGAGAAAATCAAAAATATGAGAGCCAAGATAGAACTTTCGAGGTAAAGTAATGTAGCATGAACTTTAGGAACTAAAATTAAAGGGACTTTCCAAAAAGTCAATTTTAAAAACTACCCCCACCAGCTCCCCCTTACACAGGGAGAGAGCTGATTATCAAGCGTTTTTCACTCCTGTGTAAGGAGAGCTGGTGGGGTAGTTTATGAATAAATCTTTAGATTTTTGAATTCACGATATTCAAAATATCCGTTTCCATTTGTTTGGCCATTTCAACCACTTTTTCACCTCTGGAAATAATATCGTTAGCATATTCTTTATCATCCAATCCGGCTGCATTGATCTTCACGTTCAAGAAAGCGCCGATTACTCCGGAACGAGCAGCCAAAGCACCAACTCCGGCATCAGTTACAGAATTCGGATTACCGATCTCTGCCATGGCTTTCACCACTTCCATACATTCGTAGCAAAGCATCATCGTTTTGAACGGTACTTCGGTAGCAAACTTGGTTGCATCTTGAATTGCTTGGTGACGTGCAGCTTTTTCTTCGTCTGTTTTCTTCGGTAATCCGAAGGCATCCATGATACGATTGAAAGCGTTAGTATCCTCGTCAACCATTTTGATTAATTCAACTTGATAAGCTTTTCCTCTTTCAGCCCAATTACTGAATTCTTCCCAACGCTCATCCCAACCGCGTTTGTGAGAAGACAAGTTGGCAACCATCGTGGCCAGTGAAGAAGCAAGAGCTCCCATGTATGCTGAAATGGAACCACCACCGGGAGCCGGAGATTCTGATGCTGTTTCATCAGCAAATTCATGAAGATTCATATCGATCAAGAATTTCTTTCCTTGATTCATCTCATCTTCCAGAATATACTCGATGATTTTCTTTCTGGGTTCGAACGGATACAATTCATCCAAACCTAAAGATTTCACGGCAATCTTGATCAATTCTTTATCCGATACCCCGGTAGAGCGTTGTTGTTTACGCAAGAAATAACGTCCGGCATCCAACATGGCTTTTAATGGAATTACACCCACTAACTCGGAACCGGTTACACGAATACCGCGATCCTGTGCTTTACGGCATACTTCGTCGAAAGCCTCATGTACGGAAGTCACGGAAATATCCGTCAAGTTCATGGAGATCTGAGCAATTCCATACTCTTCGATAAACCAACCGATAGCCTTCACAGACTTCAAAGTTCCCGGGATCATCACGTTTTTACCTTTCTCGTCTTTCACGATCTTACCGGTAATAGGATTTCCTTCTCTCTTAGCTCTTCCTCTTTCGCGTACGTCAAAAGCGATCGCATTGGCACGACGGGTAGAGGTGGTATTTAAGTTCACGTTGTAAGCCACCAAGAAGTTACGGGCTCCAACAGCCGTAGCTCCGGTTTTAGCCGTCCACTCGTTCAACTCACGGGGACCGAAATCGGGATGCCATTGTTCACTGCTTAAACGCTCTCCAAGAGCCTCATATTCTCCGGCACGGCAAGTAGCCAAATTTCTTCTTTCCGGGGTGAAGGCTGCACTCTCATAGCAATATACCGGGATATTCAATTCTTCACCGATACGTTTTGCCAAAGCACGTGCGTATTCCACGGTTTCTTCCATCGTGATGTTTGATACCGGAACCAAAGGACAAACGTCTGTAGCTCCGAAACGGGGATGCGCTCCCTTGTGTTTTTTCATATCGATCAACTCGGATGCTTTTTTAACGGCACGGAAAGCGGCTTCACATACTTCTTCCGGAGTACCAACCATGGTAACAACCGTACGGTTCGTTGCTTTTCCCGGGTCCACGTCAATAAGACTAACTCCTTCAACAGCCTTGATTTCTGCTGTAATCTGATCTATAATATGCATATCGTTCCCTTCACTGAAGTTCGGAACGCATTCGATTAATTTTTTCATATATATTAATTTTATAATTTG
>OGOU01000937.1_pt1 | contig 23960 bp, 19 predicted proteins | sample 1552721 | NCBI WGS metagenome assembly OGOU01 (sample SAMEA2580176, study PRJEB22360) | human gut metagenome | biome: human gut; feature: human-associated habitat; material: faeces | place: Denmark | collected 2008/2010
CTTTTTGTTTCTTGAATTATTTCAATTTAATACTCAAAAACCAAAAACTCGAAATACAGGTTAACTGGATTTCGAGTTTTTTCGACAGTCTGAAAGCACCGATTAAATCGGTGCTTTTTGCTTTTTATTATCGGAGGGATTTTTATATGGGTACTTTTTTGATTATTTTAGGAATATTTTGTTTAATGACTACCTATGGAGTGAATGCTCCTATTCCAATTATATTAGGATGTTTTTTTATTGTCTGGGGACTCTATTTGAAATTAAAGAAACCTAGAAATGGACAAACGAGATCCAATAGTCAAGTAAAATCTGATAGTCATACTGGTTATGAAGGACGTGTAAAAGTTGATAATACCAGATATATTTATGGTGACGATGGTAAGCTCTATGATGTAAGGGACGGTTCTTTTACTCAAGGACTTGACGGGCGTTATCGTGATGATCACGGTCATGTTATTGAGGAAGACGACGATGGAGAGCTTCATATGTATTAAAAATCATAAATTGTCATCAAACATGCATTTCTAAATTTTGGAAAATACTGCTAAAGGATCCTCAAATCCCGTCACTCGCACCATAAAGACAACCGATTTTATACTAAGTCGGTTGTCTTTCTTTTAGTATGAAAGCCACATTTCAGTGAATTTTTCTTATTAATACAACAATTATAGCTATGAGCTTTCTCTCATTATATATGCCATCTAAAATATGAGGATTGTTAATTATTTATCGTTAAAAATCTGTCAATGTGCACAATTTAGAACTTGACTATTATAAATATTTTAGTTAATCTTTTAACGAGCTTTTTGTGCTAAATGCTTAAATCGAGTGAAAGATTTTATTAAGTTATACGAAAATATTAAAATTTCATTGTGTTAATAAACAAAGAATTTTTTAAAACTTCTGTCATTTTACCCCTATATCTTAGCCAAGAATTGTTGTATAATATAACCAAAGCAAAAGAGATTTTGCTTAGTGTTTTTATCGAAAGGAATGACTTTAATGAAATTTGAAACAATTCTTGCTGAAAGAAAGAATAAGGTTATATACAAAGACGGAGATAAGACTATTAAGGTTTTTGACGAAACTTTTCCAAAATCAGATATACTCAACGAGGCTCTTAATCAGGCTCGTGTAGAGGAAACAGGTCTTAACATTCCCGCACTTGAGGAAGTAACAAAAATTGATGGCAAATGGGCAATCATTACCGATTATATAGAAGGCAAAACGCTCGCACAGCTTATGGAAGAAAATCCGGATAAAATCGACGAATACCTTGAATTATTTGTAAATCTTCAAATTAAAGTACTCAGCCAGAAAGCTCCTTTACTTAACAAGCTTCAGGATAAGATGCAGCGTAAGATTTCCGAGACGGGTCTTGATGCAACCACAAGATATGAGCTTTCAACACGCCTAAACGGTATGCCTAAGCATACTAAGGTATGTCATGGCGACTTTAACCCAAGTAACATTATTATTAAGCCTGACGGCACACCTTATATTCTTGACTGGTCACACGCTACACAGGGCAACGGTTCGGCTGACGCCGCAAGAACCTATCTGCTCTTTAAGCTTAACAAGCAAGATGAGCTTGCTGAAAAATACATTAAGCTTTATTGTGCTAAGACAGATACGGCTCATCAGTATATTCAGGGATGGCTTCCGATTGTTGCCGCTTCACAGTCAGTTAAGGGCAAAGAGGAAGAGCGTGAGTTCCTGCTCTCTTGGGTAAACGTATGTGATTACCAGTAATATTAATCAGAACACAAGTTTTTAAACTCCTATTATACTAATTCTCCTTACTTTCAAATTCCCCGAACAAAAAGCGCTCCTGCTCATTTTGAATAGGAGTGCTTTTTGGGTTGGAAATTTGACTATTTGTACTGACATAAGAATAGACGGGTGATAAATCAATATAAAATGTTTAATTATTATAAAAATATAGTGACATTATAAAATTTTGTGTTATAATTATATTATACCTTATAAAATGTTTTTGTATCTGTTTTTAATAGGACGGCATACAAAGATTTATAAAATTATATATAAAATGAAAGGATGGATTAAAACCATGGGACTCTTTAACGGAAAAACTGTAATTATTACAGGAGGAGGCAGAGCGGTTCTCAGTGACGGAAGATGTGGTTCAATCGGTTACGGCATTGCAACAGCTTATGCAAAGGAAGGCGCAAATCTCGTTATTACAGGACGTAATACTAAAAAGCTGGCGGCTGCAAAGCAGGAGTTGGAAGAAAAATACAGCGTAAAAGTTCTTTGTATTCAAGCAGATGTATCTGCTGGTTCGGATAACAAAGCTGTCGTGGAAAATGTTGTTAAGCAAACAGTTGATACCTTTGGCGGAATTGATGTGTTGATTAACAACGCACAGGCTTCCGCTTCCGGCGTAACTTTGGCAAATCACACTACCGAACAGTTTGATTTGGCTATATATTCGGGCTTGTATGCCGCTTTCTATTATATGCAAGCTTGCTACCCGTACTTGGCAAAAAGCAAAGGCTCAGTGATTAATTTTGCCTCAGGAGCAGGATTGTTTGGTAATTTCGGACAATGTGCTTATGCGGCTGCCAAAGAAGGTATTCGTGGACTTTCCCGTGTAGCTGCAACTGAATGGGGCAAGGACGGTATCAATGTAAATGTTGTATGCCCTCTGGCATGGACAGCGCAGCTTGAGCAGTTTAAAAATGCTTATCCTGATGCATATGAAAAGAATGTTCATATCCCACCTATGGGACATCTGGGTGATTCTGAATTGGAAATCGGACGTGTTTGTGTGCAACTGGCTTCCCCGGATTTCAAATTCCTAACAGGCGAAACCATTACTCTGGAAGGCGGACTGGGACTTCGTCCATAAATTCGATATACAGCACTAAAAGCGGTAAAAGCAGTCAAAATTATTCAAAGCTATACGGGCATTGATAATAAAATAGGAAAAAATAATCTATTGGAGTTGATAGTGCTTGAAAATAATCCTAATAATAGCCACCCATCGAACAGGTGGTATTAAAGTTTGACAAGGCATTTTTACAAAATACAATCTATAAAACGGGTATCCATAATCGGATACCCGTTACTTATTATGTTAAAAACTAATTAGGAAATCAATTCCTTTAGCTTTTGCTCAACCACGGCCGCATCAGCCTTGCCACGGCTGTTCTTCATTACATTGCCCACAAGTGCCTTAATAGCCTTTTCCTTGCCGTTTTTATAGTCATCAACAGCCTTAGGATTGCTTTCAACAGCTTGCTGACAAAGCTCATTTACAGTATTTTCATCAAGTCCGCCCATATCGCTTTCGCTGATAAAATCGAGCGCACCCTTACCTGAATCAAGCATTTTTTCAAGGGTAGCTTTAGCTAAATTATTGCGAATCTTGCCGCTGTCAATCAGCTTTACAAGCTCATTGAGCTGCTCCGGAGAGGTTGCAACATCAAACACCTCTTTATCCGCTTCGGTTTCAGTCCTTCTAAAAATCTGACCGATAATAAAGTTAGAAACAGTCTTTGCTGACTTAACACCTTCGCAGGCTTTATCAAAATACTCACTGATTTTTCTGTATTTTGTAAGAAGCTGAGCATCCTTTTCGGGAATTCCAAGCTCATCGATATATCTTTTGCATTTCTCAGACGGAAGCTCGGGCATTTCTGACTTTAATTTCTCAACAACATCCCTCGGCACATTGATTGTAACCAGATCAGGATCTCTGAAATAGCGATAGTCGTGTGCATCCTCTTTGCTGCGCATTGATGATGTAGTATTTGTTGCATCGTCATAGCGAAGTGTTTCCTGTACTACCTTGCCGCCGCTCTCAATCAAATCAACCTGACGCTCAAATTCGTACTCCATTGCTTTAGCAATGTTTGTAACAGAGTTCATATTCTTGATTTCTGTTCTTGTACCGAGAGTTTCTGAGCCAACCGGACGAACGGAAATATTAACGTCACAGCGCATAGAACCCTCCTGCATACGGCAGTCAGATATACCAATGTAGCGCATTATCTGCTGTAGCTTTTCTACATACTCCTTTGCCTCGTCAATAGAACGAATGTCAGGCTCGGAAACGATTTCAATAAGCGGAACACCGCCACGGTTGTAATCAACGTAGGTATCGCCGTGCTGATGAATAAGCTTTCCTGCATCCTCCTCAATGTGAATATGGTGAAGTCTGATTTTTCTGCCGTTTGAAAGCTCAACATAGCCTCCGATTGAAAGCGGTGCATAAAGCTGACTAATCTGATATGCCTTTGAAAGGTCGGGATAGCAGTAATTTTTTCTGTCCATTTTTGAAATTTCAGCAATCTCACCGTGTGTGGCAAGACCTGCCTTTATGCCAAAATTAACAACCTCACGGTTAAGCTTTGGAAGTGTGCCCGGAAGTCCTATACATACAGGACAGCAGTGTGAGTTTGGCGCACCGCCGAATGCTGTTGTGCAGGAACAGAAAATTTTGGTTTTTGTAGCAAGCTCAATATGGGTTTCAAAACCCGCAACTAATTCGTATTTCACAGCTTAACACCCCACTTTGTATCCTTAAAGTTTTCGCCTGCCGCATGCTGATATTTATAGGCTGCATTAAGTATTTCAGCCTCGCCAAAGCTCTTGCCGATAAGCTGCATACCTATAGGCATACCGTTTGCATTAAAACCGCACGGAACCGAAACACCCGGAAGTCCTGCAATGTTCACAGGTACGGTGCAAATATCAGTCAAATAGGTTTCAATAGGGTCAGAAACAGCGTGACCTGCCTTGAATGCGGTCATAGGAACTGTAGGAGCGAGAATTACATCGCAGCTTTCAAAAGCTTCTGTAAATGCCTTTACTATTGTTCCTCTGAGGTTCTGAGCCTTTTTATAGTAAGCGTCATAATAACCTGCCGAAAGCACATAGGTGCCGAGAAGGATTCTTCTCTTTACTTCCTCGCCAAAGCCCTCGGAACGGGTGCGGCAAATCATATCGTGAGTCCCGTTGTAATGAGGTGTTTTGTAGCCGAAGCGAATACCGTCATATCTGCCGAGGTTTGAAGAAGCCTCCGCACAGGCAATAATATAGTAAACAGGGAGAGCAAACTTGAGTGCAGGAAGATTGAAATAAACAATTTCAGCACCGAGCGACTCATAAACCTTGGCCGCATTGAGCACTGCTTCCTTTACATCATCACGGATTCCGTCAAGATACTCACGAGCAATACCTATCTTCATTCCCTTAATATCGTTATTAAGCTTGTCAAAGGTTGAACCGCCGAGGCTGCCCTTTGAGGTGCTGTCCTTTTCATCGTACTGAGAAATGGCGTCATATACGATCGAAGCGTCCTCAACGCTCCTTGTAATCGGTCCGATTTGGTCAAGCGAGCTTGCATATGCAATAAGACCGTAACGTGAAACGCTGCCATAGGTTGGCTTTAAGCCGACAATTCCGCAGAAGCTTGCAGGCTGACGGATAGAACCACCTGTGTCTGAACCAAGACCGTAAGCCGCAATATTTGCGCCGACTGCACTTGCAACGCCGCCTGATGAACCGCCTGAAACATAATTTGTATTAAAGGGATTCATTGCTCCGCCAAAGCAGGAGGTTTCGCAGGAAGAACCCATTGCAAACTCATCCATATTTGTTTTGCCGAGCATAACGGCGTTTTGCACAGAAAGATTCTCCCACACGGTTGCGTTATAAATCGGCTTGTAGCCTTTAAGAATTTTTGAACAGCAAGTTGTTTCAATATCCTTTGTAGAAATATTGTCTTTAAGAGTCATCGGAACACCCTCTAACATTCCGATTTCCTCTCCCCTTGCTATTTTTTCGTCAACTACTTTTGCAGTTTCAAGGGCTGTTTCCGGAGTAACCGTTACATAAGCGTTAAGCTCTCCGTTTGATTTTTCTATTTCTTCAAGATAGCTTTTTGTAAGTTCAGTACACGAACACTGCTTTGAAACCAGCATTTCGTGAATTTTTGCAATACTACCCATTTTTACACCTCTTTATTCTCTGCCTCTTACAAGGAAATGTGACTCTGCCTGCTCAGGCGCATTTTTGAGAATTTCCTCGCTGTCGTATGACTCAACCACAACATCCTCACGAAATACATTTGAAAGATTGTTTATGTTGTCAAAGCCCTCGTCGCTTGTGGGGGCATTATTGATTGTATCGGCAAAATCTATAATTTCTTGCATTGACTTTGTAAGCCCGTCCAGCTCCTCCTCAGGAACAAACAGCTTTGAAAGCAGTGCAATGTTTTCAACATCTTCTCTTGTTACCATAAAAACCATCCTTTGTATAAACAGAATCAGGGCAAGTTATATACACAACTCGCCCTTTGAGTATATATTAAGTTATCTTAATTTAATGTGAACCTCACGAAGCTGCTGCTCTGTTACCTCTCCCGGTGAACCGAGAAGAAGATCCTGAGCGTTTGAGTTCATTGGGAAAGCAATTACCTCTCTGATGTTCTCCTCTTCTGTAATGAGCATTATCATTCTGTCAACACCGGGTGCCATACCTGCGTGTGGCGGTGCTCCGTACTGGAATGCATTGTAGAGCGCAGAGAATTTAGTCTTAAGTTCCTCCTCTGTGTAGCCTGCAATCTCAAATGCCTTAATCATAATATCAAGATCGTGGTTACGAACAGCGCCCGAAGAAAGCTCAACACCGTTGCAGACAATATCATACTGATAAGCAAGAATGTCATCAGGATTTTTATTAAGAAGGCTATCCATACCGCCCTGAGGCATTGAGAATGGGTTGTGAGTAAAGATTACCTGACCTGTTGTTTCATCGTGCTCATACATTGGGAAGTCAACGATAAAGCACATCTCAAACTTTGACTTATCAATAAGGTCAAGACGGATTGCAACCTCGGTACGAATCTGACCTGCAAGCTTTGGAGCATCTTTTTCGGTATCTGCAATAAAGTAAATAACGTCGCCTGCGCTTGAAGAATTGCGCTTGATAAGCTCTTCTCTGTCACCCTCTTTAAGAAACTTGTCAATAGGGCCGTCAAATGTCATATCATCTCTGACCTTAACATAGCCGAGTCCCTTCATACCAATGGAAAGGGCATATTCTTCCATCTTTTTGAACCAGCTCTTAGACTGCTTTGCAGCGCCCGGAACATTTATTGAGCGTACGGTCTTTTTGAGGAACGGCTTAAAATCTGTTTCCTCAAACATATCGCTGATATCAACAATTACAAGCGGGTTGCGTAAATCCGGTTTATCTGTGCCGTATTTTAGCATACTCTCCGCATAAGGAATACGGGCAAACGGAGGCTTGGAAACCTCTTTGTCAGTAAACTTAGTGAAGGTTTCATAAAGAACCTCCTCTGCAACATCAAAAACATCCTCCTGAGTAGCAAATGCCATCTCGAAGTCAAGCTGATAAAATTCACCCGGTGAACGGTCAGCTCTTGCGTCCTCATCTCTGAAGCAGGGAGCTATCTGGAAGTATCTGTCAAAGCCTGATACCATAAGAAGCTGCTTAAAAATCTGCGGAGCCTGCGGCAGAGCATAAAATCTGCCCTTATGCTTACGGCTTGGAATAAGATAATCTCTTGCGCCCTCAGGTGATGAGGTTGACAGAATAGGAGTCTGAATTTCGTTAAATCCCATTTCGTTCATCTTTGCACGGAGAAATGAAATAATCTGAGAACGGAGCATAATATTGTTATGCACCTTTTGATTACGAAGGTCGAGGAAACGATACTTTAAGCGCACGTCCTCGGAGGTGTTGGTAGAAGTAGCCACCTCAAAAGGCAGAGCGTTTTTGCACTTGCCCAGAACTGTTATGTCCTCTGTGTGAACCTCAACATAGCCTGTAGCAATTTTTGAGTTGATAGTTTCTTCATCTCTTTTTACTACCTTGCCGCTTAATGTAACAGTACATTCCTTATTGATTCCCTTGAGCAGCTCATCATTGTGAACTACAACCTGAAGAACACCGTACTGGTCACGAATGTCAAGGAACATTACGCCGCCGTGGTCACGAATATTTTCAACCCAGCCGGCAACACGAACTTCCTGTCCGATATTTTTTTCTCTTAATTCACCGCAGGTTACGGTGCGATACTGATTAGCCTTTATCATATATCTACAGTTCCTTTCACTGATATAATACCAAATTGCCTATTCTTTTGTATTATACCACAATCTGCCTAGGCAATCAATATTTTCAAAGATTTTTATTTTTTGATTTTATATTTTTTTACTTTATATGAAACAACTCGGCAGTACTTTGGCGCAGGAGTGTATATCTATATGATACCGGCTGCTTTTATTCAACGCTCTTTAAGCTTTCAACCATATTTACCTTTTTTATCTTAAATTCCATTACAAAGTTCACAATCATAGCAAAAGCAAAGGTGAGCAGGGCTGCAAAAATAAACGATGTGGGCAGAATCTCTCTGCCAAACATTACGTTATCAACCTCAATGGTAAGAATTATAAATCTCGTGAGAAATACGCCGAGTACCAAGCCGCAAATTATACCGAAAATTGTCAGAACAATGTTTTCTTTATAAATAACGCCTGAGGTTTCCTTGCTGTAAAAGCCCAGCACCTTAAAGGTAGCAATTTCACGCACACGCTCTGCAATATTAATATTTGTAAGGTTATAAAGCACTACAAATGCAAGCGTTGCTGCGCAGACAATCATTACAAGCACAACCATATTCAGTGAATTGAGCATATCCTCCATCTCACCCAAACCCGATGACATATAGGTAATGCCGGCAATCTTATCATTTGCAAGAATCTTTTTTCCGAATTTGTCCTGAATATCGTCACCCGTACTGTTAAATACCACCTGAGCCATATTGTACTTCGGCTGCTCGCCGAATTTTTCTTCATAGAGCTTTGGAGAAATATAAACAAAATTACTGATATAATGCTCATATATTCCGCCTACCATAAGCTCAACCGTCTTATCATCAACAGTTACATTTATAGTATCGCCTGCTTGTACCGAAAGCTCATCAGCCATTTTTTCGTTTATCATAACAGCATCGTCCGAAATATCAAGATGACTGTGTTCTTCCCTTGTTCTAAGCTCAACTACCTGTGAGAAATTTTCAGGATCAGCCATAACCGAAAGATAGGTACTTTCATCCTTAACAACATTATTCTTGGAAACTACAATCTCCTGCTGATCTACAAGCATAATTGAAGACGCCTCTCCGGTATCTGTAATTGCCTTTACAAGATAGTCAAGCTCCTGCACAGTTGTGCTGTCCTTGGGAATTACAATCGCATTGTATTTAAAAATCTCACCGTACTGAGTGTCGGTCAGCGGAATAAAGCTGTTTTTCAGTCCGAAAGCCGCAACGATAAGTGCGGTACAGCCGGCAATACCTATGATAGTCATAAACATTCTTGACTTATATCTGAATATATTTCTTGAGGTCAGCTTTGCCGAAAAATTCATATGCTTCCAAACCGGAGTAATTCTCTCAAGCAAAATTCTCTTGCCAGCTTTCGGAGTTTTAGGTCTTAAAATCTTTGCGCAGGTCTGTCTTAATTCTCTGACGCACACAATTACAGATACAAATAATGTGCACAACACCGCAGCAGCCACACCGAGTACAATACTCTGCATATCGGGAATTATTCTGATGTCAGGCATATAGTACATAATCTGATATGCGTTGTAAATTATATAGGGAAGTGTATTTATGCCAATCAGAATACCCACTGTACAGCCAAGTACACCTGCAAAAACTGCGTAGATGACAAATTTCATTATTATGCTCAGATTTCCGTAGCCAATCGCCTTTAATATGCCTATCTCCTTGCGTTTTTCTTCCACCAGTCTTGACATTGTGGTTACGCAAACCAGAACCGCAACAAGTAAAAAGAACACGGGAAATACCTGTGCAACCGAGTTAAGTCTTTCCACATTCTGAGAAAAGGTAGAATAGCCGGGTGTATCGTTCCTGTCAAATACATACCATTCAGGCTCTGCTATATTGTTTATTTCCTCTTCGGCATCGGCAATTTTTTCCTCTGCCTCTTTAAATTTATCATCTGCCTCAGCCTTTGAATCATTGTACTGCTTCCACGCATCGTCAAGCTGTTCTCTGCCGGTTGTTTTCTGACTTTCAAGCTCCGTAATACCGCTGTTGTAACTTTCTTCAGCTTCAGTAAGCTCTTTTTCAGCCTGAGCTATCTTTGACTTTCCCTCTGATTTTTGGGTTTCGAGCTCTGCCTTGCCGTTTTCAAGCTGTTCCTCTGCAATTTGAAGCTGAGCAAGCGCTGAATCAAGCTGAGATTGCCCCTCCGCTTTTTGAGCTTCAAGCTCTGCTCTGCCGCTGTTGAGTTGTTCCTCAGCATTATTCAGCTGTTCTTCGGCTGCGCTGAGTTGAGCCTCATAGCCTGCAAGCGTTTCCTCAGCCTGTGAAAGCTGCCGGTTCAATACAGGCAGCAAGGCTTCGTCCTCAATAGCTTCAATCTGTGCCTTTAATTCCTCTATCTGAGAATTACAAAGTGCTATTGCGTACTCAAGCTGAGGTCTTTGATTTTCTTCAAACTCAGCCTTTGCAGCATTAAATTCAGTTTCTTTCTCAGTAAAAAGCTCCTCAGCCTGAGCAATTTCAGCGTTAAATTTCTCAAGCCCCGAATAATATTCCGTCTTAGCCGAGTCAATGCTCAACTGAGCTGACTCAAGCTCGCTTTCACCGGCAGCAATTCCGCTTTCATATTCGATTTTTGAAGCATCAAGCTGTGATTTGTTGTCATCAATCTGCTTTTGGGCAGTATCAAGCTGCGACTGAGCCTCTGCAATCTTACTGTTGTATTCATTTTCCGAATCTTCAATTTCTGCTTTTGCGTCGGCAAGCTCATTTTGAGCATTTTCCTTTTCGACAGCGTAATCATTCTTACTGTCCTCAAGCTCCTTCTTTGCTTTGCCGATTACGTCTGTATCAAAAGCTTCGCAGCGCAAATCTGCGGTATCTTCAAGCGCAGAAGAAAAATTTATAATATTTTGCTCGTATTCATCATCAAAAGCAGAGGTTTCTCCCTGAGAACAGGTTGTTTTAACATACATTTCGGTGTATCTTTCAAAAATAAAATCCTCCTGAAATATATACATAAATGCAGCCACTTTTCCGTTTCCTAAGGTTGTAGCCCCACGCTGATAAGAAATATACATAGGTGATTCAGCCTTGCCGACTATCGTGTATTCCAAAGTATCAACCATATCGAGTGCATCGGAATCTCCGCTTTTTTGGTCAAATACAATCTTATCTCCAAGCTTGTAGCTACTGCTGCCTGCGCTGCCGTATTCTACAAGAATTTCTCCCTTTTTTTCGGGCAGTCTGCCCTCCATTACATTCAGGGTATTAAGGGCTTTGTAATTATCATAGCTTTCAGGTGCAGACATTACTCTGATAACCTTGCCGTTACTGCTGCCGACCGTTGTTTTGATTATAAGATCTGCAAAATATGACGGCATTACGTCTGTTACATTGTCAAGCTTTGCTACCTCATTTACATCATCATCACTAAAGCCGACAGTTGATACAAGGCGGTAATCCATAAGCTCTGTCTGCGAATAATATTCATCAGCCATACCGTACATTGAAGGCACGGTAGCTTTAATTCCTGACAAAAATCCAACTCCGAGTGCGATTATGGCAAGAATAGAAAAAAATCTTGCCTTTGAGTCGGCAATTTCTTTGAAAGTATTTTTCAATAGGGTTTTAGTCAATGTTCTCTCCCCTTTCGCAGAAAAAACGGATTACCATTCAATTTCTTCAACATTCTTTGGGTTATCATTGTAAGTATCCATAATAACCCTGCCGCTTCTCATATTAATTATGTGGTCAGCCATAGGAGTAATAGCGGAATTATGTGTAATCAGCACAACCGTCATATTCTCCTTGCGACAGGTTTCCTGCAATAGCTTTAAAATCTGCCTTCCTGTGTTATAATCAAGTGCTCCCGTAGGCTCGTCACACAGCAGAAGCTTTGGTCGCTTAGCAAGAGCCCTTGCTATAGATACTCTCTGCTGTTCGCCGCCCGAAAGCTGAGCCGGAAAATTTTCGCTCCTCTCTTTAAGGCCAACGCTTTCAAGAGCCTTCATACTGTCCATAGGGTTTTTGCTGATTTGCGTTGCAAGCTCTACATTTTCCTTAGCCGTAAGATTTGGCACGAGATTATAAAACTGAAATACAAATCCTATGTCAAATCTCCTGTATTCAATAAGCTGCTTGCCGTTTAACTTACTTATATCTCTGCCGCCGACAATAATGCTTCCTTTTGTGCAGGTATCCATACCGCCCAGAATATTCAAAACTGTGGTTTTTCCTGCGCCCGACGCTCCTACAACTACGCAGAATTCACCCTGTTCAATATTAAAGGAAACACCCTCAACTGCGTTTATGATTATCTCTCCCATTTTATATATTTTGTAAACGTCTTTAAATTCAACCAGGCTCATAATAACCTCCAAGCGGCAGATTTTTATATTTTTGAATATGTAGATTAATACTGATAATAATATAATATTATAGCATTTTTTGTGCTAATTATCAATATACAATTATAGCATATATGTTGAGTAATTCATATTGCACCAAATCCTGCCGGATTAATTGCCAATTTGCTTGACTGGGGTATTATTTTGTGCTAAAATACTAAGGAACATAGGGTATTACGGCATATTGTCTGGTAATTGCAAATGCCGGCAGCTATGTAATTAAGAAAAAACAGAAAGGTTGATACTGAAATGGCAAAGATTGATTTAACTAAGTATGGTATTACCGGTACTACTGAAATTATCCATAATCCTTCTTATGATGAGCTTTTTGCTGAGGAAACAAAGGCTGATCTCGAAGGCTATGAAAAAGGACAGGAAACTGAGCTTGGCGCAGTTAATGTTATGACCGGTATTTACACAGGTCGTTCACCTAAAGATAAGTTCATAGTTATGGACGAAAATTCAAAGGACACTGTATGGTGGACTTCAGACGAATATAAGAACGATAACCACCCTGCTTCACAGGAAACCTGGGAAGCTGTTAAGAAGATTGCTCAGAACGAGCTTTCAAACAAGAAGCTCTATGTTGTAGATGCATTCTGCGGCGCTAACAAGGACACAAGAATGGCTGTTCGTTTTATCGTTGAGGTTGCTTGGCAGGCACACTTTGTTAAGAATATGTTTATCACTCCATCTGATGAGGAGCTTGAGAACTTTGAGCCTGATTTCGTTGTTTACAACGCTTCTAAGGCTAAGGTTGAAAACTACAAGGAGCTTGGTCTTAACTCAGAAACAGCTGTACTTTTCAACATCACAAGCCGTGAGCAGGTAATCGTAAACACTTGGTACGGCGGCGAGATGAAAAAGGGTATGTTCTCAATGATGAACTATTACCTCCCGCTCAAGGGTATTGCTTCAATGCACTGCTCAGCTAACACAGATATGGACGGCAAAAATACTGCTATTTTCTTTGGCCTTTCAGGTACAGGTAAAACTACACTTTCAACAGATCCTAAAAGACTTCTCATCGGTGATGACGAGCACGGCTGGGACGACAACGGTGTATTTAACTTTGAGGGCGGCTGCTATGCAAAGGTTATTAACCTTGACAAGGAATCAGAGCCAGACATCTACAACGCAATCAGAAAGGATGCTCTCCTTGAGAACGTAACTGTAGATAAGGACGGTAAGATTGACTTTAACGACAAGTCAGTTACAGAAAACACTCGTGTATCTTACCCAATTAACCACATTGATAACATTGTTCGCCCTGTATCTTCTGCACCTGCTGCAAAGAATGTTATCTTCCTTTCAGCTGATGCTTTCGGCGTACTTCCTCCTGTATCAATCCTTACTCCTGAGCAGACAAAGTACTACTTCCTCTCAGGCTTTACAGCTAAGCTTGCAGGTACAGAGCGTGGCATTACAGAGCCAACTCCAACATTCTCAGCTTGCTTCGGACAGGCTTTCCTTGAGCTTCACCCAACAAAGTATGCTGACGAGCTTGTAAAGAGAATGGAAAAGAGCGGTGCTAAGGCTTACCTCGTAAACACAGGCTGGAACGGCACAGGCAAGCGTATTTCAATTAAGGACACAAGAGGCATTATTGATGCAATTCTTGACGGTTCAATTACAACTGCTCCTACAAAGACAATTCCTCACTTCAACTTTGAGGTTCCAACAGAGCTTCCTGGTGTTGATCCTGCTATTCTCGATCCTCGTGACACATATGCTAATGTTGCTGATTGGGAAGCAAAGGCACAGGATCTTGCTTCTCGTTTCGTTAAGAACTTTGCTAAATACGAAGGCAACGAACATGGCAGGGCTCTTGTTTCAGCAGGTCCTGAAGTATAATTTGTTCTGAATTTATACAGACATTAAAACGGGTGCTTTCCCTGCGGAGAGCACCCATTTTTTATATAATGCCGTAAAAGCTTACGCTTTCAAATATGAGGTTTTTATGAGTAAAAAAAGAACAACAAAAAATAAAAGCAGCCCTAAAATCACACTGCCTGTCGCAATAATAACGCTTTGCTGCATAGCATTATTATTCATAATAAATTATGAGCCTGCAAAACAAAACATCTCTCTATCTTCTATTCCCGAATACTCAGGTTCACCGTATGTTGAGATTAATAATAACGAGCCGTATTTCAGCGAAGATGAATTTACTACATCATCATTTGAATATTATGCTGACTTAGACTCTCTGGGAAGATGCGGAACAGCATACGCCTGTGTTGGAACAGATATTATGCCAAGCGAGGAGCGAGGCTCAATAGGTCAGATAAAGCCCTCAGGCTGGCACACTGTAAAGTATGACTGTGTTGACGGAAAATACTTATACAACCGCTGTCATTTAATAGGCTATCAACTGACAGGTGAAAATGTAAACGAGAAAAATCTCATTACAGGCACCCGATATATGAATGTTGACGGTATGCTTCCGTTTGAGAATATCGTAGCCGACTATGTAAAGGAAACTGATAACCACGCATTATACAGAGTTACTCCGATTTTTAACGGTGATGACCTTGTAGCCCACGGTGTGCTTATGGAAGCAAAATCGGTTGAGGATAACGGAAAAGGACTTACCTTTTGCGTTTACTGCTATAACGTGCAGCCTCAAATCAGTATAGACTATAAAACAGGCGATAGTACATATAGCAAGGGCGGTTATTAATCTGACATATTCCAATCCATCTTATATTGTCACGCCAATATTCCGCCTGAGAAAATAAATCAAGGCACAGCTGTGAGAACATACTCGTAGCTGTGCCTGTTTTAGTGTATATAATTATTAGTTATCCAAAGGCTTAAATGGACTCAAGCTTTATGCCTTCGCCGTCTGAGGTTATATTGATTGCCGAAAGTGAAGCAGAACCTGCATCAATCATTGCATTTGCAATCTTCTCCTCAACCTCCCGCCTGATAGTATTTCTCAAATCTCTTGCCCCGCTGCTGCCATTGCAGGACTTTTTAGCAAGGTATTCGCAGGCTTTGTCATCATAACTAAACTTAATGTGCTTTTCCTCCATTGTAGGAATATACTCAGAAAGCATTAAACCTGCTATCTTAACGAAATCCTGCTCTGTAAGGCTGTTAAAGACAATAATTTCATCTACACGGGCAATAAATTCAGGACGCAGAAACTCAGAGAGCGCCTTCATAACCTTTTCTTTTGAAGCTTCCTCAGCTGACTTGCCAAAGCCGAGAGCATTTTCTCTGTTAGCCGAGCCTGCATTTGAAGTCATTATGATTACTGTATTCTCAAAGTTTACTGCTCTGCCGTGCGCATCGGTAACCTTGCCCTCGTCAAGTATCTGAAGAAGAATATTAAGTACATCGGGGTGTGCTTTTTCAATTTCATCAAACAGCAAAACCGAGTAGGGTCTGCGTCTTACCTTTTCTGTTACCTGACCTGCCTCGTCATAACCGACATATCCCGGAGGTGAACCGATAATCTTAGATACCGAGTGCTTCTCCATAAATTCGGACATATCAAGTCTGATTAATGTTTCGGGAGTATCAAAAAGCTCCTGACTGAGCACCTTTACAAGCTCGGTTTTGCCCACGCCTGTAGGGCCGACAAATATAAATGATGCAGGTCTGCGACGGGGTGAAATCTGAACTCTGCTGCGTTTAATTGCAGATGCAAGAACCTCAACAGCCTCGTCCTGACCGATAATCTTCTTTTTAAGAGCATTTTCAATGTCTGCAAGCTTAGCAAGCTCGTTTTCTCTGATTCTTGAGGCAGGAATACCTGTCCAAAGCTCAATAACTGTGGCTATATCCTCCTCAGTAACCTTGGAAACAAGGCTCTCCGGGTCAATTTTGGAAAGCTCGGAATCAACCTTTGCAAGTGATGTATTTACATTTGCAAGCTTTTCATAATCAATTTCATCTGCGGTAGAAATTTCCTCTTTTTGCAGATTAAGCTTCTGCTGCTCATCTATAAGCTTATCGTGCTTCTCCATATCCTTATTTCTGAGCGCTGCACAAGCGCAGCTTTCATCAAGAAGGTCTATAGCTTTGTCCGGCAAAAAGCGGTCTGTTATGTATCTCTCTGAAAGCACAACAGTTTTGCGTACAACCTCATCCTCGACAATTACTCTGTGATGCTGCTCATAATAATTTTTGACGCCTGCAATAATATCTATAGTCTGCGCAATAGTAGGCTCGCCGACTTTTACGGGCTGGAAACGCCTTTCAAGCGCAGAATCTTTTTCTATGTATTTTCTGTATTCATTAAATGTTGTAGCGCCTATTACCTGAACCTCACCCCTTGAAAGAGCGGGTTTAAGTATATTAGCCGCATTCATTGTTCCCTCGTTGTCACCTGTGCCCACAAGTGAATGAACCTCATCAATAAAGAGAATTATATTTCCGTTTTCCTTGACCTCAGAAACAAGACCCTTAATACGGCTCTCAAACTGTCCTCTGAACTGAGTTCCGGCAACAAGAGATGTAAGGTCAAGCAGATGAATTTCTTTATTTTTGAGGCGCTGAGGCACGTTGCCGTCAGCTATTCTAAGAGCAAGTCCCTCTGCAATGGCGGTTTTACCGACACCCGGCTCGCCTATAAGGCAGGGATTGTTCTTCGTTCTGCGGGAAAGAATCTGAATTACTCGTTCAATTTCTTTATCTCTGCCGATTATGACGTCAATCCTGCCCTCTTTAGCCTTGCGTGTTAAATCCTCGCAGTAGAGATTAAGGTGCTTTCTGTTCTTTTCCTTTTTCTCTTTCTTTTTGGAATTTGCCTTTGCGCCGCTGTTTGAGCTGTCATCTTCCGCTTTTTTGCCGCCGAAAACATTGCTGAAAAACGCAGGAAAGGTTGGAGCACCGTGTGAAAAATCATCATCTTCGCTGCCTGTTTCTTCTCCCAAGTCAAAATCGCCCATACTTTCGGCGAGATTATCAGCACCGAGCTGTTGCATAAGCTGAGAAATATCTCCGTCTTCTCCGATATTCTTCATAAGTGAGTCCATCTGATCCTGAACATTTTCAAGGTCATCATCAGAAATACCCATCTTGTTTATTAAATCTTCAACAGGCTTAATACCAAGCTCCTTTGCGCAGGTAAGGCAGTAGCCCTTTGTGGCATTATCCTGTGGATTGTTTGTTGAAACAAAAACGACAGCAGGTCGTTTTTCGCATCTGCTACAAAGCATAATCTGCTCCTTTATTTTTAAATTATTGCAGCGGCATAATCTGAGTTAATGCCGGTTACACAATTAACTATATATCCGCTAACATATATGATATATCATAATTAATAATTTTGCAATTCTTTTTTGTTGTTTTTTCTAATTATTTTTCTTTGAGGAAGTTATTGTTTGTTTTTAATATTTTTTTGGGACTTATCTTCATCTATTAAGTCTTTATAAATTTTTGCATAACGATAAAGTGCATACAGCATAGCCACAGCTGTAATTGAAAGCAAAGCATCGTCAACCAAAATATTTTCACAATTAAAAACTGCTTTTAAAAACACTATTATACATACGGCAAAATAAAAAACTATTGTAGCCAGCTTACCAAACCACTCGGCAGCAGGAGGTGTGATTTTCTTTTTAATAAGTCGCAGACCGCCTATCAGCATTATAACATCCTTTGCAATCAGCACTGCAAGAATGGGAATAACATTCGGAGCATAGAAAGCCATACAAAATGTAACCGATATTAAAGTAATCTTATCTGCAATAGGATCAAGCAGCTTGCCGAGCTGAGTTACCTGATTCAGTCTTCTTGCAAAATATCCGTCAAGGCAGTCGGAAATACCCGACATTATTATGCATAAGGTCGCCGGAATATACTGCTCACTCAGAAAGAAAATAACAAACGGTATGACAAGCACAAACCTAAGATATGTAAGCAGATTTGGTATTGTCCATAAATCTGATTTTTTTTCAATTATTTTCATATTCTTGTTATCCAAATTCATTCCCCTTTTATAAACTCAGCGCTTGAATACGGAAAAAGCAATGCCGCTGATTCCCTCATTTAGTGAAGCTGCGGAGTTTTTTACATCCATAATCAAAGCAAGCAGTCCAAGACAAATAAAAACTACCACAACGCCCTCAATGCCGCCGAATACTCCTCCCAACACTCTGTTAATCGGACTGATTATCGGCAATTCAAACAGTTTATTTACAAAATTAATTATAAGCTTAAAAACTATTATAAGCAATATAAATATTATTATTACAAGGAAAAAACCAAATATACCCGTAACCACAGGCTTTGCGATACCGTCTGCAAGCTGAACCGATGTCATTTTTGAAAAATCGACTTTGCCTGCAAAGTTTTCTACCAACTGCTTTTCATCCAGACCGAAAATCACACAAAAGAAAGCCACGATAGAAGAAGCCCAATCTGGCAGGTTAGTAAAGATATTTGTTGCTGTAGCTTCAGACCGCTCTATAGCTGTACTGAGCTTGACAATCAAATCATCTCTTATAAAATCATTAAAAATCCACTCGGCAACTGCACTTGAGAGTATATCTGAAAACACACAGGCTGCAATTACAGCGGCAATATTCATAATTGACTTTGCAAAACCTCTTACAATACCGCCGATTATAAAAGCTATTATAACCGCTAAAAAAATTAAATCAAGTACCATAAATTAATTACCCTCATCAGGCATTATCATTAGTAGCCGCACCGCTGCTCTTGCTTTTGCTGAGCTCAATAAACCTTATTTGATTAACGCCCATAACATAGGCTGTTGTGTCTGAGGACAGAATGATTTTCTTTGAACCTGCACCGGTATCGGCTTCATACAGCTTTTCTCCGTTAGTATTATAAACATTTGCAGTGTTGGCATCAAGCAGGGCAATTTTATTCTTATAAACTGAGATTGAGTCTGCCCTGCTCTCAGTATCAACCTTTGACTGCTGACTTCCGTTTGCATCATACATATAAACAGAACAGCTTCTTCCGTCACCGCTTCTTGATAATGCCACTGCGTAAGACGAAGTATCCATATTAAAATAATAATTTGAGAGCGTCATAGCTTCATATGAATTGGTAATGTACTTATCGTCACCTTTTTTTACAACATAAGAAGCTGAATTGCCCACAAGAGCAACCCTGTTGTCTGTAATATACTTACACGCAATAATCACATCGCCTTCAATTTTAATAATCTGCTCAGGCTCTTCCTTTGAAAAGTCAAGCAAATATACGGCTGAAACCACCTTACCGTTCTGCGTGGAAATGCCGCAGGCTGCGCAGGCAGTGCCGCTGCTGTTAAGTGTGACCGAAGTTATATAATATTCCGAAAAAGAATACTTGTATATTCTGTTATTGTCTTTATTATAAGCCAAAAGAACCGAGAGATAGCCGCTGCCCTCCGTAGCGATTGTATAAACACCGTTTGAAGCAATGTCAGCCGTATAAATATCATCATCAGCATTTGCGGCAAAAAGCTGCTTGTCAAGTGAATTTATCTCATAGCCCTTGCCGCCTAAGTCATATGTAAGAAACATATTTTTGCTGTTGACAAGCACAGGCTTTGAATATTTAAGCTGCGTACTGAATATATCACTTCCTGATGAATTTAAAGTGACAAAAGAAGTATCTGACGAATAAGCAATGTGTCCGTCTGAGAGTACAAAGTTATTCGCATTTATCTCTGTACCCGTTACATTTACAGGGTAGCCGTTGCCTGCATTTCCGAGCACGTCATATGTCCACCAGTTTGATATGCTCTCAGGCGAAAGTCTGTCTCTGTTTGCAAATGCAAAAACCACAAGGCCTGCCGCAAGCACAATACAAATTGAAATAATAATTTTCTTTACCGCCTGAGGCGACATTTCTGTTTTTTCAAGCTCATAATCCTCAAGAGGTACATCTTCATAACTCATTACGTTACGGTCTGTTTTCTTTGTTTTGGTTTCAACAAAGCGGTGACCTTTTGATTTAGACTTCTTTTTAGATTTATCAAATTTACCGGAAAACATTTCTGTTCCTCCCTAAGGTAAATAACCCCTTAATCATAATTAACCCTGTTAAGATACAGGCCACAGGGCTGTGCTGTAGGGCCTGCAAATTTTCTGTTCTTTTTTTCAATTATTTCTGAAATCCCGTCTGCCGGAATCTTCCCCTGCTGAATTCTTAAAAGAGTGCCGACCATAATCCTCACCATATTGTAAAGGAAGCCGTCAGCCTCAACCCTCATTATTACAAGATTACCTTCTCTGGTAACCGAAAAAGACTTTACAGTTCGTGTCATATCTCCCTTTTCTCTGCTGTCAAGCGTACAAAAAGAAGTAAAGTCGTGAGTACCGACATAAGCCTGAGCCGCTTCATTGAGCATTTTTTCATCAAGCTTATATCTGTAATGAAGCGCATAGCCGTCAAGAAACGGATTTCGCACTTCATCATTCCAAATTTTATAAATATATTCCTTGCTTGTACAGTTGTACCTTGCATGAAAGCTGCTGTCAACCTCCACGCAGTCAAGAACTGCTATAGTCAGAGGAAGCCAGCGGTTAAGCGCCGCTTTCAGCCTCACCGCAGCTATAGGATGCGAGGTTTTAAGGCTGATACAATACATATTTGCGTGTACTCCGCTGTCTGTGCGGCTGCACCCTTTTAAATCAAAATCATCACCGATAATTTTACTCAGTGCATTTTGAAAGGCTTCCTGCACGGTCATAGCGTTATTTTGAATCTGCCAGCCGTGGAACTGCCTGCCGTCATATGAAATTGTAAGCTTAAAATTTTTTAAAGAACAGCAGGTATCAATATGTTGCATATTACCACTCCGCATACTAAAAATCCAACGGCAATCATTGAAATTATATCCCGTTTTTCAATATGAATTATTTTCATTCTTGTTCTGCCTTCCCCGCCGTGATAACAGCGGCACTCCATTGCCGTGGCAAGGTCATACGCCCTCCTGAAAGACGAGACAAAAAGCGGAACGAGAATAGGAATAAGTGCCTTAATTCTTGTAATCACATTTCCTGCCTCAAGGTCTGCCCCTCTTGCCTTTTGCGACTGTGTAATTTTGTCGGTTTCTTCAAGCAGGGTGGGTACAAATCTGAGCGCCAGCGACATCATCATTGCGATTTCATGCACAGGAAAATGCAGTTTATTCAGCGGCTTCATAAGCCTTTCTATTGCGTCCGTAAGCTCTGTAGGCGAGGTAGTAAAGGTGAGCACTGAGCTTGCAAGGATAAGGCATATAATTCGTACCGTAACAAATATCGCACGGTTAATGCCGTTTACCGTTAATCTTATGATACCCCATTGCCAGATCGGCTCTCCCGTACCGTAAAACAGGTTTAAAACAGAGGTGATAATCACTATAAAAATTATGACCTTAAGGCTCTTAAAATAAAATTTTACGGGTACTCCGCTCATCAGCACTACAGCCACAGTTGACGCAGCAACAAGTGCAAGCGAAACATAGTTAAAGGTGCAGAACACTATAACCAGAAATGCAATAAGCATTATGATTTTAGCCCTCGGGTCAAGCCTGTGAATAAGACTTTTGGCGGGGAAATACTGTCCAAATGTTACATCTCTGAGCATTATACTTCCTCCCTTTTTATAAGCGGAAGAAGGTACTCAATCGCCGCATCTACAGTCAGTATGCCCTCAGGCACAGCTATTCCCCTTTTTCTGAGCTGTGACATAATTTTTGTAATCTGTGGAATACACAGTCCTATTTTTTCAAGCTCCTCTCCCTTGGCAAAAATCTTTTGAGTTTCATCAAACATAACAAGCTTTGATTTATTCATAACTAAAATTCTGTCAGCCACACGGGCAATGTCCTCCATACTGTGAGAAACAAGCAGAACCGTATTTTTTCTTTCCTTATGATAATTAACAATCTGAGTCAGAAGCACATCTCTGCCCATCGGGTCAAGTCCTGCCGCAGGTTCGTCAAGCACAAGCACATCGGGATCCATTGCCATTACTCCGGCAATGGCGGCTCTGCGCTTTTCGCCTCCCGACAAATCGAACGGAGATTTTTCTAAAAGCTCTTCCTTTAGCCCTGTAAACCTTGCGGCTTTATAAACCTCATTTTTAATTTCATCTTCGGAAAGTCCTTTGTTTCTCGGGCCGAAAGCTATGTCCTTGTACACCGTTTCTTCAAAAAGCTGATATTCAGGGTACTGAAAAACCATACCGACCTTAAAGCGAATTTTACGGATTTCCTTTGGCTTTTCCCAAATATCCTTTCCATCGAGCAAAACCTGACCGCTTGTAGGCTTTATCAGCCCGTTAAGCATCTGCACAAGCGTTGACTTGCCGGAACCTGTATGTCCGATAATGCCGATAAGCTCGCCTTCATTGACAGAAAAGCTCACATCATTGACCGCCTTTTTTTCAAACGGCGTGTCAATACCATAGGTGTAACAAATATTCTTTAGCTCAAGGATACTCATTTCAGCACCTCCATAAGCAAATCGACACATTCATCCGCTTCAAGCGGCAATCCGTCAATTTTTGCACCATAGCCTATAAGTCGGTAAACAAGCTCTGTTGCCTGAGGAACATCGAGTCTGTGCTTTTTTAAAAGCTCAACCTGAGCAAATACCTTTTCGGGCGTTCCGTCTGTAAGAACCTTTCCGCTGTTCATAACTACCACTCGGTCAGCAAGCACAGCTTCGTCCATATAATGAGTTATCAGCACAATGGTTATGCCCTTTTCTCTGTTGAGCTTTAAAAGGGTGGACATAACCTCTTTCCTGCCGTTCGGGTCAAGCATAGCCGTTGGCTCATCAAGCACAATACAATCGGGCTGCATAGCGAGCACTCCCGCTATAGCCACCCTCTGCTTTTGACCGCCCGAAAGCTTGTACGGAGCGTCCTTGCGAAATTCGTACATACCAACAATCCTTAAAGCCTCGTCAACTCTTTTTCTTATTTCGGCAGGTTCAACTCCGAGATTTTCCGGACCAAAAGCCACATCCTCCTCAACAACGCTTGCTACAAGCTGATTATCGGGATTTTGCAGCACAAGTCCTACTTTTTTTCTTATTTCAAAGGTTTTGTCCTCGTCCGAGGTATCGTCGCCGTCAACAATCACCCTGCCGCTGTCGGGCACAAGCATTGCATTAAGGTGCTTTGCCACAGTTGATTTTCCGCAGCCGTTATGACCGAGCAGAGCCACAAACTCGCCCTTTTTTATATTTAAAGAAACACCGTCAACGGCATTTTTTACAGTACCGCCCTCATCCTCAGACTCATATGAAAACACTATATTCTCAATAGAAATAAAATCCATTAATTATTTCTCCCAAATAGCTGTTGAACCGCACGGCAAAACCAGCCCTTTGTCAGTTACACGCAGCCCGATTTCATCGCTTGAAACCTTACCGCCAAATTTTGTTTTAAGCAATACTCCAAGCAGAAATTCCATTACTGCCGGAGAGAGTCCCGTGGTGTAGGAATTTAAAATAAAAATTATCTTTCAGAGCAGGAAATGCATTCATTAGAGCGTATCGTATCTGCAT
>OGOU01000944.1_pt1 | contig 23886 bp, 22 predicted proteins | sample 1552721 | NCBI WGS metagenome assembly OGOU01 (sample SAMEA2580176, study PRJEB22360) | human gut metagenome | biome: human gut; feature: human-associated habitat; material: faeces | place: Denmark | collected 2008/2010
TGACTCTGCCTTTCCTGTTTTATCAGAAATAGCAATTATATAGTAATGAAAGGAAGCTTTTTATGTCACAAAATCCGATTGTCAGCATTGAAATGGAAAACGGCGCAGTTATTAAGGCGGAGCTTTATCCCGAAATTGCACCGAATACGGTTAATAATTTTTTAAGCCTTGTAAAAAAGGGCTATTATGACGGACTTACTTTTCACAGAGTAATCTACGGATTTATGATTCAGGGAGGCTGCCCCGAGGGCACCGGTATGGGCGGACCGGGATACAGTATTAAAGGTGAATTTGCGATTAACGGCTTTGAAAACACCCTGAAGCATACCGAGGGCGTGCTTTCTATGGCTCGCTCAATGATGCCGGACTCGGCAGGCTCGCAGTTCTTTATTATGCATAAAGCGGCTCCTCATCTTGACGGCCAGTACGCTGCATTCGGCAAGGTAATTGAGGGTATGGAGGTTGTAAATCAGATTGCAGAGTGCGATACGGATTTTGCAGACAAGCCTCTTGACGCTCAGATTATGAAAAAGGTTACTGCCCAAACCTTTGGAACAGAATATCCTGAGCCTGAAAAGTGCTGATTATCATTATAACGGAGGAAAGTTAGTATGAACGTTTTACTTACAGGTGGCGCAGGCTACATTGGTACACACACCTGCATTGAGCTTTTAAACGCAGGGCACACAGCGGTAATTGCCGATAATTTTTCAAACAGCTCTCCAAAGGCTGTTGAAAGAGTCGAGGAAATAACAGGAAAGAAAATTCCGCTTTATAATATAGACGTATGCGACATAAGCGCTCTTGACAGGCTTTTTTCGGAAAACAAGATTGACGCTGTAATTCACTTTGCCGGTTTTAAGGCGGTAGGTGAGAGCTGCGAAAAGCCTGTTGCTTACTACAGAAATAATCTTGATTCAACTCTTGCTCTGCTTGAGGTTATGAAAAAGTACAAAACTGCGAATTTTGTGTTCAGTTCATCTGCTACGGTTTACGGAATACCAAAGAGTGTTCCGCTTGTTGAAACGATGCCTACCGGATGCACAAATCCATACGGTTGGACGAAGCTTATGAATGAGCAGATTTTGACTGACGCTGCTAACGCCGACAGCAATCTCTCTGTTGTCCTTTTAAGATACTTTAATCCTATAGGAGCACACGAAAGCGGAAGAATCGGTGAAAATCCTAATGGCATACCAAACAACCTTATGCCGTACATCACGCAGGTAGCCGTAGGAAAAATTAAAAGACTCGGGGTGTTCGGTGATGATTATCAAACTCATGACGGCACAGGCGTGAGAGACTACATTCATGTAGTTGACCTCGCAAAAGGTCATGTAAAGGCTCTTGATTATGCAGTTAAGCATAAGGGAACAGAAATATTTAACCTTGGAACAGGTACGGGCTATAGCGTACTGGACATTGTGAAGGCGTTCAGCAAGGTTAATAACATTGAAATTCCTTATGACATCAAGCCCAGAAGAGCGGGAGATATTGCAGAATGTTACGGTGATCCGACAAAAGCATATAAAATACTCGGCTGGAAGGCTGAAAAAACTATTGAAGATATGTGCCGTGATTCTTGGAATTGGCAGTCACATAATATTAATGGGTACTAATAGACAAAAACGCAGATGTATTTTTGTGCAATCAACTAAAAAATCTAAAATTAATAAGAAAAACCCTCCAAAACGTCAAAATCAATTGACTTGGGAGGGTTTTTATTATATAATATAGTAGCTTATAGAAGCATTATTTTAAAAGGAGGAAAAAAGAAATGTTAAAAAAAGCATTAAGCCTTGTTGTGTCTATTATGCTTATGGTAACTTCATTGTCATTTGCTATTGTTAGCGCATCCGCAGCAGATGTAACATATGTAGTAGCCGGCACAAGCAACCTTTGCGGTGTTGAATGGAAAGGTTCACTTGCTGACGCACCAGCAAATGTTATGACAGACAACGGCGACGGTACATACACTAAAGTATTTACCGATGTTCAGCCTGCTGAGGGAGTGCAGCTCCAGGTTGTAGAGAACGCAGCAGACGGTACACTGAACTGGATCGGTGACGCAACAGGCAACAACGTAACATTTAATGTTACAGAAGCTTGCGATGTTACAGTAAACTTTGATTCAGCAACAAAGGAGATCACAGTAACAGGTGACGGCGTTAAGTTTGTTACAGAACTCGTAATCGACAGCATTAATGCAGTTGGTAACGGCGATCCTGAAGACGAGAGCGGCTGGCTTAACGGCGCTGCTTGGGATCCTACAGCTAACGCAATGACAGAAGTTGCTGATAAGGTTTATGAGATTACATTCAATAATGTAACAGCATATGACAACTATCAGGTTAAGTTTGCAGCTAACGGTGCTTGGACAGACAGCTGGGGCTGCGAGGAAGAGAACTTCACAGCAGAGTCAGGCGTAGCATTTGACGCTGCTTATAACGGACAGAACATTGTTGTTAATGTTCCTTATGATCTTGCTGATGTAACACTCAGACTTGATCTCACAAACTTTGATTACGCAACAAAGACAGGTGCAGTTGCAACAGTAACAGTAACTGAACCCGCTACTGTAAAGACACTTACAGTAAACGCTACTTCAAATCTTTTCCCGGCTTCAAATGTTGTAGTTCCAGAAGAGGAAGAGTTTGTAACAGTAACTTACTACTTCCAGTCAGAGAAAGAAATTCTTGACGCTGATTTCGCTCTTGAATACGATGCTGAATACCTTGAAATTGAGTCAATCCTGACTCCTTATACAGAGGGTGTTACAATCAATTCAGAAGAACCGGGCAAAATCTATGGCGTTATGTCAAATCTTGACCTCTACTACTTTGATGAGAAGACACCTTTCATTTCAGTAGTATTTAAAAAGCATAATGTTGGTGAAACAGAAGTTAATCTCTATGTAGATAACCTCACACTTTCAGTTTCAAATGCTGAAGGCGGCTCTGATGAGACACAGGAAGAAGGTCTTGTAAGAGACGGTCAGCTTTCTGACACAACTACTCAGTATAATGCTGATACAGAGGTTGTTCTCGGTGAGGTAATTCCTGTTATTCCTTCTGTTCCTACAAAGCCAACAGAGACTGAGCCACAGCCAACTGAGTCTGAGCCGCAGCCAACTGAGTCTGAACCACAGCCAACAGAGTCTAAGCCGCAGCCAACAGAATCACAGCCACAGCCAACTGATCCACAGCCAACAGAAACACAGGCAACAGATGCTACTTCTGCAACAGGCGCTTCAGTAAATGGTGGTTCAACAGCAGATACACCAAACGGTGGCAGCAATTCAAGCAGTAATACATCTAATAACGGTACAGTAAAGACAGGTAGTGCTTCTATGGCTATTATGATCCTCCTTGTACTTGTATCAGCTACAGGTGTAATTTACTTTACTCGCAAGAAGATTAAATAATCTTTGACTTTTAATAAAACAATGTTTTTCACCCTCCGTTTTTCGGAGGGTGTTTTTTGTTTTACAGAAAATTGCACGGTTGTTGTTGGGTACAGGAGTGTATGATTATATGATACTGTCTGCCCGCGAAAGTGCAGCATAGCGGCTGTTTTTTTAACGGGATTATTGTGATTATTTAAAATTTAGTAAAATTACCACATTTTTTTAAAAAATCACTTAAATTTCATATTAAAAAGCCGTTAGTTTATTGAAATTTCAATTACATTAAGATATAATAATAGTATTATATTTAAGGATTTGATTTTATGACTAAAAAAATAAAAACCGTGGCGGCTGGATGTGCTGCTGTATTGTTAGCTGCCGCTATGCCGGTTTCGGTAAATGCCGCAGATGAAGCTACCGTTAATGACACTGTGAATATAGAGGTCGGGGATACATTTACATATTCAATGTATCTTTCTGACACAACCAAGGACCTTATGGGAATGCAGGCATATGTGTTTTATGATACAGATAATCTTGAAATTGATACAGAATCAATAAGCTTTGAAACACTGAACGGTGTTATTTATAATGGAAATCTTGACGGATATATGACATTTAATTTTTCAAATTTTTCCAATCCGGTGGATTTTTCATCTTGCGCTCAATTAATTTCAATTAATTTTAAAGTTAAAAAATCGGGTAATACTAATATAAGATACTTTATAAAAGAAATGTATGATAGTGATATGGTATCTTTGACGTCATATACATTGACCTGTGATATTTCTATTGATGGAGAAAAACTGATTACTGACCAAACTCCTATAGTGGAATCTTCAAAAGAATATATTGACGCATACCAAGGCCATTTTATAAATTATATTGACGGCAAGGGTAATGACAACACTGACGAAAAAACGGACCATAAGTCAATAATAGGTGAAAGAACAACCGTTGTGCCTGAAAATGCTGACAATCAGCCTGTTAAAGCTGAGGAGTCAAAATTTGGTACATCGATTAATACTTTTGTAATAATTATCGGATGTGTACTTCTTGCCTGTGCAATAGCAGGTGTTATATATTTCAGACACAAAGAAATCAAGAAAAATGGCTTAAATTCTGATATAAGTAATTTAAATCAGGAAAACTCTGAAAATGATGATAAGTATTGAGGTTATTGATTTTTTGAAAAAATGTTTAAAAATTGTAACTGAAATTTGGTGATTATTGCCCCCTCTTATCGACTTATTTTTTTAAAAAGGACTTGATTTTTGGGGTAAAATATTATATAATTGTCATACCGAGTATATCGGAAACATATTATTATAGGAGGAAATTACGAAATGTCCAAGAAAATCATTAGTCTTATGTTGGCTATGGCTCTTTCTGCATCAATGGTAGCAGTAGCTGCAGCAAGCGTTTCAGCTGACACAGACGAAAATGGTAACTATGTTCCATCAGAAGGTACAGAAACATATAGATATTATTTCTATATGCCACAGAACTGGGAAAATGAATTCACAGATACAGCAGGTGCTTATTGGTGGGAAGGCACAGACGCTTGTCCAACATGGCAGGATATGTACAAGATTGCTGAAACAGAGGATAAAAACATTTTCTGCGTTGATGTTCCACAGGATGTTACAAAGCTCATCTTCAATAACCATGTTGACGGTGGCGAGGACGCAGATGCTCCTCAGTACACAAAGGCTGCTCAGACAAGTGATATTACCTGCGTAAATGAGGATGAAGGCGAAGCTTGGGGTTACTGGCCGGAAGAAGACAATGATCTTTATCCTGAAGGCATTAGAAATTTTGATAACATGATTTATGTTATTGATGAGGCAAGAATCGAAATCAATCCGCTCAACCAGAAGCAGACTTGCGCTGGTCAGTGGTATTACTACTATGGCAACGGTGAGTATGGTTATACTCCTGTAAAGGGCGACGGTGCTGTTTACAACACTGAGTATTGTTCATTTGAGCAGGCACTTGCTGATAAAGAAGCAGGTGTAAAGCCTGAGTCAACAGTTCCTACAGAGGAAACAGAAGCTACTGAGGGAACTAAGGAAACAGAAGCAACAGAGGAATCTAAGGAAACAGAAGCTACAGAAGAAAGCAAGCCGGTAGAGACAGCAGCTCTTACAGTAAATGCTACTTCAAATATCTTCCCGGCTGCCAAGGCTGAGTATAATAACACAACTAAGGAAGTTACAGTTACTTACTACCTCGGCACAGACAGAGATCTTGTTAACTTAGAGTGGTACATGTCATATGATCCGTCAGTACTTTCTTTCGACAATATGAAGAACCTTGATGCATCAGGCAGAAAGTTTGGTTTGATGCCACAGATTCCGGTTGGCGATGTATATAATTTTGATACACCAGGCAAAATCAATGCAAATGCTTCTAACCTTTCACTTTATCAGATAAATTCTGAAGAGCCTTTTGTACAGGTTAAGTTTGATGTAGTTGGTGAGCCTGAGAATGTTGAAACAACTATTGATCTTCAGGTTAGAGTTCTTACTACAGGCGAACTTGATTTCACTACAATGCAGGTTAATCAGCAAACAATGAATTCATTCGTTGTTGATTTCGTTCTTAAGGACGAAGCTCCACTTACATTCAAGAACACAACTCTTACAGAGTCAACATTTGTTCCTAATACAGAGTCAACTGAAACTACAGCTGAGCCTGATCCAACCAACACTACAGCTGAGCCGGATCCAACCAACACCACAGCTAAGCCGGATCCAACAGAAGGTACACAGGCTACTGAGGGAACAAAAGCTACTGATGCAACATCAGCTACAGGTGCTTCAGTAAATGGCGGTTCAACTGCTGATACACCTTCAAACGGTAACAACAGCAGCAATGCTAACAACAACGGTACAGTTAAGACCGGTGATGCATCACTTGCAGTTGTAATTCTTACTCTCCTTGTTTCTGCTACAGGCGTTATGTTCGTTATTCGCAAGAGAGAGATGCTTTAATCTAAATTAGTAATAATTAGATTTTTGGGCTGACCTTTATGGTCAGCCCATTTTTCGGCACTATCTCGGTAAAATTAATTCTAATTTAGTACGATTACTTTATATTAATAAAAAGTTATTGATACGATAGATGTGAATGACTTAAGATTAAATTATATTTTAATTCCTATAAATAATAATCATCTAAATTTTTAAAAAAATAGAAGTTTCAGATGAAATTTATCGTATTTTTTAGTTGACAAAGAGAGAATACTTTTGTATAATAATCTATAGCGTTTTAATATGCGTTTATGCGGTCAAGAGGTGCAATTATGCTTTTTGAACTTAAGAGTGTCTTTCAAAATGAAGGCGAAGAAAAAACAGTCAGCTATAAGCTGGATATAAGCAATATTGACATTGACGGCGTTTTTCCATTCAGAACACCGCTTGTTATTACCGCAACAGCAGGAAACAGGGCATCGCTTGTTGACCTTACTTTGCTTGTAACCTTTGACTATGTTCGCAGCTGCGACAGATGCGGAGAAGAGTTTATAAGAAAGATGGAATACAGGTTTAATCATAAGCTTGCCCAAACTCTTGAAACTGACGGCAACGACGACTATATTGAAACACCAGATTTTGTACTCGACCTTGATGAAACGGTTATTTCTGATGTGCTGCTGTCGCTTCCTCAGAAAAACCTTTGTAAAGATGATTGCAAGGGACTATGCAGCCAGTGCGGTCAAAATCTGAACAAGGGTGAATGTGATTGCGACAAAAAGCAGGTTGACCCAAGGCTCGAGATTCTTAAACAACTTATGGATTGATATATGTTATTGTAAGGAGGTCTTTGTAATGGCAGTACCAAAGAGAAAAACTTCACACGCAAGAAAGAGTTCAAGACGTTCAACAGTTTGGAAGCTCAGCGCTCCGACACTTGTAATTTGCCCAAATTGCGGCGAGTACAAGTTAGCTCACAGAGCTTGCGGCAACTGCGGTATGTATAACGGCAGACAGGTAATCGTAAAAGCTAACGAGAACTAATTACGGTACAAACATTATGGGCGGCAGAATTCTGTACGCCCTTTTGTTTTGCTCTGATACCTTGAATTTTCAGAGAAATTTGAGTAAAATAATTGTGAGGTGAGTACGTGGCTGTAACAATATTTGGTGTGACTGCAAACAGTCACGCAGACAGGGCAAAAATACTGAGCGGAGAAACCTTGCTCAGCATTAACGGAAATATAATTGAAGATGTTCTTGATTACCGTTTTTATCAGGTGAACAGGGATATAATGCTTGAAATTAAGGACAAGTACGGTGATATAAGAAAAGTAAGAATAGTAAAGAGCGAATACGAGGAAATCGGTCTTGAATTTGAAACTTATCTTATGGATGAACAGAAAAGCTGCCGTAATAAGTGCATTTTCTGTTTTATAGACCAGTTGCCAAAAGGTATGAGAGAGTCGCTTTATTTTAAGGATGACGACAGCAGACTTTCATTTTTGTTCGGCAATTATATCACGCTTACAAACCTTTCTCAACACGAGATTGACAGAATTATTAAAATGCATATAAGTCCTATTAATGTTTCTGTTCATACCACAAATCCTCAGCTTCGCTGCAAAATGATGAATAACCGTTTTGCAGGAGATGCGCTAAGGCATCTTGAAAGCTTTGCCAAAGCAGGAATTTGTCTGAATTGTCAGATTGTAGCCTGCCCAGGGATTAATGACGGCGATGAGCTTATGAGAACATTTTCTGACCTTGAAAAAATAGGTGTAAATATGACAGCTGTAGTTCCTGTAGGATTGACAAGATACCGTGAGGGTTTGTATCCGCTTACGGAGTACACTCAGGAAACGGCGGCTCAAACACTTGATTTAATTGAAAAGTACGGCGATGAGTGTGTTAAAAAATACGGCAGAAGAATATTTTTTGCCGGTGACGAATTTTATATAAAAGCTAAAAGGCCCATACCTGAACCTGATTTTTACGAGGGCTTTCCGGCTGTTGAGGACGGAATCGGTATGATAGCCTGCTTAAAAGAAGAAATTGAATTTGCTGTTGAGGACTGCGAATATAACGAATCACTGAGTTATACGGTCACCTTAGCCTGCGGAGAGGCTGTTGCCCCTTATTTAAGAAATATGGTGAGTATAATTTCGACTAAATTTCCCAATGTGAAAATTAATGTCGCAGCAATTAAAAATAACTTTTTTGGCGGCGGAGTTAATGTGTCAGGCCTTGTAACAGGAGGCGACCTCATCGCTCAGCTAAAGGGCAGAGAGCTTGGCGAAATGCTATTTATACCGTCATCTATGCTTCGTTTCGAAAATGATATTTTTCTTGACGATGTATCTGTTGAGGAGGTTGAGCGTGAGCTTAACATTTCACTCAAGGCTGTAAATAATAACGGTGACGAGCTTGTAAGAGCCGTCACCTCGGTAAAGGAATGACAGAAGAATGAATAAACCTGTAATTGCTATTGTGGGCAGACCAAATGTTGGAAAATCCACACTTTTCAATAAGCTTATCGGTCAAAGACTTTCTATAGTCGATGATACTCCGGGCGTAACCCGTGACCGTATTTACGGTGAGGTTGAGTGGCTCGGCAAAAAGGCTTTTATTATTGATACCGGCGGCATTGAACCCAAGAGCGACGATATTATTCTTTCGCAGATGCGCAGGCAGGCTCAGCTTGCTATTGACACGGCAAATGTAATCATTCTTGTAACCGACGGCAAGACAGGAATGGTTGCCACTGATATGGATATTGCGCAAATGCTTATGAAATCTAACAAGCCCATTGTGCTTTGCGTAAACAAGTGCGACGGTATCGGTGAACCTTCTCCTGAGTTTTATGAGTTTTATAATCTGGGACTCGGAGATCCTATTCAGGTATCATCACTGCACGGCCACGGTACGGGAGATTTGCTCGACAGTGCTTTTGAATATCTAAACTTTTCCGAGGAAAATGAAGATGACGGTACAATTATTAACGTGGCTGTTATAGGCAAGCCGAATGCAGGAAAGTCTTCGCTCATTAATAAAATTACAAATGAGGAACGCTGTATTGTTTCTGACATTGCAGGCACTACAAGAGATACTATTGATACGTTGATTGAAAACAAGTACGGCAAGTTTAACTTTACGGATACTGCGGGACTTCGCCGTCAGAATAAAATTTACGATAATATTGAAAAATACAGCATAATCAGAGCTAAAATGGCTATTGAGCGCAGTGATGTCTGTGTAATTATGATTGACGCTGAGGCAGGAGTTACAGAGCAGGATACCAAGGTTGCGGGACTTGCCCACGAGGCAGGAAAGGCTTGTATCCTTGCCGTTAATAAATGGGACGCCATTGAGAAAAACGACAAGACTATGCAGGAGTTTAAGAAAAAACTTGACGCTGACTTTGCTTTTATGTCATATGCACCTCAGGTTTTTATTTCAGCCAAAACAGGTCAGAGAATTGACCGTCTGTTTGAGTTTGTTGTGAGCTGCGCTGAGCAGTCCGCAAGAAGAATTACAACAGGTATGCTCAATGAGCTGCTTGCTCAGGCTACCACAAGGGTACAGCCTCCGTCTGATAAGGGCAAGCGACTGAAGATATTTTACGTTACGCAGGCTTCGGTTAAGCCGCCTACATTTATTTTCTTCTGCAACAACGCTCAGCTTTTTCATTTTTCATATCAGCGTTATCTTGAAAACAGAATCAGAGAGGCGTTTGGTCTTGAAGGAACTCCAATCAGAATAATTATCAGGGAGCGTGGAGAAAAGTAATGGATTTTTATTTAACCTTTTTAGCTGACAACTGGTGGAGATTTATTATTACCGCTGTTGTCGCCTATCTTCTCGGAAGCGTAAACACTGCGGTTATCGTTACTAAAATAGTTACCGGCGGCAAAAAAGACATTCGCGAAATGGGCAGTGGAAATGCCGGATTTACAAATGTTTTGCGTTCGGTAGGCAAGGTTCCTGCCATATTTACCATTGTGTGCGACGCTCTTAAATGCGTTGTTGCCGTTATCATAGGCTGGCTTATTTTTTCATCTGTTCCTGCCGACAGTCAGATTCTCTCAAGTGAGTTTGGAAACTGCGGAAAGTACATTGCAGGTATTTTTGCAATTTTAGGCCATTCGTATCCGATTTATTTTCATTTTAAGGGCGGCAAGGGTGTTGTAACTGCTGCTGCTCTCATTGCAAGTGAGGATTGGAGAGTATTTATTGCGATTATAGCCATATTCCTTATTATTTTTGCCTGCACAAAGATTATTTCCATATCAAGTATTATTGCAGCTGCGCTTTACGCACCGCTCACTTTTCTTGCAACATTCTTTTTTGACTATGCAAACGGAGCAGGATACTCGCTCGGATATGTGATTTTATCTACGGTTGCGGCGCTGATTATCGGAATATTTGTAATTGTTAAGCATAAAGAAAACATAAAAAGGCTTATGCGTGGAGAAGAAAAGAAAATTACAGCCAAAAAGAGCGGTAATGCTTGACTGAGCTTCGCAAAGGATGTAAAATAAAGTCATAATAAATTTGAAAGGTCGAAAAATATGTCTGACTGCATTTTTTGTAAAATAATTGACGGGTCAATTCCATCTACAAAGGTTTATGAGGATGACAGAATCCTTGCTTTTAAAGACTTGAATCCTCAAGCGCCTGTACATACACTTATAGTGCCAAAGCAGCATATCTGCTGTGCAGATAAAATCACAACCGAAAACTGTGAAATCGTAGGATATATCTTTTCTAAGATTCCTGAAATTGCAAGGTCACTCGGACTTGAAAACGGTTACCGCATAGTTAATAACTGCGGAGATGACGGCTGTCAGTCTGTTAAGCATTTGCATTTTCATCTTCTCGGCGGCAAAAAGCTCTCTGAGAATATGGCGTAAGAGGTGGCAAAATGTCAACATATAAGATGACTGTTGCCGGACTTGAGCGTGAGCTTGAGCTTTTTCCTGTAAGCGATAAGCTTGACATTGCGGGTTTTATAATGTTTGGTGATGTTGAGGTTACCGAGGCAGCCGCAAAGGAGCTTTTGAAGATTTGTCCTGAGCACGATGTTATTGTAACGGCTGAGGCAAAGGGAATACCGCTTTGTTATGAGATGGCAAGGCAGAGCGGAAAGAAATATGTGGTTGCCCGTAAGGGACTTAAAATTTATATGAAAAACTCTATTGAAGTCAGCGTTAAATCAATTACAACCGAAAAAGAGCAAAAGCTTTATCTCGGCGAAAATGATGTTGATGCCATTAAGGATAAAAGAGTTTTGATTGTTGATGATGTTATTTCAACAGGAAAGAGCCTTGAGGCTATTGAGGAGCTTGTTAAAATTGCAGGCGGAAATATAGTGGGCAAGGCATCGGTGCTCGCTGAGGGTGACGCAATAGGCAGAGATGATATTATATATCTTGAGGAGCTGCCACTGTTTTTTAAATAACAAAAACTGTTATAAGGATTGAGAATTATGAAGCGACCGTTTGCATTGATTGGTATTACATATCTTTCAGTGCAGGCGGCGCTTTTTTATATTAATACAGATTCCGCTGCAGCGGTGACGGCTGTAGCAGGTATAACTGCGGCGATTATTCTGTTTTTTCTTTTAAAACGCAGAACAGTGAGGCAGACTGCACTGGCTGTATGCTTAACAGCCGCATTCGCTTCTCTTGCTTTTGGTGGTTACAGTCATTTATTCAGAGAGCCGATTGCCGCAAAATATTCTGATACAGAAATAAAAATCACAGCCACCGTAATTGAAGAGCCTGTTCTGCAAAACGATATGTATAAATATATACTTAAAACTGATATTGTGAACGATAAAAAGGAAAGCATAAAAATAAGCTTAAAAACATTTAAAAGAATAGATGCAGATGAGTTTGATAAAATCAGCTGTAATTTGACTGTAACCGAAAGCACCAATAATCAGCTGATAGCAGACTCTGTATTTTTGGAGTCAAATCAGTATGTGGCTTTTGATTACAGGGTTGAAAAGACCGAGAGCAAGCCGCTGTATTATTATGCAATAAAAATACGGGAGAGCGTTGCAGACGACTTTGAACAGCTTCTGCCAAATGACTGCTCGTCACTGTGCAGAGCGGTGCTGTTGGGGGAAAAACCTGCATTATCGCAGGAAGTATTAAATGATTTTCAGCGATGCGGAGTCAGCTTTTTGATTGTTGTGTCCGGTATGCATCTTGTAATAGTTTGCAGCTTTGTTTACTTCTGTATTAAAAGAACTGTGAAAAACAGAATTGCCCGTTCTGCCGTAATGCTGTTGTGTGCGTTTATGTTTATGGCTGTGTCAGGGTTTTCTCCGTCAGTAATCAGAGCCGGAATTATGCTTGGGGTTGTATATTCAGGCAAGATGTTTATGCGCAAGGGCGATTCCCTTAATTCGCTTGGAATTGCGGCGTTGATTCTCACCGTACCAAATCCGCTTGCGGTTGCAGATACAGGTATGATTTTATCGTTTACATCTACTCTTGGCATAATTCTTTGGGCAAAGGGCATTTCAGACGGTATTATGAAAAAGCTTTCTAAATTTAATAAACTGAAAAAGCCGCTTGAATTTATAGTAAATCTGTTTGCCGTTTCGGTTTCGGCTTCAATATGCACCATGCCTTTTTCTATACTGTTATTCGGAAGATTTTCAGCCTTTTCTATTTTGCTTTCTATGCTGCTTTCGCCGATTGTCAGCCTGTTAATAATGGCGGCTTTGCTGACGGCGATATTTTACAGCAGTCAAATTTTCGCTTTTCTCGCTTATCCGTTTGGCTTTATAAGCGGAGTGCTGAGCAGGCTTGTCCTTTTTACAGTGAGCACATTCTCTGACATTCCCTTTTCCTCGGTAAACGCAGCAAAACCGTATTTTTACATATGGCTTGCTGTGAGCTTTATTTTGATAACAGCAGGGTATTTTGTAAAAAATAAATCAGGCTATGCCGTTAAGGGCACAGTAATATCGCTTTGTGTTCTCGCTCTGGGGTTTGGCATTTATTCAGTTATTGATGTCAATACCACCGTGGTGAATGTTTATGCCACGGGTGGAAATACGGTTATGATAAGGCGGGGCAAAAACTGTTCTGTGGTAAGCTGCGCAGGTAAAACCTCTAAAATATTCGATACGGTTTCGGATATTTTGCTTGACACATCAAAGCTTGATTTTGTTATAGCTCCGTCTGACAAAAGGAGCAGCACATTATACGCCGATGTGATTCAAAGAAAATTTGACGAATCCGATGTTTTGATATATGATAGTAAGGATGAGAAAGAAGATTTTGGGTGTAGAAAATTTTTCACTAAAAATCAAAGCTTTAATATAAATATTAATTCAAATACGGTTGACGAGGTTGTCAGCACTGAAAGCGGTGTGTACCAGTACATTACCGCAGGTGATAAAACAATACTCCTGTTTGATTACAAATGCAGGACTGAGGATATTTTGCCAAAGCACACAACTGCTGATTATATAATAACCGATAGAGCAAGTGAAAATTTAAACCTGCTCAGCGGAAATTGCGTAATTCTTACAAATAACAGTAAGGATTATGAATTAAAAGCCGATTTTGATAAGGTTGTTTCAATGCAGGACGATAATTATTGTATAACTCTTGATTGACGGAGGACATATGGCTGTACTTACGGATAAACAAATGGACAAGCACATTAAGGAAAGAAACTTTGCAAGGGTGTATCTAATATATGGCGATGAGCAGATGTATGTTAAAAAATACACCGATAAGCTCGTAAAGGCAGTTGCAGGAAAATCACCGTCTGAGTTTAATTTTCATACCTTTGGCGACAGTGTTAATCTTGACGAGTTGGCGGCGGCAGTACAGATAGTGCCGTTTATGAGCGAGTATAACTGCGTTCTGGTTAATGATGCAATGTTTGATGAGTTCAACGCAAGCGATAATTCCAAATTTGCAGATATATACAGCTCTGTACCTGACGGCTGCGTGTTTATTGTTTCTCTGCCGTCAATAAAACCTTCGAAGAACAAAACGGTTTTGCCGGCACTTAAAAAGTTTGCAGATAAAAACGGCGTGGTGTGTGAGTTTACCACTCTTACTCAGGGTGAGCTTGTTAAGTTTATAGCCAAGTGGGCAAATGTAAACGGCAAGCGGATTTCTCAGGTAAATGCTACGCAGTTGATTTCACTTTGCGGCAGAGATTTGAATATGCTGAAAAACGAGGTCGATAAAATTTCCGCTTATGCAAAGGGCGAGGAAATTTCAGCCGACGATATTGAAAAGCTTGCTTCCGTTACTCTTGAGTCAAAGGTTTTTGCTTTGTCGGACTCGGTGCTTAACGGAAACGCTCAAAAGGCATACAATACCCTTGATATTCTCTTTTATCAGCAGGAAAAGTCGGGGGATATGCTGCGTATTATGTCGCAGTCATTTATTGACGCCTACCGTATCAGGGTGGCAGATGAAAGCGCAGTGCAGAAAACCGAGGTTATAAGCAAGTTTAATTATAAAAACAGAGCCTTTGTGCTTGATAATGCAAGAAAGGCGACAAAGAGGGTATCCACACAGGCATTGCGAAAATGTCTTGATTTGCTTTTGCAGGCGGAAACAGAGTTTAAAAGCGTGTCTGTAAATGACAGGGTATTTTTTGAAAAGCTGATAGCAAAGCTCTTGCTTGAAGCTGAGAGGGGTAGAGTTTAATTGCTTAAAATAAAGGAAGCAATAATCGTAGAGGGCAGGTATGATAAAATAAAATTAAAAAATCTGGTCGATACTGTGATTATTGAAACAAATGGTTTTCGGGTGTTTTCCGACAGGGAAAAGCAGTCGCTTATACGCAGAATTGCGGACGCAAGGGGTATATTGGTGTTTACCGACAGCGACTCGGCAGGCTTTGTTATCCGAAATTTTTTGAGGGGAACAGTTGATAAAAGCAAAATTAAGCATTGCTATATTCCGCAGATATGCGGCAAGGAAAAACGAAAGGCCTGCCGCTCAAAGGAGGGCTTTCTCGGCGTTGAGGGAGTTTCTGATGAGGTTATCATTGAGGCTGTCAGAAAAAGCGGAGCACATATTATAGGGGAGGAGCAGGCTCAGGTAAGAGCAGAGGTGACAAAGGCGGATTTATACCGACTTGGTCTTACGGGCAGAGAAAATTCGGAAAAGCTCAGAAAGGCATTGCTGAATCATTTGGGAATGCCGTCTTATATGACGACAAATGCAATGCTCTCAGCCATAAATTGTCTGTATTCGCTTGAGGAGCTGAAAGCTATAGTGGATGCGCTTTAGCATAATAATCTTTAATTAAATAAATTTGAATTTAAAATCATCGTTTTGCACATACTAAAAACGGTGATTTTTTTGTTGAAAAGATTAAAATGTGACTGCGTACTTTTTTCGTTTGGCGCTGTGGCTTATGCCCTGCTCGAAATACTGTGGAGAAGAAAAACCCATTGGACAATGGCTTTAACGGGAGGAAGCTGTTTTCTTACAATATTCAGAATATATAAAAAATTTCCCAAGCTATGTCTGCGCAGCAAATGCCTTATCGGCGGTGCAGTCATAACTCTTATGGAGGGAATCTGCGGCTTTATTGTAAATATAAAATTCAAGCTGAATGTGTGGGATTACAGCAAATGCACCTTAAATTTTAAGGGACAGATATGCCCGTTTTACAGTATGCTGTGGATGTTATTGTGTATTCCTATAACCTGGATTTGCAAATTATTTTGCAAAAGCAAAAAAATAGTTTAACTGTCACTTTGGTGTCATTCATAATATTTATAATTACCTTGTAAAATAAAATTAGCGGAGGTAATTTTTATGGAAATACTCAGAGTAGAAAATCTTGTAAAGACATACGGTGAAGGGGATAACATTGTAAATGCGGTTGATGATATTTCCCTGTCCGTAAACAAGGGCGAATTTGTTGCAATAGTCGGTGCAAGCGGCAGCGGCAAGTCAACCCTTTTGCATTTGTTGGGCGGGGTTGACAGACCCACAAGCGGCAAAATTTTTATTGACGGAAACGAGATTAACAAAATGAACAACGATAAGCTTGCAATTTTCAGGCGCAGACAGATTGGCATTGTTTATCAGTTCTATAACCTCATTCCTATTTTGACGGTAGAAGAAAATATTTCGCTTCCCTGTGAGCTTGACGGGACTAAGCCTGACAGGGAGAGAATGAATCTTATTTTAAAATCGTTTGGACTTTTTGAAAGAAGAAATCATTTGCCGAATGAGCTTTCGGGCGGTCAGCAGCAGCGAACCTCTATTGCAAGGGCGCTCATAAATAATCCGGCTATTCTGCTTGCGGACGAGCCTACGGGTAATCTTGATTCAAAATCCACAGAGGAGATTATGAGCATACTGAAAGCTTCTAACCGTGATTTTGACCAGACAATAATTATGATTACGCACAATCTTGAAATTGCTAAGGAAGCAGACAGAATTATAACAATTCAGGACGGCAAGATTTTAGGGGAGGCGTAATCAGTGAAAATACTTAATAAATTTACTCTTAAAAACCTAAAGCTAAACAAATCCCGAACCATTGTTACAGGAATCGGAATTATGCTTTCTGTTGCGCTGATTATGGTTGTTGCGGGAATGGCGTCAAGCGCTCAGCAAACAATGGTTGAGGCGCAAATTTTAGCTTCAGGCGATTATGAGCTTTATGTAGAGAACGCAGACAGTAAGATTTTAGATAATGCCAATGCTAACAGAAATGTTAAAAGCGTTTATATTAACAGAATTCAGGGTACAGCGTGTATGCCCAAGAGTACGCTTGGTGAAACTACATACATAAATGTAACGGCTTTAAGCGAAAAAGCTTATACCGACTGTTTCGATTTTAGGCTTTCAGAGGGCAGATTTCCGCAAAATGACAGCGAGATTGTTTTGACTAAGGAAATGCTTGAAAACAGTTTGGAAAAGTATAAATTGGGAGATACAATCACACTTGATGTGGGCAGACTTGTTACCGATACTCCCGAAGAAGAAAGCTGTAAATTTCCGTTGATTAGCAGGGATTTAGGCGGCGAGTTTGATGTAAAGGTTGTTGATACAAATAAAAAGAACTACACTGTTGTAGGATTTTTTGACGAGATTTATTCGAGCCGTTTTACTTCATATTATAATAATGACTTCATTCCGTATTTTACTGCCTTTACTGTGCTTAATGAAAAAGCAGACGCATCTGCAAGCAATTTGTACATTAAGCTTACCGCAGAAGGCAATAAAAATTATGTTGAAACCTGTAAAAATATTTTGGGTTTAACAGACGAACAATCGCAGGAATTAAAAAATGATTGTTTTATTGAGTTAAGTGAAAATAATAGCTTTTCAGCGGCAGATATAAATATTACTTTAATGCGTTACAGAGGCTTTGCCTTGAACGATGAGATTATGGGAACTCTATTTTCGCTTGCCTTAATTATTATTGGAATTATTATGCTTACGAGCATTTTTGTAATACGAAACAGCTTTGCTATTTCTGTTACAGAGAAAACCAAGCTCTACGGTATGCTGGCTTCAATAGGAGCCACCTCAAAGCAAATCAGGCACAATGTGCTTTTTGAAGGTTTTATACTGGGTATTATTAGTATTCCGGCAGGTCTGCTGCTTGGTATCGGTGTAATAGCTTTGCTTGTGGTTCTGCTCAATGCTTTACTTGCCGATATGCTCAACGGAATTACCTTTGTATATTCAATCCCGTGGCTTGTGCCTGTCATTGCAGTTGTTCTGTCGGCTGTTATTATTCTGCTTTCCACTCTTTCATCAGCTATCAGAGCCTCAAGACTTGCTCCTATTACAGCAATCAGAAGCAACAATGATATTAAAGTCAACAAAAAGAAAAGAAAGAGCTATAAATCTCCTAAGTTTATTAAAAAGCTGTTTGGAATAGGCGGCGACATAGCATACAAAAACCTTAAACGCAGCAAAAAGAAATATCGCACGACTGTAATTTCTATAATAGTTACCGTTGCATTGTTTATAACTATTTCGAGTTTTATTGAATACAATTTTAAATTTATGAACGAGTATTATACTCAGATTCCTTATAACGTTATTATATCAAACGAGGGTACTTTGTCTGATGATGAATACAATAAAATATTCAGTGATATGAGAATGAGGGAAGAGGTTAAGTCGTGTGATAAGGTAGTATCATATAACGGAGCAGAAATTAATGACATTGTAAAATACTATACCCCCGAGGCAAAGAAAGTAAACGAGGATATTGATAATACAAAAGTGATGTTTAATATTTATTCTTTAGAAAACAGTAAATTCAAGGAATATGTTGAAAAGCTTGGATTTGACTATGAGGAGGTTAAGGATAAGGTGTTAATTACTAACAAGCTGACATATTACGATAATGACAATGTAAAGCATTTTGGAAAATATTATGATATTCCAAAGAACACAACCGTACCTCTGTACACCAGGGGCAGCTTTACCGATGAGGAAATTGCTGAGATTAAGGCGTCCGATCCCGATTTTGTATATAATCCTGATTATTACAAGCCGACAGACATTGTAATTTATTCAACGATTGATGAAGAGTTTGATAATTATTTACCGTCATATTTAACTTCGGCTTCAGATTACGGCGATACATTGATTGTAAGCGAGGATACCTTTAATAAGCTTTACGGTGATGAGGATACTAGTGATATTTCAAAGGCTATTATCATTGATTCAGATAATGCCCAGAATACAGTAGAAGCGTTTTACCATTCCGATTACGAAAGTGCCATTGTATCCAATCTTCAGGCGTCGGTAGATGCAAACAACACAATTATTCTTGTTCTTGCGATATTTGGTTACGGCTTTATAATTGTTATTTCGCTCATTGGCGTTACTAATGTATTTAACACCATCAATACAAATATGCGTCTGAGAAGCAAGGAATTTGCTATGCTCAAATCAATCGGTATGACGAAAAAAGAATTTAATCGAATGATAAGGCTTGAAAGCCTGTTCTATGGCTTAAAGTCCTTGATTATAGGTGTTCCGATTGGAATTCTCGGAAGCTTCGCTGTATTTAATGCGGTAAGCGGCTCTATTGATTTTGGATATTCATTCCCGACCGCTTCTGTACTCATAAGCATTGTGTTTGTTTTCTTTGTAATATGGCTGATTATGAGAGCTTCCATACGTAAGGTGAGCAAGCAGAACATAATTGAAACCATTAGAAACGATAATATTTGACAGATTCCTCAAAAAAAGATATAATCGAAAAAAAGGGAGTGTTACTGTGAATATACTGCTTATAGAAGATAACAAAGGAATAGTCAAAGGGCTTGAGTATGCTTTTGCACAAAGCGGATACCATTGCGAAAGCTGCCTGTCCTGTGAGGAGGCCTTAAAAAAAGCTCCTTTTAATTATGATGTAGCAGTGCTTGACGTAACACTTCCCGACGGAAACGGATTTGAGCTGTATTCTAAAATACGAAGATTTTCAGACCTGCCTGTTATTTTTCTCACGGCTGTTGATGATGAGGACAGCATTGTCAACAGCTTTGAGCTTGGTGCGGACGACTACATTACAAAGCCGTTTTCCACAAGAGAGCTTTTAGCACGGATTAAACGTGCGGCGGCAAAAAGCAGTAAGAGAAATATTATTTCGGTATCGGGCGTAACCCTTGACCTCGATAAATCTGTTGTATTTGAAAACGGAAGGCAAATTGAGCTTACTGCGCTTGAGTACAGACTGCTTGCGCTGTTAATGCAAAATGTCGGTGCGGTGGTGACAAGGGATTTGATATTTGAAAAAATCTGGGATGCGTCCGGCAATTTTGTAAATGATAACACGCTGACGGTTTATATTAAGAGAATAAGAAAAAAGCTGAATGCCGACATAATAAAAACCGTAAAAGGATTGGGGTATCGGGTATCGGAGGACAGCAAATGAAAAAATCCAACAGATTTATTTTTGTCTGTATTGTAATGACGATGCTGTTTTCCGTTGCAGCGGTTGTATTTACCCAAATAGCTCTTAACCAAATAAGAGAAACAGGCAATAAATCGGTGAATCAGCTTGTATCGGCTATACTTGAAAAATATCCGGATGTCAGCGAAAAGGAAATCGCAGAAATTCTTAATGATAAAACGGAACACAGGGATAGTTCGGATATACTCAGAAAATACGGAATATCTCTCGACAAAGACTGGCTTATATATGAAAATAATAATTCAGACAATTATGCAGCGGTATCTGCCGCTATTTGTATCCTGTTCGGGATTGCTTTTATTGCGCTGTTTGCTTTCTATGTCAGTTGTGAAAAGAAACAGACAGTGAGGATTGCAAAAAGAATTGAACGAATCAATATGGGAGATTATTCATTACAAATAGATCAAAACAGCGAAGATGAGCTTTCGCAGCTTGACAATCAAATTTACCGCACGGCTGTAAAATTCCGTGAGCAGGCGGAAAACTCGAAAAGAGATAAGGAAAATCTGCAAAAATCTCTTTCGGATATTTCGCATCAGTTAAAAACGCCGCTCACCTCTATTATTGTTATGGTAGAAAATATTCTCAACGACGATGATATGCCTCTTGAGATAAGACGGGAGTTTTTGAGCGACATCAGGCGCAGTACAAACAGTATTTCATTCTTGGTGCAAAACCTGCTTACGCTTTCAAAGCTTGACGCAGATTCTATTAAGCTGAAAAAAGAACCTGTTAATGTAAAAGACATAGTATCAGACTGCATCAAAAACACTACCGTAATGGCTGAGATTCGAGGCGTAAGTGTTGAATCGGACTGTGGGGACATAATTCTTTCCTGCGATAAAAAGTGGATTTGCGAGGCGTTTACAAATATAATTAAAAACTGCATAGAGCATTCGGAAAACGGCAGGGTAACAATAACCGCCTCATCAAACAAGCTCTATACAGCAATCAGCATAAAGGATAACGGCTGCGGAATTTCTAAGGAAGATTTGCCGCACATATTTGAGCGCTTTTACAAGGGAAAAAATTCAAGTGATGACAGCGTAGGAATAGGACTCGCCCTCACAAAGTCGATAATCGAAAAACAGGGCGGATACATTGTTGCTTCTTCAGAGCTTAACAAGGGCAGTGAATTTGTAATTAAGTTTTTTAACAATTTTACATAAATATGCAGCACACAGGCTGTCGCAGAAATTCGCGGCAGCCTGTGTTTTTTATTTTAATTCCTACTGAAAGGCAGATTTATAAAGATACTCCGTTAATTGAATATTTAGTAAAATAAATATTTTAAATTTGTATATTTATTACAGCAGAACCAATAATAAGAACGGAGGTGCTTTTTATGAGCGAAAATAACAGCAGGAACAGTAAAAAGAAAAGGAGCAGATATGAAAAAGCAGGATTTTACACGGCTCTTTCAATATGTCTGATAGCCGTTACAATGGCGGTTTATTCAACATATAATACCATATCGGGTACAAAAACCGAACCTACAGTGCAGACAACGGCTTATGCAGAAAAAGTAAATAATGTAGTTACGGGTGTTACGGAGATTGTGGAGGAAACTACGTTACCAAAGGTGGCGGAAGAAATAACAATTCCAACTATTGCAGTGACCTTGCCGCCTCAGACAGAGCCGACTGAAAGCATACCGCAAAGCACTAAAAATGCATTGCAGACAATGCTCTCAACCGACCTATCACTCGGTTATCCTTTAAATCAAAAGAACATTATTCGGGAATACAGTGAAAAAACTGTATATTACAAAAGTCTGAATGTATGGAAATCTCATTTAGGCGTGGATTTTGCAGGAGAAATCGGTGATGAAGTTTCTGCTATGACGGGCGGAGCGGTAATCAGCGTTACTGAGGACAAGTTATACGGCAAAACGGTTGAAATAGCCACCGACAATGCTGTTGTGATTTACTGCGGACTTAACGGCATAACGGTTAGTGAAGGCGATTCGGTTGAGATGGGTCAAAAAATAGGCGTATTGGGCACAGTTCCCTGCGAGGTAAATGATAAAAATCATATCCATATAGCCGTAAAAATTGACGGGCGCTATGCAGATCCGCTTTCTTTTATAAGCAACGGAGAATAAAGTATCCGTTTTTATCATAAATATATTATACACGCCCTCGTTTCGCTTCAGGGGCAACAAAAAAGTGATGGTTGATTTCAGCCATCACTTTTATCTTATTCGTTTTCACGATTAACAAGTTTATAAAGTACAGTTATCTTTCGCTTTGATGCCATTCTTCATTGCCAAAGATAAAATCGTCAATATCCATTACAATTATTCTCATATTAACACCTCCGATATATAGTCAGTAAACATTACCATTATATTCAGGAAGTGTAGGTATTATGCAATATTATTTGTTTATAATATTTAAGTATTCACAAATTATATCAACTGCCTGCTCGGTAGATAAAGCTGTGCTGTTAATGCACAAATCGTAGTTATCAGCCAAGCCCCACTTTTTTCCTGAATAGAAACTGTAGTAGTTTGCTCTGTTTTTGTCTGCCTTTAAAACCGCCTGCTTTGCACGAGCGGGATCTATACTCTGTCTTTCAACAGCTCTCTTTGTTCTTACATCGATATCGGCATAAATAAAAATTTTGGCGAGATTTTCACGTTCCTTAAGAACATAGTCGGCACATCTTCCAACGAATACGCAAGGACCTTCGTCAGCAAGCTGCTTAATAATTTTATGTTGTAAGATGTAGAGCTTGTCATTTACAGGCAAATCGCCCATTGAAGAAAAACCGTTTCCGTAATTGTATAATCCTAATGAAAGAGAATACAAAAGACTGTTTGCAGCCTTTTCATCAACATTTTCAAATACCTCAGGGCTTATTCCGCTCTCTTTTGCGGCTAAAGATATAAGCTCTTTATCATAGAAAGGGATGTTCAGACGCTCAGCAAGTGCTTTTCCAATGTCATGACCACCTGAACCGTACTGTCTTGTTATTGTAATAATGTTTTTGCAGCTCATATCATAACCTCCGTGCAAAGAAATATAGTAAAAGTAAAAGGGGAATTACTTTTCTATATATATAATAATACCATAAATTTAAAAAAAATCAAATGATTTATATAAAGTTTACAAAATTTGTGTAATAATAATAAATTAGTTTAACTTGTCTTATACAATATTACTATATAAGTATTAAGAAATATATTGAGTTTGTACGAATACAGTCGAATAAAAGGTCGGTAATACAGATTATAGATAAATCATCAATAACTGAATAATGGTAATATAAGAAAATAAGTTTAACGCTTAAAAGATTTTTATGCTGTAGTTCTGAAATTATAATTTCTATCAGTTTATAAGGTGAATAGTGCTAAAAACATATTAATATATTATATGTGACTTTTCGTATTAAGATTATATCAGATAATGAGCACAGGAAATAGCGCAAATTTTGAATGTAAATACAAAATGTTGTAGTAATTATGGACAGTTTAAAATTTTTTAAAAAAATTTAAAAAAATTTGAAAAAAGGGGTTGCAATTTGGGAAAAGGCGTGATATAATAACAT
>OGOU01000945.1_pt1 | contig 23886 bp, 20 predicted proteins | sample 1552721 | NCBI WGS metagenome assembly OGOU01 (sample SAMEA2580176, study PRJEB22360) | human gut metagenome | biome: human gut; feature: human-associated habitat; material: faeces | place: Denmark | collected 2008/2010
AAAGACAAGATTGTATATGACGTATCACACCAGACCTATCCGCACAAGATGCTGACCGGTCGAAAAGATGCCTATTTATATGAAGAACATTACGATGACGTGACGGGATACAGCTGTCCGCAGGAAAGTGAACATGACCATTTTACGGTCGGACATACCTCTACATCCGTCAGTCTGGCATGCGGTCTGGCAAAGGCAAGGGATCTTCGTGGGGAAAGTGCAAATGTGATCGCAATTATCGGAGACGGTTCTTTAAGCGGAGGAGAAGCCTTAGAAGGAATGGATTTTGCAGCAGAATTAGACAGCAACATGATCATTGTAGTAAATGACAATGATATGTCAATTGCAGAAAACCATGGAGGACTTTATTCAAATCTGAAATTACTCCGCGAGACAAACGGACAGGCAGAGTGCAATTTATTTAAAGCCATGGGACTTGATTATGTCTATGTGGATCATGGAAATGACCTCAGGGAACTGATCGGGGCTTTCAAACAGGTAAAAGACAGTAAGAAACCGGTTGTTGTCCACATTAATACATTAAAGGGAAAAGGTTATAAACCGGCAGAAGAGCATAAGGAAGAATGGCACTGGCATCTTCCATTTGATATTGAGACCGGAAAATCCCATTTTCCGGAAGTGGAAGATTATTCTTCGGTGACCTGTGAATATCTGATTGAAAAGATTAAAAAGGAGCTTTATGCGACAAACGGAGAGCAGCCTGCAATTACGGGAAATTGAAAAGCGGATAGGTTACGAGTTCAAGGACAAAAGTTTGCCCGAGACCGCTTTTACGCATTCTTCTTACGCCAACGAAAGAAAGCTTCGCAGCAATGAAAACATGGAGTTTTTCGGCGACGCAATTCTTGAATTTTTGGTTTCGGAATACCTGTACAAAAATTTCCCCGACAAAAACGAGGGGGATTTTTCAAGAGCGCGCGCGGCAGTCGTTTCGCGGGACAGCCTTTTTCTCGCAGTGAAGAAAATGGGGCTGGAAGAATTTTTGCTTATCTCCAATGCTCAGGCGCTTGCGACCGAAAATTCCAAAATAAAGCTTTTCGCAAACTTGTTCGAGGCGGTTTTGTGTGCGGTTTATCTGGACGGCGGCTTGTCTGCGGCGGAAAAATTTGTATTTTCCCACTTGAAGCCGTCTTTAAGCGCGGCAGTCGCGGGCGCAGGCTGCGCAAACGATTTCAAGCGTATTCTTTTGGAATACTGTCAGTCCGTCCACACCGAGCCGGAATATACGGAAGAGGAAAAAAGCGGACCTCCGCACAATCCGCGTTATGTTTATGCGGTGAGCGTCAACGGCGAGCTGTTGGGCAGAGGCGAGGGCGCCTCTAAAATTCAGGCGCAGGCGGACGCCGCGGAGCAAGCGCTTAAAAAGCTCGGCATTGATTACAATCTTTTCAACAGAGGCAGCAAGTGAATTTAAAGAAGATAGAGGTTTACGGCTTTAAGTCCTTTGCGGACAAGCTGGAAATGAAATTCGACAAGCCTATTACGGCAATAGTAGGACCCAACGGCTGCGGCAAAAGCAACGTATCGGATGCAATAAGGTGGGTGCTCGGAGAGCAGAGCGCCAGAGTTTTGCGCGGCAAAAGCATGCAGGACCTGATTTTCAGCGGCACCGAAAGACGGAAGTCGATGAGCTATTGCGAGGCGTCTCTGATTTTCGACAACACCAACAGGATTTTTCCGATTGAAATGGACGAAGTAGTCATTTCCAGAAAGCTGTACCGTTCGGGCGAAAGCGAGTATCTTTTGAATCGTCAGAGTTCGAGGCTCAAAGACATATCGGACCTGCTGCGGGACGCGGGACTCGGACGCGAAGGTTATTCGATTGTCGGTCAGGGGCGCATGGACGCTATTCTCAACGCCAAACCCGACGACCGCAGAGCGATATTCGAAGAGGCGCTCGGTATATCCAAATTCAGGGTGCGCAAGGTTGAAACCGAGCGCAAGCTGGAAAAAAACAAGGACAATATGTCCCGTCTGTATGACATTATGACGGAGCTTGACAGACAGCTCGGTCCGTTGAAAAAAAACAGCGAAAATGCAAAAAAGTATTTGCAGCTTGCCGAAGAGCTAAAATATCACGAAATAAACGCTTACATATACGGGTATGACAACGCGAGCTTAAACAAGTCCAAAATTTACGAAAAAATCAAGGGCATAGAGGAAGAACTCAACCTTGCGGAGCTTAAACTCAACGAGTCGAACGCCGATTACGAGCGGCTGCTCGAAGAGTTGAGCAGTCTGGATATGGAAAAGGAGCAGCTTTCCAGAAGAGAGCTGGAAATTTCCGTTCAGCTGGAGCGTCAGTCGGGAGACAACAAGCTTTTGGCGGAGAGAGCCAACCATTTCAGAAACTCATGCAGCGAAACGGAGTATGCGCTGGACGCAAGCGCCACAAAAGCGCAGAGACTGAAAGAGGAAATAGCCGAAACGGAAAAGGAGCTTAAAGAAAAGAAGAAGGCTTACGACGCGTTGACGGAGCAGCTTGCGTCGCTTAACCTGCTTTACTCCGAGGTTTCGGATAAAATCAACAAAAATCAGAATTTTATGCAGAGCGGTCAGGACAAGCTTGTAGGATTTTTGGGGGGGCTTGCCGACGTGAAGAGCGAGGCGGCTTCTTTGTCCGCAGAAAAGCTTACGGCTTTGGCAAGGCTGGAGGAAATCGCGCTTGCCGAAAAAAAGCTTGCCGAAAAGCTTGCCGACGCGGGAGACGCGGAAAAGGAATATTCGCGGCAGTACGAGCTGCTGTGTCAAAAACGGAACGGGCTTGATTCGGATATAGACGAGGCGGCGTCCTGCCTGAAAGATTTTGAAGCGCAATTGTTCGAGCTAAACAAGCGCATTTCCAAGCTGAACGAGGAAAAGACGGTCATGCAGGCGCGCAAAAATATGCTGGATTCGCTGACTGAAAATTTTGAAGGCTATATCAACAGCGTAAAAAGACTTTTAAAGGACGCGCAGCACGACGCTGCTTTGTCCTCTAAAATAGAAGGCGTGGTGGCAAACCTGATAAAGGTTCCGGCGCACCTTGAAACGGCAGTGGAGGCGGCTTTGGGCGGCGCGCTGCAAAACGTCGTCACCCGAAACGAGGATGACGCCAAATTTCTTATAAAATATCTGAAAGACAACAGGTACGGAAGAATTACGTTTTTGCCCGTTACGTCTGTCAAAAGACGTCGTCTTGACAACGACGGCATTCTTAAAGAAAAGGGGTGTCTGGGAGTCGCAGACACGTTGGTTGATTTCGACAAAAAATATTCAAACGTCGTGTCCGGTCTTTTAGGCTCCACCGTTGTGGTGGAAAATATAGATACTGCGGTGAGCCTTGCAAAAAAATACGGCTATTCGCACAGGCTTGTCACCCTCGAGGGCGACATGATTGTTCCGTCAGGCTCGATTTCGGGCGGAAGCAAAAAAGCGGAGTCGGTAAACCTTTTGGGCAACGAAAGGGAATTGAAGGAGCTTGAGAGCAAAATTTCCCGTGTCACTGCGGAAAGGGACGAAAAGGAAGCGTTGAAAAGAGAACTGTCCGAAAAGAGGGACACCCTTTCCGACGCGCTGTCGGAGCTTAGACAGCAAAAGACCGAGACTGCCGTCGAGCTTGCAAAACTGGAAGAAAAACTGTCTAAATCGGGCAGCTTTACGCTTTCGGAAAGAGAACAGCTTAACGAACTCAACGGGGAACGCGAGAGACTTAAAGACAGAGTTAAGGAAATTTCCGAACAGGTTGCGCTGCTCGAACAGGAGATAAAAAAGCTGAGCGATACAAAAGAGGATATGGCGGACAACGTCACCAAATCCCAAACGGAATACAGACAGCTAAAAGAAAAATCCGAAGCTTTGCACGAGGAAATAACGTCCGTCAAGCTGAAAGTAAACTCGATTGTCGCCAATATGCAGCAGGACAACAAGACAATCAACATCGACAAGCTTGCGTTGGAGGAAATCGCATCCGACGACGCCGAAAAGCGTAAGCTTTTGGAAACGTACAGACTGAATATTTCCGACATAGAAAAGCAGCTGAGGGAGAGCGCGGACAACTCGGTGGATATAGGCGAGCTGGAAGAAATAAGAAAACAGCTCAAAGGGCTTGACGGGCGCAAGGCGGAAGTCAACGGCTCGTTCGCCAAAGCGGACGAAATGCGAAAGTATTATACCGAACAGGTGCACAAGCTGGATTCCGACAAACAGCAGGAGGAGTTTAATATCGCGCTGATTGACACCGACCTCGAACAGCTGCAAAAGCGCATAGAGGAGGCGTACGACGTGACCTATTCGGGCGCGTTGCGCTACAAGGACGAGAATTACGACCTTGAAAGCTCCAAAGAAAACATAACCGCACTTCGCAACAAGATTGCGAGACTCGGTCCCGTTTCGGTAAACTCGATAGAGGATTGTCTCGAAACACAGGGGCGCTACGACGAAATCGCCTCGCAGATGGAAGACTTGAAAACGGCGGAAAGCGACCTCAATCAGATATTGCAGGAACTGACGCATGAAATGGTCGTTAGGTTCAACGAGGGCTTTGAGATAATAAACCGCAATTTCGGTTCGGTGTTCAAGGAGCTTTTCGCGGGCGGACACGCGCGCCTGACCATAGAGCAGGACGAAAACAAATCTTCGCTGGACTACGGTATAGAAATCGAAGCGCAACCGCCCGGGAAAAAATTGCAGAATATTTCGCTTTTGTCCGGCGGCGAAAGAAATCTGACTGCGGCGGCTATTTTGTTCGCGATTTTAAAGCTGCGTCCGATGCCTTTCTGCGTGCTGGACGAAATAGAGGCGCCTTTGGACGATGCAAATGCCGAAAGAATAGCATCGTATTTAAGAAAATTTTCTTTGGAAACGCAATTCCTCGTCATCACCCACAAAAAGCCGACTATGGAAAGTGCGGATGTTTTGTACGGTGTGACGATGGAGGAAAAGGGCGTTTCCAAGATGGTTTCGGTTGAATTGACGGAAGCAATAAAGCACACTGCCTGAGGAGGCGGATATGGGATTTTTCAAAAAAATAATCGACGGTCTGAAAAAGACTCAGCAGAACATCGGATTTCAGATAAAAAAACTTTTCAAAGTAGGTATTTTCAACGACGATTTTTACGAGAATCTCGAAGAAATTTTGCTTACAAGCGACGTGGGTGCGCAAGCCACGGAGGAAATTGTTGACAATCTGAAAGAAAAAATCAGGCAGACCAAGACAGTTGACGAAGAAAACGCTACGCGGCTTCTCAAAGAGGCTCTTTCAGATGTGCTCGGAGACGAGCAGTTTCAGACCGATTATCCTTGCGTCATACTTGTTGTAGGCGTCAACGGCGTAGGCAAGACAACCACGATAGGCAAGCTTGCCCGCAATTTTGTCCGAGAAGGCAAAAGCGTGGTTCTTGCCGCCGCGGATACCTTCAGAGCGGCAGCGGGAGAACAGCTTGAAATATGGGCGAAGAGAGCCGATGTAAGAATAATCAAGCACGAGGAAGGCTCCGACCCTGCCGCCGTTGTTTTCGACGCTTTAAGCTCGGCAAAAAGCCGCAAAACCGACGTTGTTATTGTGGACACTGCCGGCAGACTGCACAACAAGAAAAACCTGATGGAGGAGCTGAAAAAAATCGACCGCGTAATAGACAGGGAGTTTCCCGAGGCTGAGCGCAAAAATCTGCTTGTGCTCGACGCAACTACGGGGCAGAATGCTTTGACGCAGGCGGAGCTGTTTGACGAAGCAATCGATTTGGACGGGATTATTCTCACCAAGCTTGACGGCACCGCCAAGGGAGGAGTTGTTTTCGCAATCAAGAGCGAGCTGGATATGCCCGTTTATTTTGTAGGCGTAGGCGAAGGAATAGACGACCTGTTGAAATTCGACGCGCAATCCTTTATTGACGGAATTGTCTGAAAAGTTGCGTCAAAACATTTGACAAGACTTTCGGTTTATATTAAAATGTCAGGGTGTAAAGTATTTTTACTTTACACCTTTTGTTATGGATGCGAAAATAGACGCAATGGAAATCACGAGGCTGAAAGACGTTTACGGCGCGCTGCTTACCGACAGACAGGCTGAAATGCTTTCGTTGTTTTATGATTTCGACAACTCTTTGTCCGAGATTGCCGAGCAATACGGCGTGAGCCGACAGGCGGTAAGGGACGTTATCGAGCGCGCCAAAGTTCAGCTTGCCGAGTTGGAAGTCAAATTGGGCTTTGCAAAAAAAATCGCAGAAACCCTTGAAATTTGCAAAAGGCTGAGAACATCGTATCGGGAGAGAGATGACGCGGCGGCGCTTGCGGAAACGCTCGAAGCCGTCTGGGAGAAAAAGAATGGCATTGTTTTCGGGACTCAGTGAGAGAATAAATCATATTTTTTCCAAGCTGTCCAACCGCGGAGCGCTGACGGAGCTGGAAATAAAGCAGGCCATGCGCGAGGTGCGCGTCGCTTTGCTGGAAGCCGACGTAAACGTGTCCGTTGCGAAGCAGTTTATTGCCGACGTGAGCGAAAAAGCCGTAGGAGAGCAGGTGCTTAAAAGTCTGACTCCTGCGCAGCAGGTGATAAAAATCGTCAACGAGCAGCTTATCGAGCTTATGGGACCGGTGCAGAGCAAGCTCAAGGTTGCGAGCAGGCTTCCTACCGTCATCATGATGTGCGGACTCCAAGGCGCGGGAAAAACCACTATGTGCGGCAAGCTTGCCGTTTACCTCAAAAAACAGGGCAAAAATCCCTTGCTTGTCGGGTGCGATATTTACAGACCTGCGGCAATCGAGCAGTTGAGAGTGGTAAGCGGAAAGGCAAAAGCCGGGTTTTTCGAGATGGGACAAATCAATCCCTCGAAAATCGCCGTCAAGGCTGTGGAATATGCCAAAGCAAACGGTTACGATACGGTTATTCTGGACACGGCGGGACGTCTGCACATCGACGAAAAGCTGATGGCGGAGCTTAAAGACATAACAAAGCACGTGGAAGTCACCGAGACGCTGCTGGTTGTCGACGCCATGACGGGGCAGGATGCGGTCAACGTGGCAAAAACCTTCGACGAACAGTTGGAAATAACGGGCGTCATTATGACAAAGCTTGACGGCGACACGCGCGGGGGCGCAACGCTGTCCATTAAAGCGGTCACGGGCAAGCCGATTAAGTTCTGCGGAATAGGGGAAAAGCCGGAAGACATCGAACCGTTTTATCCCGACAGAATGGCGGGCAGAATTTTGGGGATGGGAGACGTGCGCACCCTTATCGACAAGGCGCAGGAGGCAATCAGTCAGGAAGAGGCGCAGGAAATGGCGAAAAAGCTTCGCGAAGCGAGCTTTGACCTTAACGACTATCTTGCGCAGATGGAAAAGCTTAAAAAAATGGGCAGTGTGAAGGACTTGTTGGCTATGGTTCCCGGCGCGGGAAAGCTGAAAATTTCCGACGACGACGTCAACGAAATCGAGCTTGAAAAAAATAAGGCGATTATCAGGTCCATGACTCCCGCAGAGAGAAGCAATCCCAAAATACTGAATTATCAAAGGCGTCGCAGAATTGCGGCGGGCAGCGGAACTCAGGTGCAGGACGTAAACAAGCTTATAAAACAATTCGAGCAAAGCAAGGACATGATGAAGCGTTTCAGCGGAAAAAGAGGCGCTCGTCTGCCTTTCTGAAATAAATAAAATCAATCAATTAAACTTTCGGAGGAAAAACACAAATGGCAGTAAAAATGAGATTGACAAGATTGGGTGACAAAAAAAGTCCTTTCTATCGCATAGTCGTCGTCGATTCGCGCAAGGCGAGGGACGGTCAGTATGTCGACCTTATCGGCACATACGACCCGCTGTCCGAGCCCGCGACGGTGAAAATCGACGCCGAGAAAGCGAAGAAATGGATAGGAAACGGAGTTCAACCTACCGACACGGTCAGGGCTTTGCTTGTCAAAGAGGGTATTATGGAACCCAAAAAATTCTGTGTGAGAAAACCCAAGCAGGCTCCGCCCGCGCCCAAAGCAAAAGCGGAAGGCGACAATCAGGAAGTCAAAGCGGAATAAAAAATGAAAGAGTTTGTAGAATATCTTGTAAAACGTCTGGTTAAGTATCCCGACGAGGTTTCCGTGGATGTCAGACCCGACGGCGAAGACGGCGAGACAATATACGTTAAGGTTGCCGAGTCAGACGTGGGCAAGGTCATTGGCAGACAGGGAAAGATAATCATGTCGATGCGCACGCTTGTGAAAGCCGCGGCAACCAAGCAGGGCAAAAAATATTCCGTGGAAATCGCAGACGGCAAAAGCGGCAAAGCTTGAATATGAAAATTCAGGTAGGAAAAATAGTCAAAGCGCAGGGGATTAAAGGGGAAGTCAAATTGGCTTCCCTGATTGACAATACGGAAAATTTTAAAAATTTCCGTTACCTTTATCTCAATGAGCAACGCACCGGAGTGGTTTCGGTCAGAACGGACGGAAATTTTGTGTATGTCCGTTTTTCGACGGTAACGGACAGAAACGCTGCGGAGGGACTGAGAGGATTGGGCGTGTTTGCGGACAAAGAGCAGCTCCCGCTTGAAGAGGGACGTTTTTTCATTGACGAGCTGATAGGTTGTTCGGTAAGGCTCAACGACGGCACTTTTGTCGGCGTTCTCGACGAAATTTTGCAGAACGGAAGCGCGGATGTGTACGTTGCGGTAAAGGACGGCAAAAAAATTCTGTTTCCGTTTTTAAAGGATTTGACAATAAGAATCGATGTTGACGCAAAAGAAATTCTGCTTGACAAGAAACGTTTTTCAGAGGTAAGCGTAGATGAGAATTGACATTCTTACGCTTTTTCCCGAAATGTTTTCACCGTTGGAATATTCGGTTATCGGTCGCGCAAGACAAAAAGGTATTTTGGAAATCAACATTGTCGATATACGCGACTTTTCCGCCGACAAGCATAAAAAGTGCGACGACTATCCTTTCGGCGGCGGAGCGGGTATGGTAATGATGCCTCAGCCCGTACACGATTGCGTCAACGCCGTAGACCCGGACAGGCAAGCGCTGAGAATTTATTTGTCCCCCAAAGGCGAAAAGCTGACGCAGAAAAAGGTGGTGGAGCTTTCCGGGAGGGAGAGATTGCTTTTTCTTTGCGGACATTACGAGGGCGTCGACCAAAGAGTGCTGGATTTGGATTTCGACTGCGAAATTTCCGTAGGAGACTATGTGCTTACGGGAGGCGAGCTGCCCGCTATGACGCTTGCGGACGCCGTTGCGCGTTACGTTCCGGGAGTGCTGGGAAGCGGAGAGTCTACTGCGGAGGAGAGCTTTTCTTCGGGGCTTTTGGAATATCCTCAGTATACGCGTCCGCAAATATTCGAGGGATTGGAAGTGCCCGAAGTGCTTGTTTCGGGACATCACGCCAATGTGGCAAAATGGAGAATGGAACGGCAGCTGGAAATAACCCGTCGCTGCCGCCCCGACCTTTTGAAGGAAGATTGAGTTATGCACATACAGTGGTTTCCGGGACATATGACCAAATCATTGAGAATGATGGAGGAGAGCGTAAAGGTTGTGGACGCAATAGGTTACGTCCTTGACTGCCGTGCTCCTTTTTCTTGTTTCAATCCCGCTTTCGGTCAGTACACGGAAAAAAAGCCGTGCGTATTTCTGTTAAACAAGTCCGACCTTGCCGACGAAAAGACCACCGACAGGTGGCTTGCATATTTTGCTTCAAAGGGAGACAAGGCGATTGCCTTGAACGCAAACGAAAAGGGGTGCGCAAAACAGGTGGTAAAGGCATTCGATTCACTGGAAATGAAAAATGTTTTGCGTTTAAGACAAAAAGGAGTAGTCAGACCCGTCAGGATAATGATTATCGGCGTGCCCAATTCAGGTAAATCAAGCATCATAAATCTTTTGAGCGGCAGGAAAAGCGCCGTTACGGGAAACAAGCCGGGCGTGACGCGGGGAAAGCAATGGATTCGTCTCGGCGACGGCTTGGAGCTGCTTGATACGCCGGGCACGTTGTGGTCAAGATTCGAGAACCAATGCGTTGCGCAGAATCTGTTTTTTATCGGAAGCATAAGCGACAATGTCGTGGATTTGTGCGAGGGGGGACAAGCCCTTCTCGACAGGCTCACAGAGGTGGCTCCCGACGCTTTGAAAAACCGTTACAAATTGACGGACGGGGATTTGAGAGACGAAGGATTGATGGATAAAATTTGTATCAAGCGCGGCTGTCTAAACAAGGGAGAGCCTGACAGGGAAAGATGCGCCGCCGCGATTATCGACGATTTCAGAAAAGGAAGAATGGGGCGCGTGTCTCTGGAAGCGCCGCAAGCGGAAGATGAAGCTTAAACTCGATTACGAAAGAAAATTTATCGCTCAGGGCAAAGCTTTTATTGCCGGAGTGGACGAAGCGGGCAGAGGCCCGCTTGCCGGTCCCGTTGTGGCCGCGTGCGCGGTTATGCCTTTGCGGGAAGAGCAGCTGATTGACGGCGTGGACGACAGCAAGCTTTTGTCGGAATCCAAACGCGAGGAATTGTTTGAAATAATCAGAGAAAGGGCAATAGAATATACTATTTCTGTAATAGATAATCGGGAGATTGACAAAATAAACATACTTAACGCTACCAAACAGTGTATGAATCGCTGTCTCCAACAGCTTAAAGCGCGCAGCGATATTGTCCTTGTCGACGCCGTCAAGTTGGAAAATCCGCCTTTTGATACCCTGCCGATAATTCACGGGGACGCGCTTAGCTACTCCATTGCGGCGGCAAGCATATTAGCCAAGGTTTTTAGGGACAGACTGATGAGAGAGTACGACAGCCAATATCCCGAGTACGGCTTTGCAAGACACAAGGGATACGGAACGAAAGCGCATATAGAGGCGCTCAAAAAATACGGCGCGTGTCCGCTGCACAGAAAAACCTTTATCCGCAATTTCGTGAAAACAGATGAATACTAAAATATCGGGACGCAAAGGCGAAGACGCGGCGGCAGCATATCTTAAAAAGAAAAAATACAAAATTTTAAACAGAAACTATGTCGCGGTCGGCGGTGAAATAGATATAATTGCGCGCGACAAAAACTTTATCGTTTTCGTCGAGGTTAAGTACAGAAAAAATCTTCTTTTTGAAATTCCCGCCGAAGCAGTCGATTTGTATAAGCGCAGAAAGATAGTGCGCACCGCAAAGATGTATCTTGCCGTAAACAATCTTACCACGTCGCCGTGCCGTTTCGATATTGTTGAGGTTGTAGGCGAAGGCGACAAAATGCTGATAAATCATTTGGAAAACGCTTTCGAGGACGAGTAAATTTTCCGAAAAGGCAGCGGAAACAAAATTTTTATGTTTTTTGCTTAAAACGCTTGAAAAATCAGTCAATATGTGCTATTATTGATTGGTGACTTCGGACGTTCCAATGGCAAAGACTTGCGTATGAACGTTTAGTTAACTATTTTTTAGGAGGAAAAGTCAAATGGACATCATCAAAGCAATCGAGCAGGAAAATCTCAATCCCAACGCGCCTGTTTTTTCCGTCGGAGACACGGTCAAGGTTTTCTTTAAGGTTATCGAAGGAAACAAGGAGAGGATTCAGGCGTACGAGGGAATAGTTATTGCCCGCAAGCACGGAGGACTCAGAGAAACATTTACCGTGCGCCGCATTTCAAGCGGTATAGGCGTGGAAAGAACCTTCCCCGTACACAGTCCCAAAATCGACAAGGTCGAGGTTTTAAGACGCGGACGCGTGAGACGTGCAAAGCTGTATTATCTGCGCAAACGCACGGGCAAGGCTGCGAAAATAAAAGAAACCGTTTAATAAAAACAAGCTGTCCCTATGCGGACGGCTTTTCTTTTATCGCGACAATGCCCGCGCGAAAAAATCGATTTTATATGCCTTGATTTGCTTGTATATTTGAAAAAATTTCTTTAAAATAAAAAATCAAGGAAACGGAGGGTTTTACAAATGCTGGCAAAACTGATGAGTTTCGGACTCAACGGACTTAACGGATATCCCATAAACGTAGAGGTCGATATGCACACGGGCGTTCCTGCCTGCGACATTGTCGGTCTTGCCGACACGGCGGTGAAGGAAGCCAAGGAAAGAGTACGTCTTGCAATCAGAAATTCGGGCTTTGGGTTTCCGATTGGCAAGATTGTGGTAAATCTTGCGCCGGCGGATACAAAAAAAGAGGGCTCGCTTTACGACCTTGCAATGGCGATAGGTATGCTTGCCGCATCCGAGCAGCTGTCTTGTTCGAGATTGAAAAATAAAATCTTTCTCGGAGAGCTGTCTCTCGACGGCGAGCTTCGCCGTGTAAACGGCATTCTTCCCATTATCATTTCGGCAAAGCAGCAGGGCTACGACAACATAATCATACCTTACGGAAACAAGGAAGAAGCGCAATATATCGAGGGACTCAATATTTACGCCGCGCATTCTCTGACGGAGGTTTACGCTTATCTTTCGGGCGCGGAAGAATTGGAGCGTCTGGAAATCAAATCGTGGAATTTCGGAGGCGAATTCGACGAGTCGCAGGACATAAAATACATAAAAGGTCAGTTTGCGGCAAAAAGAGCGATGGAGGTTGCCGTCGCAGGCGGTCATAATATATTGTTGATAGGACCTCCCGGCGCGGGTAAGACCATGCTTGCAAGAGCCGTACCCTCCATTATGCCCGACCTGAGCTTTGCCGAAGCTCTCGAAATAGCAAAAATCCACAGCGTGGCAGGCAAGCTGGACGGCTTCGTTTATTCAAGACCGTTCAGGTCGCCGCATCACACCGCGACCATGCCCGCAGTTACGGGCGGCGGCGCAAAGGCGAGACCGGGAGAGGTGAGTCTTGCGCACAACGGAGTTTTGTTCCTCGACGAGCTGCCGGAGTATCAGCGCAATTTGCTTGAAACGCTAAGACAGCCTTTGGAGGACAAAGAGATTACCGTTACGCGTTCCGCGCATACGGTGACATATCCCGCAAATTTCATGCTTATAGCAAGCATGAACCCGTGTCCGTGCGGAAATTACGGCAGTGCAACTCAGGAATGCACCTGCTCGGCAATGCAGATACACAATTATCTTTCCAAGCTCAGCGGCCCGTTGATGGACAGGATTGACATACACGTAGAGGTGGACAGCATTTCCTATGAAGATTTAAGAGACGAATCGCTTTCCGAAGACTCGGCTTCGGTGAGGGCGCGCGTAAACGCCGCAAGAGAGCTTCAGAAGGTGCGATACGCTTCGGCAGGCATTTATTCCAACGCTCAGATGAACAACGCGCAGATAAAGGAATTTTGCCGCATTGACGACGAAAGCGCCGCGCTAATCAAAACTTCCTTTGAAAAATTCAGGATGAGCGCGAGAGCTTACAACCGCATATTGAAGGTGGCGAGAACTATCGCGGATTTGGAGGCCTGCGAAAAAATTTCTTCCGCGCACGTAGCGGAAGCGATTCAATACAGAACGCTGGACAAGAAGTACAATGTCTGAGAAAAAAGCAAGCAATCTGACAAAAATGTGTCTGGGGCTGAGTTATCTCGAGCCGGGCTCTCCGCTTAAAGCCTACGCGCTAATCAAAGAATGCGACAAAGAACCCGAGCTGCTTTGGAAGCGTCCCGACGCGCTCAGGGATAAAATCGTGACTTTGTTTGACGAAAGCTTTTTTTCCAAGATAAAATTCGTGCTTTCGGAAGAATTTTTTGAATACATCGACAGAGAGCTGACTGCCTTCGGAATCAAAGCCGTAACATATTTCGACAGGGATTATCCCGATTTTTTCAGAGAAATGCCCGACCCGCCGCTGACCTTGTTCTGTCGCGGCGACACGGCGCTGCTGAAAAAAACTCCTGCTCTTGCCGTTGTCGGCACGAGAAAAAACACTTCTTACGGCAGAAGGGTTACCGAGCATTTTGTCGGGGAGCTTGCAAACGATTTCGTTATAGTAAGCGGACTTGCTCTCGGCATTGACTCTCTTGCGCACAGAACGGCTTTGGCAAAGAAGGGGAAAACCGTCGCCGTATTGGGAGGCGGTCTAAACAACGTGTATCCTTACGTCAACAAGGGACTTGCGCAGGAAATAGCCGAAAACGGAGGACTCGTTTTCAGTGAGTTCAAACCGTCGGCGGAGTCGAGCGCTTTTCAGTTTCCCATGAGAAACAGGCTGATTGCCGCTCTTAGCGACGGAGTACTGCTTGTCGAGGCAGGCATGAAAAGCGGCGCCTTCGGCACCATCGATTTTGCGACGGAAATGGGAAAGCATCTGTTTGTGGTTCCGGGGGAGATTTACAATTTCGCTTCAGGAGGGGCGAATGAAATTATAAAAAGCTATCCCGGCTGTATGGTTACGGCGCCGGAGGAAATAAGAACGCGGTTTCTGCTTGAAAAGTTTCGCGGAACTAAAGGCAGAAAAGCCGTGCAGCTTTCTCAAAACGAACAGCTTGTGGTGGAGCTGCTCAAAACGGACAGGCTTCATTTCAACGAACTGTTGTCAAGGAGCAAAATCAAAACCGGAGAATTGAGTTATCTGCTTTCCGTGCTTGAGCTCAAAGGACTGATAACTAAGCTTCCGGGCAACAATTATCAACTTGATGCGGAGGCATTTTTATGAAATTAGTCATCGTGGAATCTCCCGCGAAAGCTAAAACGATAGAAAAATATCTTGGCAGGGATTATATTGTGGACGCATCGGGCGGACACGTGCGCGATTTGCCGGAAAAGGCAATCGGCATAGACGTAAAAAACAATTTCAAGCCCGAATACGTGATTTATCCCAAAAAGCAGGATGTAGTCAGAAGGCTTGCGGGCTTGTCCAAAAAAGCCGAGAAGGTTTATCTAGCAACCGACCCGGACAGGGAGGGAGAAGCCATTTCATGGCATTTGATGAACGCTTTGGGGCTTGACGACAATTACAGCCGCATAATGTTCAACGAGATTTCCAAGCGCGCGGTGAACGAGGCTATCGAAAAACCCGGAAAAATCAATATGGACCTCGTGAACGCGCAGCAGGCGCGCCGCATACTTGACAGATTGGTGGGCTATGAGCTGTCTCCCGTGCTTTGCAAAAAAATTCAGGGCAAGCTGTCTGCGGGGCGGGTGCAATCCGCCGCCTTAAAACTTATAGTAGACAGGGACAGGGAAATAAAATCCTTCGTAAAAGAGGAATATTGGAGCGTTACCGCTTTTCTTAAAAAGCTGACAGGAAGCGATATTGTTTTTAAAGCCGTTCTGGAATCCAAGTGCGGCAAAAAAATCAAGCTGGAAAACAAGGAAAAGACGGACGCCGTTTTAAAAGAGCTTGAAGGAAAGGATTACACAGTCGAAAGCGTCAAAAAGAGCGTGACCTACGGGAATCCTCCTCCTCCCTTTACAACAAGCACGTTGCAGCAGGAGTCGTCAACAAAGCTGGGAATGGCGTCAAACGTGACCATGCAGATTGCGCAGCAGCTGTACGAGGGGCTGGATTTGACGGGACTCGGACACATTGCGCTGGTTACTTATATCAGAACAGACTCTACTCGGGTGTCTGCCGAGGCGACGGCCAAAGCGCGGGAAACGCTTGCCGAGAAATACGGCGAAAAATATGTTCCGCAAAAACCGAACATATACAAAAGTCGCAAAAACAGTCAGGACGCGCACGAGGCCATACGTCCGATAAATTTGGAGCTTACTCCCGAAAGTATCAAAGACAAGCTGCAAAGAAACCAATACCGTCTTTACAAGCTTATCTATGAAAGATTTCTGGCTTCGCAGGCGGCGAAAGCCGTTTACGACAGCGTAAACGTGACGATAAAAAACGGAGACTACGCTTTTAAAAGCACGGGAAAAACCATGACGTTTGACGGCTACACGCGTATTTATGCCGCTGCGCCGAAAGAGGAAGCGGGAGAGGACAACGAAAAAATTCCGCCTCTTGCAGACGGCGAAAAGCTTGAACTGTCAAAACTCAGTCCCGAACAGAAATTTACCAAACCGCCCGCGAAATATACGGAGGCGAGTCTAATCAAACTGCTCGAAGACAAAGGAATAGGTCGCCCCAGCACTTTTGCAACCATACTGTCGACCTTGTACAAGCGCGAGTATATAAAAAAGGACGGAAAAAGCCTTGAACCTACCGAGCTGGGGGAGCTGGTCACGGTTTATCTCGAAAAATATTTCAACGATATCGTGGACGCCAAATTTACCGCACGCATGGAGGAGGGACTCGACAAAATAGAAGAGGAAGGCGCGGACTGGCACAAAATTCTGAACGATTTTTATCCTCCGTTCAGGGAAAAAATCAAAGAAGCGTTGAGCGGCGCCAAAATGGACGTAGCCGACGAGCCTAGCGACGTAAAATGCGAAAAATGCGGCGCGATGATGGTTTTTAAACGCGGTCCTTACGGCAAGTATCTTTCGTGCCCCGAATGCAAAACCAACAAGAGTTTGAAAAGCAGGGGGGAGGAAAAAGTCTCCGACGTCAGATGCGAAAAATGCGGCGCGATGATGGTGGAGAAAAGCGGCAAATACGGAAAATATCTTGCCTGCCCCAATTATCCTTCCTGCAAAAACATAAAATCCGTGCAGGAGGTCGTCGCCGTTTGTCCCAAGTGCGGAGGCGACGTGGTAAAAAGATTTTCCAAAACGGGCAGGATTTTCTACGGCTGTGCAAAATATCCCGAATGCGATTTTGTCAGCTGGGACGTGCCCGCCCCGATAAAGTGCGAAAAATGCGGCGGAGCTATGGTAATAAAGGAAGGAAAGACAAAAACGGTATACAAATGTATGGATAAAAACTGCGGATTCACCGCGGATGCGGAGAAAAAATGAAAGCTACGGTTTTCGGTGCGGGGCTTGCCGGCTGCGAAGCGGCTTATCAGCTGCTAAAAAGGGGAGTAGAGGTCACGCTTGTGGAAATGAAACCGCTTAAAAAATCTCCCGCGCACCGTATGGACGGCTTTGCGGAGCTGGTATGCAGCAATTCTTTGAAGTCGGATTCCTTAACCGGCGCGTCGGGCGTTTTGAAAGCGGAGCTGAGAAAGCTTGACAGTCTGCTTATCAGATGCGCGGACAAAACCTCCGTACCTGCGGGAGGAGCGCTAGCTGTTGACAGATACGCTTTTTCCGACTGCGTTACGGCGGAGCTTAAAAAATTTCCGAATCTGAAAACGGAGTACCGCGTTGCGGACAGAGTCGCGGACGGAATAAATATAATTGCAACGGGACCTTTGACCGACGAGTTGTTTCTCGAGGAGATTAAAAGGCTTTGCGGCAGGGATTTTCTTTATTTTTTCGACGCGGCGGCGCCGATAGTGACGGCTGAAAGCGTCGACAAAAGCAAATCTTTTGTTTCAAGCAGGTACGACAAGGGCACTGCGGATTACGTGAATTGTCCTTTGACGCGTGAGGAGTTTTCGGATTTTTACCGCGAGCTTACAAACGCGGAAACGGTAAAACTCAGAGATTTTGAAAATTCCGCCGTTTTTGAAGGCTGCATGCCGGTCGAGGTCATGGCTCGCCGCGGAGAGGATACTCTGCGCTACGGCCCGATGAAGCCTGTCGGCCTGCGCGATCCGCGCACGGGGCGCGAAAATTACGCCGTTGTGCAGCTGCGGCGCGATAACGCCGACGGAACGCTTTATAACATCGTCGGCTTCCAGACTCACCTCACATGGGGCGAGCAGAAGCGAGTGTTTTCGATGATACCGGCGCTGAAAAATGCCGAATTTGTCCGCTACGGTGTAATGCACCGCAATACATATCTCAACAGCCCGAAGCTGCTTGACAGATACTACAGATTCAGAGCCGAGCCTCGCCTGAGCTTTGCCGGACAGATGACCGGCGTGGAGGGGTACGTGGAATCCACGGCCTCCGGGTATCTGGCGGCGGTGGCCATGGCGGCCAAGGTGCAGGGACGGGCAGTTCCCGATTTTCCCAAGGAGACCGCCATCGGCGCGCTGGGGCAGTACGTCAGCGACGAAAGCATTGAAAATTTCCAGCCCATGAATATCAATTTCAGCATCATCGCACCGCTGGAAAAGCGCATCCGTAAGAAGGCAGAAAAAAATCTCGCCATTGCCGCGCGGTCGCTGGACGTGATCGATAGGCTGGTGGCGAAGGGTATCTGAAAGAAAGAGGTGGAACGGTTGAAGATCATTCTTGACGCGATGGGCGGCGACAATGCCCCCGAGGCTCCCGTTTTAGGCGCTGTGGAAGCGGCAAAGACCTACGGTATCGAGATCGTGCTGGTAGGCCGGGGAGAGGATATCCTTGCGGTTCTCAAGAAGCACGGCATTGACAACCTGCCGGAAGGCATGGAGATCTCCAATGCCGACGATGTGGTGGACATGCATGACGATCCCGCATCCATCATCCACAAGCGGAAGAATTCTCTGATCCGTCCGGCTGTGGCCAATGTAGATCAGGCACTGGTGATCTTTGCCATGGATAATCCGAAGCCGAACTTCATGCTTCTGGATCGTTTCCTCATTATGATGGAGAGGGAAGGTGTTCCGGCAGTCATCTGTTTTAACAAAAAAGATCTGGCAACAACGGAAGAACTGGAATTTCTCTATGAAACATACCAGAGCTGCGGCTATCAGGTGATCCTGTCAAGTGCCCTGAAGGGAGAAGGACTCGACGAGATCGAAGAAGTGCTTCAGGGCAGGACAACTGTGGTTGCCGGCCCATCCGGCGTGGGAAAATCTTCTCTTACAAATTCCCTTCAGGAAGAAGTGGAGATGGAAACCGGTGAGATCAGCCGTAAGCTGAAACGGGGAAAACATACCACGCGCCATGCACAGATCATACCGGTGGCACAGGATACATTCCTTGTGGATACACCGGGATTTTCCTCCTTATATATTGAAAATATGGAGGAGCAGGAACTGAAGGATTACTTTCCGGAGTTCCGAAGATATGAAGGACAGTGCCGCTTTCAGGGGTGCCGTCACATACATGAACCGGGCTGCGCTGTTAAGGAAGCCCTTGAGAACAATGAGATCAGCAGACTCCGATATGAAGATTATCTGGAGCTGCACCAGGAATTAAAAGAGAAAAGGAGATACTGAGTCATGGAATACCGATTGTGCCCGTCGATCTTATCAGCAGATTTTAACAGACTGGGAGAACAGATCAAAATTCTGGAAAAGGAAGGCGTTGAATATCTGCATATTGATGTTATGGATGGAGATTTTGTTCCCAGCATTTCTTTTGGAATGCCGGTGATCAAATCGATCCGGAAAGAATCCAACATGTTTTTCGACGTACATTTGATGGTAACAGAACCGGAAAGATATATCCGCGATTTTGTAGAATGCGGAGCAGATTCCATTACTGTACATGCGGAGGCATGTGAGGATCTGGAGCGTACACTGGAGCAGATCAGGGCAGCAGGGGTAAAGGCGGCAGTTTCGATCAAGCCATCCACACCGGTAAATGACATCAGCCATCTTCTTGAAGATGTGGATATGGTGCTGATAATGACTGTTCAGCCAGGATTTGGCGGACAGAAATACATGGACGAATGCACGGAGAAGATCCAGGAGCTTCGTGAGCTTATTGATGAAGAAGAGCTGGATGTTGATATCCAGGTAGATGGTGGTATCAATGATGATACACTGGAGACGGTTATGCGTGCCGGTGCAAACCTCATGGTCGCAGGTTCCTGGGTATTTAAGGGCGATGTGGCAGCCAATGTAAGACACATTACAGAAAAAATCCACAATATCAAAAAAGAGCTGGACTGAAAATGATCGATACAATAATAATCAGCGGGGGCAATATCCAGAATGGTTTTGCCCTCGATTTTTTAAAAAAAAGAATAGAAGAAAGCCGAGGAGAGAAAATCACTCTTGTTGCTGCAGATAAGGGGATGGAATGGTTTATGAAAAACCGGGAATTTATTCCGGATCTTGCAATTGGGGATTTTGACAGTCTTTCCGAAGAAGGCCAAAAATATATGGAAAGCCTGAAGGGAACGGAGATCATCAGGCTGAAGCCAGAGAAGGATGATTCGGATACACAGTCTGCGGTAAACCAGATGATCCGCAAGGGTGCAAAGGATATCCTGATCCTGGGAGCTACCGGCACAAGGCTGGATCATGTGCTGGCGAATCTGGGATTGCTTTCCATGGGTAAGGAACAGGGCGTTCGTATTGCGATCGCAGATCAGTGGAATTATATCACACTTGCAGAAAGCGGAACCATACTGCACAGAGAGGAGCAGTTTGGAAAATATGTTTCATTCTTTACTGTGGGAGGTGATGTGACAGGCCTCACTCTGAAGGGATTTAAGTATCCGCTGAACGGATATCATCTGACAGTAGAAGACAGTGGCCTGACCGTCAGCAATGAGATTTCGGAAGAAACCGCAGAGATCCTGTATGAAAGCGGGCAGCTTCTGATGATCATGTCCAGGGACTGACAGTAACAATAATTGCCTCACAGTTGCGATTTCAGGCTGTGTATGGTAATATGGGACAGGAATGGCCTGAAAAACGGAAAGGCCTGTTTAAAGAGTATCTGAAAAATACTGTAAATAAATATATTGAAAGGACGTATATAGAGAGATGAAATTAGGAATCGTTATTACGAGACAGGTTTCAGAAATGTCCATATAAGTTGTTAAATGCCTTTAAATGCTGATAGCTAGAGCATTTAGCGGATTTTCGACTTGGATAAAACTCTATATAAATTCATGTAAGTTTTTGAAAAATGGCCCACTTTGTGGCCCATTAACTTTTGATTGAAGTCCTAATATGGTAAGGAGAAGTGCTTGTATGAGCGCTTCTTTTTTGCAAGTATTATAATAAAAATAACTGGTGATTAGGTTCCAATATGAATATGTAACTGGAATTTTAAAGGCATAGTATGTTGTACCATCTAATAAATTTTGCTTTCATTTTTGCTCATGACCATGAGACTTTTTTCACTCAAACTGCATGCTGATGATATATTTCTAGTATCGAACAGAACGTTGTTGTATTATGCTTTGCTTTTAATTGTCACGGCAGTGTTTAAGGGACGGAACAAAGACCTTGAGTTTATTGGTTTTAAAGAGGTGCGGTGTAGAAGTAAATTATCAATGTAATCGCAAGAAAAAAGCAAGAATCTAAGCATGGAGTTTTTTTAAGATAATGTTAAAATAAATATATCGGTATTGAGAAAGGAGGCAAGTCTATATGCCTAAAACTACACTGATCGATTGTTGTATTAAGAAATATGCTTATCGAGAAGTATCACAAATATATCAGGAATTAGAGATATCAGGGGAAGGCCTGTCACAATCACAGGTTGAATTGATGAGAGAGAAGTATGGTGTAAATAGTTTCTCGCAAAGAAGAAATGATACCATGTTACGACTACTGCGGCGTGCCTTCATCAATCCATTTAATATCATTCTTTTAGTTCTTGGAATCATTTCACTGGCTACAGATGTGGTTCTTGTATCGAATTTTGCCAGAAATGCAACGACTGCGGTTATCATTTTTTCAATGATTTTGATTAGCGGAACAATCCGTTTGGTTCAGGAACTTCGTGCAAAGAATGCATCAAAACAGCTAAACCGGCTGATACATGAAAGCATTACCGTACGGCGTGCGGGAGAAGTGAAAGAGATTCCAGCTGAGGAACTGGTGGTTGGAGATATTGTTCTGCTTGTGGCAGGTGATCGTGTTCCGGCTGATCTGAGACTCACCAAAGTAAGTGATCTCTTTCTCTCCCAGGCAGCGATCACAGGCGAAAGTGCGATCCTGGAAAAAAATGCACAGGCATTGAGTTACAGTAATTCGGAATCCTTGACGCAACTTGAAAATCTTGCATTTATGGCAACAACTGTCATCAGTGGAAAAGGTGAGGGTATTGTGCTTGCAGTCGGAAAAGACACACTATATGGTAGTTTTACGAAAGAAGATCCAGATGAAAAACAGTCTTTTCAAAAAGGAGCCAACTCTATTGCCTGGGTCATGCTTCGTTTTATTGCAGTATTGATTCCTATTGTATTCATACTATTGCAGATCACAGGTGGAAGGTGGCTGGAATCTTTTGCCTTTGCACTGTCTGTTGCCGTTGGCTTGATGCCGGAAATGCTGCCGATGGTGATCACAGCCTGCCTTGCAAGGGGCAGCCTGAGTATGAGTAAAAAGCAGACAATCATTAAAGACATTAATGCAATGCAAGGATTTGGTAGCATGGATGTGCTCTGCATGGATAAAACAGGAACACTGACCAATGAAAGTATCCTATTGGAATACTATATGGATGTGCTGGGAAACGAAAGTGGGCAGGTATTGGATTTTGCTTTTTTAAATAGTGCTTTCCATTCCGGTGTATGTAATCCAATTGATAATGCAATTCTTGCCTGCCAGACGATGCCTGGGCATGAACAGCATTTTTCTGATCTTCTTATGCGGTATCAGAAAGAGGATGAAATTCCATTTGATTATTCCCGCAAATTTGTTAGTACACTGGTGACAGATAAAAATGGAGATTGCCAGCTTATTATGAAGGGTAATATTTCCCAGATTGTGTCTCGGTGCAGTCATGTGGAATTTCGTGGCGAAATCCTACCGATGGAAAAAAACGGGATGCAGAGTGTTGCTTCTGTAGTGGATGAGATGCTGCAGGATGGAATGAAAGTGATTGCTGTTGCACGGAAAAAGATTGAGAAACAGGATCAGATCATACCGACAGACGAAAACAATATGATCCTGATGGGATATCTTGCATTCTTTGATGCACCGAAAAAGACAGCAAAGACATCTGTGGAGGCTCTGAAAAGACTGCAGGTAACACCGAAAATACTGACAGGTGATCAGGCTGATGTGGCAGCATCTATTTGCCGAAGGGTCAAAATCCCGTCAGAAATCATATTGACTGGTGCAGATTTGGATCAGATGACGGACGATGAACTCGGCAAAACAGTAGAAGATATTCATGTATTTGCAGAATTATTATATGCAAAACACCCCTCTCGGTTATGATAAGGATGAGATAATTATTACGAATATGAATAACAATATCCGGAAAAGTCGGGATGCCTTCGCCAGCCAAGTGAAATCTTTCTCCGGTATCGAAGAGGTTACATATGCGGAGATGCTCCTTTCTAGTCAGGACCAATACATGGGATGGGGACGTAAATACCGGGATAAGGATATACAATTCCAATGTCTACCGGTTGAACCTTCTTTTTTGAAGGTGATGAATGTGAAAATATCGGAAGGTCGTGATTTCCGGGAGGAAGATAAGGCGAAACGTTATGGCACGTTTGTCTTTAACGAACGTGCCCGGACAGAATATGGGCTGGAGATAGGATCTTTAATAGATAGTATGGAGATTGTCGGTTTTATGCCGGATGTTAAATTCGCCTCTTTCCGTACGGAGGTAACGCCTATGGCCTTTTTTGTATGGGGTACTAATAATTGGGGAAACCAACCTAATTACGCTTATATAAAGGTAAAAGCCGGCTCTGACTTACGGGGGGCTATGCAACATGTCAAGACTACGCTTCAATCATTTGATCCGGAATACCCGTTTAATGTCCGTTTCTTCGATGAGGTATTGAACGGACTTTATGAGAAAGAGAGAAGCCTCAGTTCATTGATTACCTTATTTAGTTTAATCGCGATCTTTATCTCGGTGGTAGGGGTATTCGGTTTGGTCGTATTCGATAGTGAGTACCGGAAGAAAGAGATCGGTATCCGTAAGGTATTAGGCTCTACTACCGAGGAGATTATCGTGATGTTTAACAAGACATACATAAGAATCTTATGTGTTTGTTTTGTTTTGGGGGCGCCTATCGCCGGTTATGTGGTACATCGATGGCTTGAGAATTTCGCTTATAAGACTCCTATGTATTGGTGGGTGTATTTGATCGCTTTTGCTATCATAGCGGTTATCACGATATTGACTGTCACTTTCCAGAACTGGCGTGCGGCGAACGCGAACCCGGTGGATAGCATTAAGACGG
>OGOU01000946.1_pt1 | contig 23871 bp, 13 predicted proteins | sample 1552721 | NCBI WGS metagenome assembly OGOU01 (sample SAMEA2580176, study PRJEB22360) | human gut metagenome | biome: human gut; feature: human-associated habitat; material: faeces | place: Denmark | collected 2008/2010
GTCGTCATACACCATACCTTTAGAAATAATCCGCCCTCCGGGGAGCATACTGTCCCTTATCTGTGTGCCGAGAACAACTTTTATACAGGTATTTACACCTTCCTGCAGGCTTTCTATTTTTGTGGTTGAACTCCAGTACTCATAGCTTTTAGGATAATAACTAAGCAGGTCTCCGATACTGTATATACCGAGCTTGTTAAAAAGCTCGGCTCTTTTTTTGCCTATTCCGTTTAATTTATCTATTGAAATTTTATACAGAGAAGCCATAAAAATCACCAAATACAAGCAAAAGGGCGTGAACCCACGCCCTTAAACAGCAAAATTACTTGCTAAAAAACTTTACTCTCAGCATCAGGGCAAGTCAAAACGCTTACAGATATTTATTCCACACTCAGAATAAAGTAATAAACCGGCTGATCGCCCTTAACAAGAGAAATATCAGTGCGTGAACCAAACTTATCGGAAAGCTCGTTGTAAGCATTCTTTGCTTCTTCCTCGCTTATTTCATTGCCGTAAATCAGCGTGATAAATGAAGTATCACGGGATACCATATTCTTTGCAAGCTTTACAACTGCCTTTACGGGATTCTTTTCTGTAATAGTAAGCTTGCCGTTTTCAAGAGCAATAATGTCGCCCTCTTTAATCTTTTTGCCGCCAAACTCACTGTTGCGGGCAGCAAAGGTGACAAGACCTGTACCGACTCCTGCCGCTGCGTCCATCATAAGCTGAGAGTTGCTCTCAGGCGAAATTTCCGAATCAAAATTAAGCAGTGCAGTCATACCCTGAGGAATAGTCCTTGTAGGAACAATTACAACATTTCTGTCCTTAACCATAGGAACTGTCTGCTCAGCGGCAAGAATTATATTTTTATTATTAGGGAATACCATAACATTTTTTGCAGGTGTAGCCATAATAGCAGCATAGATATCGTCCGTGCTCGGATTCATACTCTGTCCGCCTGACACTACGTTTGAACAGCCTAAATCCATAAACAGATTTTTAAGACCTTCACCCGCCGCAACTGCAACAAAGCCAAAGTCCTCAACAGGCTCAACCGGTTCAAAGCTTTCTTTCTTAGGCTTTGCAATCGCCTTTGCATTTTTATGCTGCTCCTTCATATTTTCTACCTTAACAGTAAGGAGCTGACCGAACTGGAGTGCCTTTGTCAGAGCCTTGCCCGGCTGCTCAGTATGCACATGAACCTTGATAATTTCATCATCATTTACCACTACAACGCAGTCACCGATAGTCTGAAGGTATGTCCTAAGCTCATCGGGATTTGGGGCATCCTGAATATCTCTGCCAATAATGAACTCTGTGCAGTAGGTAAACTCTATGTCATCGTCAAATTGAGCCGCCGCACTGTCAAAGGTTTCAACGGTAGCTTCAGGCTTTTCCTCGGTATATTCAACCATTACACCGTCTTTAAGGTATGAAAGCATACCCTCAAAAATCACGCACAGACCCTTGCCGCCTGCATCTACAACTCCTGCCTTTTTCAGCACCGGTAAAAGCTCGGGAGTAATTGCAAGCGCATCATTAGCCTTATTGCAGATACTCTGCCACACATAAATGCTGTCTGAATTTATTTTTGAAGCCTCAACGCCTTCTTCATAAGCCATTCGTGCTACAGTAAGGATTGTGCCCTCGGTAGGCTTCATAACAGCCTTATATGCTGCGTCAACACCTATGCCGAGCGCCGCTGCAAGACTTTTTCCGTTTACTTCCTTCATACCCTTGAGTCCCTGTGCAAATCCACGGAAAATAAGCGAGGTGATAACGCCGGAGTTTCCTCTTGCTCCTCTGAGCATTGCAGAGGCTGTTATCTGAGCGACCTCGCCTGCATCATCTCCGTCATAATCTGCAAGAGCTTTTGCAGCAGCCATAATAGTCATAGACATATTTGTACCTGTATCGCCGTCCGGAACAGGGAAAATATTCAAGTCATTGATTTGATTTTTCTGAGCACTGATATTATTAGCACCCGAAATAATCGCATTTTTTAAGATTTCGCCATTAAACACTGCGAACACATCCTTTATTATACAATTAAATTCATATACATAGCTATTATATAATTTGGAGAGAATTTTTGCAATAGAAAATCATAAAATTATATCAAAATAAATATTTAGTATCCTTATATAATTCTGAGTGATTCCACAGAAGTAGTTTTTCCTGTTTTTTCGTCAATATCAAAAAGCACACATTCCATTTTGCACTCGCCGCTTGCGAGGTCAAACCTTGCGGGCAGCTTTGTTCTGAATTTGTTAATAATAATCTCACTTTTTACTCCGAGAACCGAATGAACAGTACCTGTCATTCCTACGTCTGTAATATAGCCGCTGCCATTCGGCAAAATCTGAGCGTCTGAGGTCTGCACATGGGTGTGTGTGCCAAACGTTGCCGAAACTCTGCCGTCAAGGAAGTAACCCATTGCCCTTTTCTCACCCGTAGCCTCAGCATGGAAGTCAACGATTATGATATTGCTTTCAGCCTTTTTGAGCATAGCCTCAGCACATTCAAAGGCGCAGTCAAGGCTGTTGTCCATAAAGGTATTTCCCATAATATTTATTACGGTAATAACCTTCTTGCCGGTATCCACATTCAAAATACCGTTTCCGGGAGTAGTCCCGCTCGGGAAATTTGCCGGACGAACAATAAACGAATTTTCATCGATAAATTCATAGGCTTCCTTCCTCCTGAATGAATGATTACCGAGGGTAATTACATTTACACCGCTGTCAAACAGGTGATTTGCCGAGGACGGAGTGATTCCGTTGCCGTCTGCCGAGTTTTCGCCGTTGCAGATAACAAAATCGATTCCCTTTACTTTTTTTAATGCCGGCAGTTTATCTCGCAAAAAATTGCAGCCAATACTTCCTACTACATCACCAATACATAATATCCGCATAATATCACCTTATATTTACCTAATTATTTTATTATAACACACATAAGTCAATCTGTCACACTAAAATCTGATGTTTGAGCAATATTTTCATTAAAAACATAATTTATTTTTGCAGTGCAGATATTATCTTTGCTGTCAACACTTATTTTTCTGCTGACGAGTGTGCTGTCCTGTTTTTCAAACACCTCATATAACATAGAGTGAGCAAGCGCCTTTCGTTCAAGAATTTCAGGAGTTAACTCAGCTTTGGCTTTTTTTAGCTCCATTTCTTCTTCATTTAAAAATTCTATAGGAAGTGCGGTATCATTAAAGTAAGGCTTTTCACGCTGAAATCTGTAAATGCCGCTGTCAAATGAAGAAAAATTTACAGAACAGGGAAATTCAGCGCATAAAAAGCGGCACAAATATCTGTCGGTTTTGTTCCCTGTTAAAGAATAGTAATCATAGCTTTTCTCAAGCGTGTATCCTTTGTTATAGATAACATCAGCCATTATTTCTGCGCTGGCGTGCACATATTCTATTGTTTCCTGCTTTGTTTCTACTATTCCGCTTACGAGCAGATCTCCTCTTACAACGCCGCTGCCCCTGAGCACCTTGGTTTCTCCCTTTGAAGCCTTAATATCTGTAATTACTCCGTCGCTTGCCGCCTTGATATTGCAGGGAGTTTTATAGTCGGGAGTGTCAGGCTTGGGAGCGTTTTCCTCTATATTTACATCAAGAACATTGCCGGTAATATTAAGGCTTATCCAGCCTATCTGCTCATTCTGCAAAATAAGCCTGCGCTCCGTGTTTTCGGTATCTATAGAATCAATATATGTTCCGATTTTTACACCGTTTTCCTCAAGCGCCGATAATATCTGGGAGGTGCTCAGGCTTTTTGTAGGAGGTGCGTCAATATACCATATAAAATTTGACAGCACGGCTATAAGTATTATACCGATAATACCTCCAATCAACAGTCCTGCCCTTTGCCTGTAACGGGATATATAAAACGGAAGTCCGTGCCTGCCTGTTACCCTCATTTTAAGCTTTGATTTTGAGGCGATAACTCTGATATTTCTATAATCATAAAGCTGCATAGAGGCGGTTAATCCTCTTTCTACCGGTCTTAGATTCCATACATTGATTCCGTTTCGTGTAGTCAGATTTATAAATCGCTCAGGGAACTTTCCGTTAGCCGAAAAATCAACATAGCCCTTAATCCATCTTATAAGTCTTAACAGCATATCAACGCCTCGCTTTATGTAATAAATTCAACGCAGGTTATAAAACCTTCAATTACAACATCAACCGGTGAAATACATTTAACCGTAAGCCCTCTGCCACAGACAGACACTACCATTTTGTTTGTGTTTATTTTTATGTTTTCGCTTTCATATCTGAGCACTCCCGTTGAGCCTTCGATAGTTACCCGTCTGTTGCCGAGCATATCAAGCGTTGGCAGCCCTGAGTTTAAATCGAGCGTCATTGAATCTGCCGACTGATTCTTAGGTTTTGTGTTTTTTCTCTGCAAATATATCTCTCCCAAATTCAAAGCTTTATTATTATTTTTATGCAGACAGTTACATATATATTAATGGTGATTGCTATGTTTATAAAGGCAAATTTTCACAAAGCAACGGCTGTGCTGCTCTCAGCGGCAATAATAATCGTATGCACAGTACTTTTGATTTTTTCAAAGGAATGTGCCGACGGCGCTCTCAGCGGAATACAAATGTGCGTCAATGTACTTATTCCCTCTTTGTTTCCGTTTATGGCGGCAGCTTCATTCATTGTCAAAAGCGGAATATCAAACACCCTCGGAAAGCCCTTTGGGAAAGTTATGAAAATTGTATTTGGACTGAGTCCATGCTTTGCCCCCGTGCTTTTGCTGTCTGTTACGGGAGGGTATCCGATTGGAGCAAAAAGCTGCAATGAACTTTATAAAAGTGGCAATGCAGATATTGAGGAATGTAAAAGAGCGGCTTTATTTATGGTGTGCGCAGGGCCGGGATTTATGATAAGCTTCATAGGAATGTCCGTTTACAGTGACAAAACAATCGGTATGATTATGCTCTGCTCGCAGATTTTTTCGGTAATCATTACCGGAATTATGAATAGAATAATAAACAGAGGAAAAATATCCTATAAAGGCAAGGAAAATAAAGCTGCAAAAATCAGCATAACAAAAGCATTGGTAGAAGCTGTAACTGATTCTTCAAAAGGTATGCTGTCAATCTGCTCCTTTGTAATACTCTTTTCAGCAATAGCAGGAATACTCTCAGCAGTGCTTGACGACGGTATTTTCAAAATCATAGTAATGGGCTTCCTCGAGGTATGCACGGGAGTAAAATCAGTTTCTGCCGAGCTGCCGATATGGGCAACTGCTTTCTTTGCAGGCTTTGGCGGATTATGTGTACATTTCCAGATATTTTCATCGCTCGGGAATTTAAAAATCAGCAAAGCAAAATTTTTCTTTTACAGAATTTTACAGGGAAGCTTAACAGCATTATTGACATATTTAAGTATGCTGATATTTTATGATACAAAAAGTGTGTTTTCCGTTTGCGCAGTAACAGACAGCTCGGTTTACGGCGGCACTGCAATATCGGGAATAGCCCTTGCTGTGCTTATGATATGCTTTTTGTACTCGGTAAAAAGCTGTAAAAACAATTAACGGAGGTTTACTTATGTGCGGTATTGCAGGTTGGTTTGACAATGAAATTGAAATGAGCAAACAGATTCCTGTTCTGTATGATATGTCTCAGACGCTCAGCAGACGAGGTCCTGACGAAAACGGTTTGTATATCAACAAGGGATGTGCCCTTTTGCACCGAAGGCTTGTAGTTATTGATAAGGAAAACGGCAAACAGCCAATGTCGGCAAGACATAAGGGAAAGACATATATAATAGTATATAACGGCGAATTGTATAATACAGCAGAGCTGAGAGAGGACTTAAAGGCAAGCGGATTCCATTTCAGAGGACACAGCGACACTGAGGTTGTGCTTAAAACATATATAAAATATAAGGAAAAATGCGCTGCTATGCTCAACGGAATTTTTGCCTTTGCCGTGTATGACGTAAGTGAAAACAGTATATTTTTATGCAGAGATAAAATAGGAGTAAAACCGCTGTTTTACTACGAATATGATGGCGGAATACTGTTTGCCTCGGAAATAAAGGCACTGCTTGCCAGCAAAATTGTCAAACCCCAGATTGACGAAAACGGGCTTTACGAAATTTTCTTTTTAGGCCCTGCTCGAACCCCATCATGCGGAATTTTTAAAGGAGTAAAGGAATTAAAGCCGGGCGAAATGGCTGTATATAAAAACCAAAGGCTGACGAAAAAAAACTACTTTACCATTCAGGCAAAGGAGCATACCGATACAGTCGAGCAGAGTATTGAGAAAACACGCTATCTGCTGACAGACGCAATTAACCGACAGCTTGTAAGCGATATGCCTTTGTGCTTTTTCCTTTCGGGCGGACTTGACAGCAGCATAATTGTAAAAACAGCCTCACAATATTATAAAGAAAACAAATTAGGAAAAATCAACACCTACTCCGTTGAATACCGTGACAACGAGAAATATTTTGAAAAAAGTCTTTTCCAGCCAAACGCCGACTATGAATTTATTTCACTGATGTCAAGCAACGCCGACAGCCGCCACAGGGAAATTATACTTGACAACAAGGCGGTGGCGGACGCTTTGTATGAGAGCGTTGACGCCAGAGATTTGCCCGGCTATGTTGATGTTGACTCCTCCCTGCTGCTTTTTTGCGGTGAAATAAAAAAGGACTACACCGTAGCGCTTTCGGGAGAGTGCGCTGATGAGCTTTTCGGCGGTTATCCGTGGTATCACAACCCTGAAATTCTGTTTGAGGATAATTTCCCGTGGTCAAAAAGTCAAGAGGTAAGGTCAGGCATACTCAAAAGCGGAGTCCTGCCAAAGGGTAAGGAATATGTCCGCCAAAAGTACCTTGATACAATTAACCTTGCGCCAAAGCTGAAAACAGACTCCAAATTAAACGCCCGTATGAGGGAAATGTTTTACCTGAATTTTTACTGGTTTATGCAGTGCCTGCTTGAGAGAAAAGACCGCTGTTCTATGTATAACGGTCTTGAGGTGCGAGTGCCGTTTTGCGATTACAGGCTTGCCGAATATGCATACAATATGCCATGGGAGATAAAAGCATACAACAACCGTGAAAAAGGCATTGTGCGCAAGGCTTTTGAAGATATTTTGCCGGATGAAATATGCTGGAGAAAGAAAAGTCCGTATCCCAAAACTCACAATCCGATTTATTTTGAAATCTGCAAAGAGAGGGTTCTTAATATTCTCAATAAGAAAAATCAACTCACCGAAATTCTCAGCCGTGACGGCATTATGAAAATTATTGAAAATCCCGAAAGCATAACTTCCCCTTGGTACGGTCAGCTTATGAAAGCGCCGCAAATTCTCGCATATATAATCGAGCTGGATTACTGGTTTGAAAAATATAATGTTGAAATAATCTAAATATTATGCTAAAATTGTAATTAGATAATATAAAAAGGGGGAATTATTATTAGCACAGAAGCGTATGAAAGTATGATGAGCTTTTTTAAAAAGAACAAGATTTGCAACAAAATATTGAAAATCTGCTATAATTTTCTTCCCTTTATAATGTTTTTCTCCTATGGCGTACTTGTGGTATATATGCTGATTCACGATATTGAAGGACTTGTACGAATCGTACTTGTGCCTATGACGGTATTTTTACTCATCACCATATCCAGAAAAATATTCAACCGAAAGCGTCCTTACGAAAAATTTAACACTCCCTCCGTGTTTGGCAAAAGCAAAAAGGGCGAAAGTATGCCCAGCCGTCACACTGCGTCTGCTTTTATAATTGCAATGACATTTTTATATGTTAATGTGCCGCTTGGAATTTTTTATTTATCTGTCAGTACCCTTATTATGATATCAAGAGTGCTGTCAGGCGTTCATTTTATCAGCGATGTGATTGTGGGAATGTTAATTTCCGTTCTGTTTGGCTGGCTTGCGTTTTTTATTATTTAACCTTATAAATTGACAATACAATATAACAGAGCATATTTGCAAATTCCTTGTACCAATTTCATGGAAAAGGACTGTAAATATGCTCTTAATTTTGCGTTAAAATATTAAAATATGTTAATCCATCAAAAAATATTGACATTTGCTTTTATTTGTTATATAATTACCAAATAAAAGCAAAAACAACATATAAGAAAAATTTAATTAACAATTTTGTTTATTAAATCAAACTTGTGATTTTTAAAAAATTTAGCGGCTAAAATTACAAAAAAGAAAAAAGCAACACTTTTATCTAAAGAAAAGTATTGCCCGAATTTTCGTGAAATATGCCCTTCAACGAAAGGAAAATAACGTAAATTTATGCTTATATAATAACAAAATTCACGTTATTTGTCAACAGATTAATTAAAATTTATTTTAAAGTTGCATATATTTGTGCAACTTTTCTTTGTTTATTGCCTTTAAAAGAGGCTTAAATGGTCAAAACTATGGTCAGTTGCTCTCTTGAAAGTATTAACAATCTGAAAGGCAGTGATTAGATGAAAATACAAAAAAATATCTACAAAAGGAAGGACGGCCGATGGGAAGGCAGGTATTTTAAGGAATATGACAGCAACGGAAAAATAAAATACGGTTCTGTCTATGCCAAAACATATAATGAGGTAAAAATTAAGTTAAGCAGTGTTATACCCAGTGTTTTAAATATGCCTGATAACAAAGTTGATGTTTACTTTATTGATGTATGCTATGATTGGCTGAACAACAAGAAAAGCGCTATAAAGCAATCGACCTATGCAAAGTACAGCTTTGAAATTGAAAAGTATATTGCACCCCAGTTTATTAAATACAAGCTATATAAAATAGACAAAAATTCGCTCTGTGATTTGATTACAAGCAATCAACAGCTTACGCAAAAAACGCTTAAACATTTATCTGTTATATTTAAGTCCATAATAAGGTATACAAATGAAAAATATGATTTTAATATCGAGTTAAAGGACTATCCGTTTACAAGTACTTCTGATAAAAAATATAACGTTTTATCAGCATCAGAACAGGAAAAGTTAGAAAAATACCTGCTGAAACAAGCCAACCTGTCAAAGCTGGGCGTGTATTTGTGTTTATATACAGGACTTCGTATCGGCGAGTTATGCGCTCTTAAATGGTCTGATATTGACTTAGACAATGAAATATTAAGAGTAAACAAGACTATGCAGAGAATACAGAACACGGATGGCGGCAGCTCATCAAAGACAAAGATTATAATTGAAAAGCCAAAGTCGGAAACATCGATTAGAGATATACCTTTGCCTAAGCATATAATAGGCATATTAAAAAAATATAAGCCTATATATAGAAAGGACTCATATTTCCTGACAGGAAATATGAGCTATATTGAACCAAGGGCAATGCAAAATAAATTTAAAACATATCTTGAAAAAGCAGGGGCGGATGATATAAATTTTCACGCATTAAGGCATACATTTGCAACAAGAGCCATTGAAAGCGGAATTGATGTAAAAAGTGTGAGCGAGATTTTAGGTCATTCAACAGTCAAAATGACTCTTGAAAAATATGTGCACATTACAATGGAGCAAAAGAGAAAAGAAATTAATAAATTAAAACCGTTTTAAAATTTTTTAAGTGGTCAAAAAAATGGTCAAACTGCTGTAAAGCCCAGTAAAAATGGGACTTTACAGCAGTTTTTCTTGAAAGGGCATATTTCACGAAAATTAATGTTGCAAATTTATTATTGCCTATGATAACAGTTTTTGCAGTAGTTGTAAAGACTATTCGCAGAAATGTTATAAAAATTATATTCTGAAATGGGGGAGCATATATGTATTGCAGAAAAATTCGTAAAGGAGATGTTCTATTATGGGAATTAAAGCATTAAAATGTACGACCTGCGGTGCTGATATTCAACTTGATGATAGTAGAGAATTTGGTTTTTGTCAATTCTGCGGAACTAAATTAATGTTAGTAGAAAAAGTTGAAGTTAAGCATACAGGTCAGGTTTCAGTAGATGGTATACAATCAATTAAAGAACGAATTGACAATTATAATATATTACTTAAAAATAGTTTTCTTGAACATAATTATGTTGAAGCAAAAAAATATTTAGATATGATTTTACAATTAGATCCTCGTAATTCTTCTGCGTGGCTTACTCAATGTAAAATATTAGTTGTAAAACCAAATAAAAAAATAGAAGAAGATATAAAACAGTTCACTTTATCTTCAAATAATTGTTATAAATATGCTACTACTGAAAATAAAGAAAAAACATCTAGAGAACTTACAGAACTATTAAATAATTTTTTAGAAGTTCTTTGGTGTGTTATTTATGATAATAATTTAGCTATTGTACCATTTGATTCTGAAACATTATTTTGCTATATTCCGTCTACAAAATATGAACCTTTTATGTATATCGAATTTTATAAATTTCTTATGGAAGAATGCGTAAACGCATTTAAAAAAGATATAGATTCTTCTTATAGTTTAGATACCTTTAATAAACTTTGGAGTGAATTTTATTATAGGATATCCTGTAGTATTACTGATTATATACTAAATTCGTTAAACAACAATGAGGCATTTCGTTTCTATAATGATACGGTAAATATTAACCCAAGTTTTATTGATTCAGTAACATTTAATCAGTTAAACAATTCTTTATGGGGATACAGAATTTCTTTAAATATAATTTTTAATCGACTTCCTTTTAAAGATATTTTAAAAGCGGTAGGTAAAAGCATAATTTATGTTGATGGTTGGCTACTAAAAATAAGATGTAGTAGAGGTACAGGTCGAGCAAAAAGTCAACTTACATCACAACAAAAGGCAAACATAAAAGAAGAAATAAAGCAGATTAATAATAAAATCAATTGTCTATAAATTGAAAGGAGAAAACGACAATGAAAAAAATAATATCAATAGTTATTACTATCCTTATAGTGGTTAGTTCATTAACAATTTCCCAATTTAATAGTTATGCTACAGATAAGGAAGCTCTTACAGTCCAACAAAAAGCCCAAAACTTATTATCAAATTACAATTACAAAAATTGGAAAAGATACAATAAGGTTCAAGATGTTATAGTGGAAAACGGAGAATATCAAGGATTATTTCTTTTTGATCATAAAGTTATAGATTTCACAGCCTTAGTAGAGCTGTATGATACCGATTCGTTTGAAAAATTAAATAATGCAAAATATTATTATCAAATGGTTCTAATTGATTTACTTCATAACAAATCAATTTTAGAAGAAAAAATCAGCAATACTCAAGATTTATTTGATAATAACCTAATTAATGGTGAAAAAATTGCAAAGGATATTCTTGATATCAAGCTTGATGATAAACGTTCTAAGATTGGTAATAAAAAATCAGAATTAAATGATAAATTGAAAGATATTTGCGGTGTATCTGACGAAATATTTAATATTATTGACAATGTTGATACTGTAGGCGACTTTATTAAATCTGCAATACAATTATCATCTTTAGAAGATGTTTCAGACGCTATGGAGGAAATTATTCGTGATATAGGTATCAGTGCTGAAAAAGAAGGGAATCTTGACTTAAAGTTTGCAACTGATAATGTAGTAAATAAAATTAATTTATCTAAAAGCGAAAATATGTTAGATAATGCTGAATTATACACTAATGAGTTTTCTGAAAAATTATTTTATAAATTTATGGATGATATATTTGAAGAGATACTAAGCGATATTGACATTATGAAAATAGCTTCTATCGCCTATGAATCCGGAAAATTAGTAGGAAATATAGTAGCAAGCGGAGATGAACAATGCTCCACATATTTGTATATGAAAGCATTATATCAAATAGAAAAATTACTTTTATCTAATATGAATATATATGAAAGTGATATTAGCTCTGATTACACAAGTAATAGATTGATAAGTTCATTTGAACTTTTTAACTCTATTCAAACTTGTGGTCTTGATATGGCAGAAAAATATGTAAATATTTTTCATAATAAAAATATTTTCTTTAAAATATCAGATGAATGTTATAATTCCTATATTAACGCTATTGAAACTTCAAGACTTTATATGGGAACTATTGATTTTTACTCTTCAGATTCGGTTGATAAAACCAATTATGGAAAGTTAGATATTTGTTTTGTCATAGACACTACTTATTCTATGAATGATGATATTGATAATGTTAAAGAAAATATGAATGAAATAATAGAATCTTTATCAACAAAAGCAGAAGATTTTCGTGTTTCATTAGTAGACTATCGTGATTTTAGCGAAAGAACTGGTGATAGTTCTGATTATCCATATGATGTGAAATTAAGGTTCACAAACAATGTAGATGAGATCAAAAAATCTATTAACGCTCTTGATCTTGGATATGGCGGAGATAATCCAGAAACAGTTTATTCCGGAATAATGGCTGCAATTAACAGCGAAATGGTTGGTAATTGGAGAAACGATTCCACAAAGGTGTTAATCGTAATGGGAGATGCAGGCGCACTTGATCCAGAACCATATACAAATTATACATATTCAGAAGTAATCAACTCTATTAATAATGGATTCATACTAAAAGATGATTACGATGTAATAAAGAATGCAGTAAGTGCCAGTCCAGTTGGCGCAAATAATACAGGAATAAAAGCATACACAATCTCCATTGGAGGAAGCGAAGAGGTGAATAACTTATTTTCTAACATTTCTAAAGATACAAATGGAATATATACAAATGTTTTATCAGCATCAGAGGTTAGCGAAAATATAATTAATTTAATTGAAAAGATTGAAATTGAAAATCCATTTGAAATACCAACACCCTTTAATGTTAATGTAGACTTTACAAAAAAATCTGCTAACAAAAATGTGACCATTAACTTAGGCAATAATATTTCAATAAATAGTTTACTGGATGAAAACGGAACTGCTTTATTAAGCAGTCTATACCCTGGGGTATATCAATGTGTTGTAAATGATGATATCTATTCTATGACTATAGATGATAATGGTGTAGCTACTGTTGTAAAAAATAATCCAGAAATACCGCCAACAAACACATCAAACACAACAAACACAACTGTTATTAAACCATCAACAACAGTTGTTGAACCCACAACAATTGCAACATTTCAAACTGATGTAACAACAAAAATTTCCACAAATGATACTGCTACAAATAATAGCATAAATAATGATAACGGAGTTATAAAAACAGGTAATGTTTCAATCATAGCTATTATTATATTACTCCTTGCATCACTTTCAGCAGGTGCATTTGCTCTGTACAAAAGAAAAATTAAATAATTCAATATTTTAAATATTGACTAAGTCCAAAAAGGCCGACGCAAAATCTGCGCCGACCTTTTCGGTTTATGTGAATTAAAAAGGATAGGTAATTTAATGTGGATTACTCAATATCCTGCATAGCGTCGTAGCCTGTTTCGCCTGTTCTTACCTTTACAACGTCTTCAACATCGTAAATGAAAATCTTACCGTCGCCGATATGTCCTGTGTAAAGAGCCTTAACTGCGGCATCTACAACCGACTTAACCGGAACCTTGCAAACTACGATTTCAACCTTCATCTTAGGAAGGAGGTTGCTTTCAACTGCAACACCACGGTAATACTCTGCTTTGCCCTTCTGAGCGCCACAGCCGAGTACCTGAGATACTGTCATACCCGTAATGCCGAGTTTATCCATTTCTTCCTTGAGTGCCTCAAGCTTTGACTGCTTGAGGAGAATATCAATTTTTGTAATCTTTACGCCGTCAGTAGCCATATCATACTTGCCTGCAAGCTGAACGGGAACAGCCTTGGTAACAGGAACGTTGCCCTCAACATCAAAGGTTTCGTCAAGTGAAGCTGTACCAACACCGATTGGCATAAAGTCTGCATATGCGCTGACAAGACCGTGCTCGCAAATATCAAGACCCTTCATTTCCTCTTCCTTAGAAGCACGAAGACCGATTGTTCTCTTGATAACTTGGAAAACAATTACCATACAAACGATAGTCCATGCAGCTACGCAAAGGATACCGAGTGCCTGCTTGCCGAGCTGAGCAAATCCGCCGCCGTAGAAAAGGCCTGTAATTCCGTCCTGACCGTTACCTGTTGCAAAAAGTCCAACTGCAAGACCGCCCCAAAATCCGTTTACACCGTGAACTGCAAATGCACCTACCGGGTCATCTATCTTAAGCTTAATATCTACAAATTCAACTGCTATTACAACAAGGATACCTGCAACCAAGCCGATTACTGTTGCGCCAACTGCGTCAACATCTGCACAGCCTGCTGTGACTGCAACCAGACCTGCCAAAGATGCATTAAGACACATTGAAACATCAGGCTTGCCGTTTTTAATCCATGTAAAGAACATACATACTACTGTAGCAACGGCGGGAGCGATTGTTGTTGTAAGAAGTATCTGACCAAGTCTGCTGCCATCCTCGGCTGCTGCTCCGTTAAATCCATACCAAGCAAACCAGAGAATGAATACGCCCAATGCGCCAAGTGTGATGCTGTGGCCCGGAATAGCATTTACCTTACCGTTTTTGCCGTATTTGCCTACACGAGGTCCGAGGATAATTGCACCGACAAGTGCTGAAATACCGCCGACCATATGAATTACGATTGAACCTGCAAAGTCAACACAACCGAGCTGTGCGAGCCAGCCCTGACCGTTCCAAACCCAACCTGCTTCAATAGGATATACAACAAGTGAAATTACTGCGCTGTAAATGCAGTAGGATGAAAACTTTGTACGCTCTGCCATAGCACCTGATACTATAGTAGCTGCTGTAGCACAGAATACAAGCTGGAATACAAATGTGTTCCAATCAAAGCTCTGCCAGTCTGTAAACATTGTAAGACTTGGGATTCCGATAAAACCAGCAATATAGTTTTCTGACATCATAAGGCCAAAGCCCAATAAGCTGAAAACCACTGTACCTATACAGAAGTCCATCAGGTTTTTCATTATGATGTTGCCGGCATTCTTTGCTCTTGTAAATCCGGTTTCAACCATTGCAAAACCGCACTGCATAAAGAATACAAGCAAAGCGCCAATCATAAACCAGACGCCTGTGCTTCCATAAATCATTTCTGCCATATAAATCTCTCCTTCTTTCTATAACAAAAACGGTGTGCAGCGGGCAGTTTTATACGTCCGTTACACACCGTTGTGTTACCTGATTAATGTTTTATAGAATTGCCTATCATACGCCGTAGAGCATTTCACCGTATGACGGATATGGCCAATACTCGGCTGCTGTTTCTGTTTCCATAGCGTCGCCGATTGCACGAAGCTCTGTCATTACTGATACTACGCTTTCTCTGTAATACTTAGCGTAAGCAAGAACATCATTTGAATAATTACTTGCGTTAATAACTGCGTTTTCAAGCTCGGCTGTCTTTTTATTGAAGCAAACAAGTTTATTTGAAAGGCTTGTAATAAGCTCTTCCTCAACAGAGGTTGGAATAGCGTCTGAAAGTGCTTTCTTTGCAAGTGCTGTGTCAGTAAGCTCTCTTACATATGCTGTTACAGCAGGAATCATATCCTTTTTAGCCATATCAATCATTGTAAGTGCCTCAATGTTAATGAGCTTTGCATAATTTTCAAGCTCAATCTCATATCTTGCATGAATTTCCTCTACCGAATAAATTTTATTCTTAGTAAAGAGGTCAATATTCTTCTTATCAATATAGTGCTCAACAGCATCAGGAAGTGACTTGAGATTGAGAAGTCCTCTTCTCTCTGCCTCTTCTACCCATTCCTCAGCATAGTTATCTCCGTTAAAGATAATATTCTGATGCTCTGTAAATGTCTTTTTGATAAGAGCCTTAACAGCAGCGTCAAGATCTTCTGCATCCTTTAACTCATCGTAGAACTCTGAAAGCTCCTCGGCAACTATTGTATTAAGCATAATATTAGGACAAGCAATATTGAGCGCTGAACCCAAAGCTCTGAATTCAAATTTGTTGCCGGTAAATGCAAACGGTGATGTTCTGTTACGGTCTGATGTATCCTTCTTAAAGTCAAAGAGAACATCAACGCCGGTTAACATCTTAACCTTGCCCTTGCTTACATACTCTGTACCGTTGATGATTGACTCAACAAGTGCACCGAGGTCATCGCCGAGGTACATAGAAATAATTGCAGGCGGTGCCTCATTTGCGCCGAGGCGGTGGTCATTGCCTGCTGAAGCAACTGAAATTCTTAAAAGATCCTGATACTCGTGAACTGCCTTTACAATAGCTGCAAGGAAAAGCTGGAACTGAATATTATTCTCAGGATTTTTGCCGGGATCAAGAAGGTTTTCACCTGTATTTGTAGAAATAGACCAGTTATTGTGCTTACCTGAGCCGTTTACACCTGCAAAAGGCTTTTCATGGAGAAGGCAAACAAGGCCGTGCTTTTCAGCAATCTTCTTCATAATTTCCATTGTAAGCTCGTTATGGTCGGTTGCGATATTGGTTGTTGAGAAAATAGGAGCAAGCTCATGCTGGGAAGGAGCAACCTCGTTGTGCTTCGTCTTGGCAAGAATACCGAGCTTCCAAAGCTCTGCATCGAGGTCTTTCATAAATGAAGCAACTCTTGTTTTGATTGCACCAAAGTAATGGTCGTCAAGCTCCTGTCCCTTAGGTGCTTTAGCGCCAAAGAGTGTGCGTCCTGTGTAAATAAGGTCTTTTCTCTTATCATACATATCCTTATCAATAAGGAAGTATTCCTGCTCAGGGCCGACTGTAGTTGTAACTCTGGTTACGTCTGTTTTGCCGAGAAGATTAAGAACCTTAACTGCCTCTGCACTGATTCTCTCCATTGAACGGAGAAGCGGAGTTTTCTTATCAAGCACCTCGCCTGTGTATGAACAGAATGCTGTAGGAATGTAAAGTGTGCCGTCCTTAGCAAAAGCATATGAGGTTGGGTCCCATGTTGTATAGCCTCTTGCCTCAAATGTTGCACGGATGCCGCCGCTTGGGAAAGAAGACGCATCAGGTTCGCCTTTAACAAGCTCCTTGCCGGAAAATTCCATAATTATCTGACCGTCACCATTTGGAGTAATAAAGCTGTCGTGCTTTTCTGCTGTAATTCCGGTCATAGGCTGGAACCAGTGAGTGTAATGTGTGCAGCCCTTTTCGATAGCCCAGTCTTTCATTGCGCTTGCAACTACATTTGCTACGCTCTCGTCAAGAGGCTCACCGTTCTGGATTGTCTTTTTAAGAGCCTTATAGGTAGTCTTTGGAAGACGCTCCAGCATCATTTGATCATTAAAAACCATACTGCCGAATAATTCAGGAACTTTTGCCATTTCAATCTCTCCTATCCGTTTTATAAAGAAATTTTGCTTTAAAACAAAAGGGCACTGCGAGCCGTACAGCTCACAGCGCCTTTGCTGTTTGTCAATGTCTGTAGTATAAACCAATTTCAAACATTTGTCAAGATGTTTTTAAAAAATATTTTTAAAAATTTTTCAGTGTTTGCAAGTTTAAGTTTTTTTCCTGCAAATATTAAATTTTATAAGGCGTTTTTTAAGATTTATTAAGCTATTTTTAAAAAATATGAAAGTTTTTAAAAAAATGTTGCATTTTCTATTGACATCTGCACTATACGGCTTTATAATAATTTTGTTGCTGATATGTGCTGTTTTTTGTTACAGTATATCAGAGGCATACATTTCATATATATGTTTAGTTGAAACATAAAATGTATTAATCAGCTCAATTTTTTCCTGTATTTAAACGCATATATGCAGGTATTAAAGCATAAGTTAACGAATTGAGCGTGAAAGGGTGAATTAAAAATGGAACAAATCTCAGACAGACAGAATTTCAAGGGGTTATATTCTCCAAAGTTTGAGCACGACAACTGCGGTATAGGTGCTGTTGTAAACATTAACGGTATTAAATCTCACGATACAGTTGCCAATGCTCTTACTATAGTAGAAACTCTTGAGCACAGAGCAGGTAAGGACGCCGAAGGCAAAACAGGTGACGGCGTAGGTATTCTGCTTCAGATTTCGCACAAGTTCTTCAAAAAGGTCGCCGAAAAGGAGCTTGGCATTAAGCTTTTATCTGAGAGGGATTATGCAGTAGGTATGTTCTTCTTTCCTCAGAATGAGCTTGCAAGAAATCAGGCTAAAAAAATGTTTGAAATTATTGCAGAAAAAGAAGGCCTGCAGATTCTCGGATGGAGAAATGTTCCTTCAAACCCTGATATTCTCGGAAAAAGAGCGGTTGAATGTATGCCTTGCATTATGCAATGCTTCATTAAGCGTCCAAAGGGCGTAAAAAAAGGTTTGCCTTTTGACCGCAAGCTTTATGTAGCCAGACGTGTATTTGAACAAAGTAACGAAGACACATATGTAGTTTCACTTTCAAGCAGAACTATTGTATATAAAGGTATGTTCCTGGTGGGTGAGTTAAGAGGCTTCTTCCTCGACCTGCAGGATCCTGACTATGAGTCATCCATCGCTATGGTTCACTCAAGATTCTCAACCAATACAAATCCGAGCTGGCAGAGAGCTCATCCGAACAGAATGATTGTTCACAATGGTGAAATTAACACCATCAGAGGTAATGCAGACAAGATGCTCGCCCGTGAAGAAACAATGAAATCAGAACACCTGAAAGGCGACCTTGACAAGGTAATTCCTGTTGTAAATACCGAAGGCTCTGACTCCGCTATGCTCGACAATACCCTTGAATTTCTCGTAATGAGCGGTATGGAGCTTCCTCTCGCCGTTATGATTACTATTCCTGAGCCGTGGGACAGGAACAACACAATTTCTCAGAGAAAGAAAGACTTTTATCAGTACTATGCTACAATGATGGAGCCGTGGGACGGCCCTGCGTCAATCCTGTTCTCTGACGGTGACATTATGGGCGCTGTTCTTGACAGAAACGGACTTCGTCCGTCAAGATACTATATTACAGATGACAACAACCTTATTCTCTCGTCAGAGGTCGGCGCACTTCCTATTGACCCTGAAAAGATTGTAATAAAAGAAAGACTTCGCCCCGGCAAAATGCTGCTTGTAGATACTGTTCAGGGCAAGCTGATTGACGATGACGAGCTTAAGGAGTACTACGCTTCAAAGCAGCCCTACGGAGAGTGGCTCGACAGCAACCTTGTTCGCCTTAAAGATTTGAAAATTCCTAATATAAAGGTTGAAGAACATTCATATGACGAAAGGCAAAGACTCCAGAAAGCCTTTGGTTATACTTATGAAGATGTTATGACCTCAATTCTGCCTATGGCTAAGAACGCTGCAGAGCCTATTTCGGCAATGGGTACAGACAGTCCTATCGCAGTGCTTTCAAAAGAGCCTCAGCCGCTGTTCAACTACTTTAAGCAGCTCTTTGCTCAGGTTACCAATCCGCCTATTGACGCAATTCGTGAGGAGGTTGTAACCTCAACCACCATTTACATAGGCGAGGACGGAAACATTCTTGAGGAAAAGCCCGAAAACTGCAAGGTAATTAAGATTCATAATCCTATTCTTACCTCAACAGATATTCTTAAAATCAAGAATATGCACATAAACGGATTTAAGGTTGCAACTATTCCGATTCTTTACTATAAAAACACAAGCCTTAAAAAGGCTATAAACAGACTGTTCATTGAAACAGACAAGGCATTCAGCGAGGGTGCAAACATCATCATCCTTTCTGACCGAGGTGTTGACGAAAACCATCTTGCTATTCCGTCACTTCTCGCTGTTTCTGCAATTCACCAGCATCTTGTTGTTACAAAGAAGAGAACCTCCTGTGCTATCGTGCTTGAAAGCGGTGAGCCGAGGGAAGTACATCATTTTGCAACACTTCTCGGCTACGGTGCAAGTGCAATCAACCCTTACCTTGCACAGGAAACCATTCACGAGCTTATTGCCGATGACCTGCTTGACAAGGACTACTATGCAGCAGTGAGCGATTATAATGATGCAATCCTCCATGGCATTGTAAAGATTGCCTCTAAAATGGGTATCTCAACTATTCAGTCATACCAGGGTTCTCAGATTTTTGAGGCTATCGGTATAGGCAAAGAGGTTATCGACAACTACTTTACAGGCACAGTCAGCAGAATCGGCGGTATCACGTTAAAAGACATTGAAAGGAACGTTGACAGACTTCACACCGCTGCATTTGACCCTCTGGGACTGAGCACAAACTCTGACCTTGAGTCAAGAGGAAGTCACAAATTCAGAAGCGGCAAGGAGGAACACCTCTACAACCCTCAGACTATATATATGCTTCAGCAGTCAACAAGAACAGGCGACTATGAGCTTTACAAGAAGTATTCACATATGATTTCTGAGGAAATGGACCCTGTTAATATCAGAGGACTTTTTGACTTTAACTATGCCGAAACCCCTGTTCCGCTTGATGAGGTTGAAAGTGTTGACTCCATCGTTCGCCGCTTTAAGACGGGCGCTATGTCATATGGCTCAATTTCTCAGGAGGCCCACGAGGCACTCGCTATCGCTATGAATAAGCTACACGGCAAGTCAAACTCGGGCGAGGGCGGCGAAAGCCTTGAAAGACTTCTCACCAAAGGAACAGCCAACGACCGCTGTTCTGCTATCAAGCAGGTTGCTTCGGGCAGATTCGGCGTTACATCAAAGTACCTGACATCTGCAAATGAAATTCAGATTAAAATGGCTCAGGGAGCTAAGCCGGGCGAGGGCGGACATCTTCCGGGCAAAAAGGTTTATCCTTGGATTGCAAAGACCAGACCCTCCACTCCGGGTGTATCGCTTATCTCTCCCCCGCCTCATCACGATATTTATTCTATTGAGGACCTTGCGCAGCTTATATATGACCTCAAAAACGCTAACACAGACGCTCGAATATCTGTAAAGCTTGTTTCGGAATGTGGCGTAGGTACAGTCGCCGCAGGCGTTGCAAAGGCAGGCGCAGGGGTAATTCTTATCTCAGGATATGACGGCGGTACAGGCGCAGCTCCGAGAAACTCAATCTACAATGCCGGTCTGCCTTGGGAGCTTGGTCTTGCCGAGGCGCACCAAACTCTGATTATGAACGACCTTAGAAACAAAGTTGTAATTGAAACAGACGGTAAGCTTATGAACGGCAGAGATGTGGCTATTGCTGCTATCCTCGGCGCTGAGGAATTCGGATTTGCCACTGCTCCGCTTGTAACTCTCGGCTGTGCAATGATGAGAGTATGTAATCTTGACACCTGTCCGTTCGGCGTAGCCACACAGAACCCTGAGCTCAGAAAGAGATTTATGGGCAAGCCTGAGTATGTAATGAACTTTATGCGTTTTGTCGCTCAGGAGCTCCGTGAATATATGTCAAAGCTCGGTGTAAAAACCATTGACGAGCTTGTCGGCAGAATTGACCTTATTAAGAGAAAAGACGGCATTGAAGGTCAGGCTGCGGAGATTGACCTTTCAAATATCCTTAACTCAGACTTTGTTTCTGATAAAATTGAATACAACAAAAAGAATCTTTATGACTTTAAGCTTGAGTCAACTCTTGATGAGAAAACACTCTTAAAGGAATTTAAGTCTTCACTTGCAAACGGCAAGAGCAAAACAATTACCGTTGATGTTAAGAACACCGACCGTTCATTCGGTACAATTTTCGGTTCTGAAATCACAAAGAAATTTGACGACAAGCTTACTGACGATACATTCAAAATTATCTGCAACGGCTCGGGCGGTCAAAGCTTTGGTGCTTTCATTCCAAATGGACTTACACTTGAGCTTGTGGGTGACAGCAACGATTACTTCGGCAAGGGCTTGTCCGGAGGTAAGCTTATTGTTTATCCTCCGAAAAACTCGAGCTTTAACGCTGAGGACAACATCATCATCGGTAATGTTGCTTTATACGGCGCTACAAGCGGTAAGGCATTTATAAACGGCGTTGCAGGCGAGCGTTTCTGTGTAAGAAACTCAGGTGCAGTTGCCGTAGTTGAGGGCGTAGGCGACCACGGCTGTGAATATATGACAGGCGGCAGAGTTGTTGTAATCGGCAAAACCGGTAAAAACTTTGCAGCTGGTATGTCGGGCGGAGTAGCTTATGTACTCGACGAGGACAGAGATCTTTATACAAAGCTTAACAAAGAAATGGTGCTCTTCTCAGAGGTTAAGGAAAAGTATGATATTATTGAGCTTAAATCGCTTATTGAGGAGCATATTGCCGCTACAAACTCTGCTAAGGGCAAGGAGATTATCGAGAATTTTGATGAATACCTGCCAAAATTCAAAAAAATCGTTCCTCACGATTACAAAGAGATGATGTCTGCAATCGCTTCTATGGAAGAAAAGGGTCTTAGCAGTGAGCAGGCTCACATTGAAGCATTCTACCAGATAATCAACAATAAGTAAGGAGGAGAACAACAATGGGAAAGCCAACAGGTTTTATGGATTATATGCGTGAAGACGCCGAAGCGTTTTCAGTTAAAGAAAGAATACAAAATTACAATGAATTTCATACTCCTTTAAGCAAAGCAGATCAGGAAAAGCAAGGCGCAAGATGTATGGAATGCGGCGTTCCGTTTTGTCAGGCGGGTATGCAGATTGGTAATGCATTTTCAGGCTGTCCTCTCAACAACCTGATTCCCGAATGGAACGACCTGATTTTTAAGGGCTGCTGGGAACAGGCTTATAACAGACTTAAAATCACAAATAATTTTCCGGAGTTCACCTCCCGTGTTTGCCCTGCACTTTGCGAAAAAGCCTGTACCTGCGGTGCAAACGGTGATGCGGTTACTGTTAAAGCCAACGAATACGGAATAATTGAAAATGCCTACGAACAGGGGCTTGCAGTTGCAAATCCTCCCAAGGTAAGAACAGGCAAAAAAATAGCTGTCATCGGCTCAGGTCCATCCGGACTTGCAGCTGCTGACCAACTTAATCGCAGGGGACATTCAGTTACTGTTTTTGAGCGTTCCGACAGAATCGGCGGCTTGCTTATGTATGGAATTCCCAATATGAAGCTCGAAAAAGAAGTCATTGAACGCAAAATCACCATTATGGAAGAAGAGGGCGTTGAGTTTAAGACAGGTGTAAATGTAGGCAAGGATATTAAGGCTGATAAGCTGATTAAGGAATACGACAGAGTTATTCTTTGCTGCGGTGCTTCAAATCCAAGGGATATTAAGGTTAAAGGCAGAGAAGCAAACGGAATTTACTTTGCTGTTGATTTTCTTAAATCCACCACAAAGGCACTGCTTGATAACGATTTAAAAGACGGCACCTACATTTCAGCAAAAGGAAAAAATGTTATGGTAATCGGCGGAGGCGACACAGGCAATGACTGCGTAGGCACAAGTATCCGCCACGGAGCAAAATCCGTGCTTCAGCTCGAAATGATGCCAAAGCTTCCTGATCAAAGAACAGCTGACAATCCTTGGCCGCAATGGCCGAGAGTTTGCAAGACAGACTACGGTCAGGAGGAAGCCATTGAGGTATTTGGTCACGACCCCCGTGTTTATCAGACAACAGTAAAGGAATTTATTTCTGATGACAAGGGAAATCTGAAAGGCGCTGTGCTTGTAAAGCTCAAACCGGAAAAGGACGAAAAGAGCGGCAGAATGATGATGAAAGAGGTTGAAGGCTCAGAATACACCGTTGAAGTTGATCTTGTACTCATTGCTGCAGGCTTTTTAGGCTCAGAAAGCTATGTAACAAAGGCTTTCGGCGTTGAGGTAAACGCAAGAACCAATGTGGCAACATCAGAAAACTCACACGCAACAAATGTTAAAAATGTATTTGCCGCAGGCGATATGCGCAGAGGACAGTCGCTTGTCGTATGGGCAATCCGTGAGGGCCGTGAGGCAGCAAGAGCTGTTGATGAGTCCCTGATGGGATATACAAATCTGTAAAAAGAGAGTTGACAAAGATCATGCAGGTTGCTATAATACCTGCATGAACAAGGGCGT
>OGOU01000959.1_pt1 | contig 23736 bp, 17 predicted proteins | sample 1552721 | NCBI WGS metagenome assembly OGOU01 (sample SAMEA2580176, study PRJEB22360) | human gut metagenome | biome: human gut; feature: human-associated habitat; material: faeces | place: Denmark | collected 2008/2010
TCAACCCTACTAAGTAAAACCACCAAACCGAGTCAACCTATTTCAGGAACGGACAGTCTTTGGTGCGCTTACTCGTAGTTTAGTAAGCTATTTGCGCATGTCGAAAAAAAATTGTACTTTTGCACCCGCTGAACAAAGCCCCGACATGAAATGTTGTCTTTAGCGGTGGCGATTGTCTCCATTACTACCTTACAATCAGAATAATAATATAAACTCATATAAAACACCACAGACCGTTATGAACGTAACGCTTGAAAAAACATCAGACATCGAAGGCAAAATTCTTGTGAATGTCACCGAAGCCGACTACGCCGACAAAGTCACTGCCGAACTCAAAAAAATAGGTAAGACTCACCGCATCCCCGGGTTCCGCGAAGGTCATGTTCCCATGGCTCAGCTTAAACGTATGTTTGGCAAACAGGCCAAAAGCGAGGTCCTGAACAACGAAGTATACTCAGCTGTCATCAAATATCTCCAGGAAAACAAAGTTAACATCCTTGGCGAACCACTGCCCGCTAACGTCAAAGAAATCAATCTTGATGACAAAGATTACACATTTGAATATGAAGTCGGTCTTGCTCCACAAATCAATGTAGATATCAACAAGGACATTCATCTTGACTATTATGACATCGAAGTGTCTAAAGAAATGGTCGAAGAGCAGGACAAAAGCTTCCGCCAGCGTTTCGCCGCACAAGTTCCCGGCGAAGAAGTCGAAGGCCGCGCCATTGTCAAAGGCTCGATACAGCAGCTTAACGAAGACGGCAGCGTGAACGAAAATGAAGGTGCCGTTCAGGTTATCGATGGCATTGTCGCACCCTTCACTTTTGCTGACGAAGACGAAAAAGCCAAATTTATGGGAAAGAAAATCAACGATAAAGTCGTTTTCAACCCCTACGCTTCTTGCAAAGGTAACCCCGTAGAACTGGCTTCGATGCTTCATCTCGACAAAGAAATTGCAAAAGATGTAAAGTCAGACTTTGTATTCGCTATCTCCGAAATCATTGTTGCCAAAGACGCCGAACACAATCAGGAATTTTTCGACAACGTATTCGGCCGTGACAAAGTTCACAGCGAGGAAGAATATGAGAAAACCGTCAGCGAAATGATTAAAAGCCAGCTCGCCGGCAACTCGATAAGTCTCTTCAACCATGAGGCCAGCGAATATCTCGTCAAAACATACGGAGATTTCGAACTGCCTGCAACTTTTCTAAAAAAATGGCTTGTCGCTCGCAACAACGAACTCACAGCCGAAAACATTGACAAGGAATACGAAGATATGCTTCCTTCTCTCAAATGGCAGCTTATCAAAGAACGCGTCGCTGAAAAACTCGATGTTAAAGTTAATTCAGAAGATGTCCTTGCCTATGCAAAGAATATTGCCCGTCACCAATTCATGCAATATGGCATCACCAATATGGACGAAGAAACCATCACATCGACAGCCAAGCGCATTCTCGAAGACAAAAACTACAGCGCACAGATTGCCGATCAGGTATCAGACAACAAACTGTACGACGCCATCCGTCATGCTGTGACCATCGATACCAAACCTGTCAGCTTTGAAGATTTCAAAGCTATGGTAGCCAAAATCAACGGAAAAGAAGACGCCGCTGAATAAATCATGACAATATGTCAGTCCTGTTGACAATACAACAGGTCAAACATATTAATTTTGCAAAGCCGCACAATGCAAGTGATTAGCATCTGTGCGGCTTAATTTTTAGAACTTTTGTCGCGCACCGCAACCTTATCGGCACATACTTTGTTAAACATATAGTTGAAGATACAACACACGAAATAAATAAAATCAGCATAACAATTCAACTATGAATTTCAACAATTTTACAATCAAATCGCAGGAAGCCCTGCAAAAAGCCGTCGACATAACACGAAGCCGAGGCCAGCAGGCAATCGAACCTGTACATCTGCTGAAAGCAGTCGTCGAAGAAGGCGACTCACTTATCAAATTCATCTTCCAAAAAATCGGTGCCAACATCACTCTGCTCAACCAGCAACTCGACAATGCCATTGCCGCCGAGCCTAAAGTTTCCGGAGGAGAACCTTATCTTAGTCGTACGTCAAACGATGTACTTCAGAAATCCATTGACATAGCCAAGAAAATGGGTGACGAATATGTAACATTGGAAGCAATGCTAATAGCCATATTCGAAATAGGCTCTCCGGCCTCGACCATTCTGAAAGACTTGGGAGTTACTCAAAAAGACCTTCAGGCAGCCATCGACGAATTGCGCAAGGGTAAAAAAGCCACCGACCAAAGTGCCGAAGACACCTACAACGCATTGTCTAAATATGCCATTAATCTGTGCGAACGTGCCCGTCAGGGTAAACTCGACCCCGTTATCGGCCGTGACGAAGAGATTCGACGCGTGCTTCAAATCCTTTCGCGACGAACCAAAAACAACCCCATGCTCATAGGCGAACCCGGTACCGGCAAAACCGCAATAGCCGAAGGACTCGCCCAGCGTATTGTGCGAGGAGATGTCCCCGAGAATCTACGCTCTAAACAGATATTCTCGCTTGACATGGGTGCACTTGTCGCCGGTGCAAAATACAAAGGCGAATTTGAAGAACGACTCAAAGCCATCGTTAACGAAGTCACCCAGAGCGACGGCGAAATAATCCTCTTCATAGACGAAATACACACCCTTGTCGGTGCCGGTAAAGGCGAAGGGGCTATGGATGCCGCAAACATTCTCAAACCCGCCCTTGCAAGAGGCGAACTTCGCTCGATAGGCGCTACAACCCTTGATGAATATCAGAAATATTTCGAAAAAGATAAAGCGCTCGAACGCCGTTTCCAAAAAGTAATGGTTAACGAACCCGACGAGGCTTCTGCCATTGCAATTCTGCGTGGCTTGAAAGAACGCTACGAGAACCACCACCATGTACGCATCCGCGACGAAGCTATTATTGCAGCCGTACAACTTTCCGAACGCTATATCACTGACCGCTTTCTGCCGGACAAAGCCATTGACCTTGTCGACGAAGCTGCCTCTAAACTGAAACTCGAAATCGACTCAGTGCCCCAGGCTCTTGATGATATCACACGCCAAATTGCACAGAAAGAGATTGAGCGCGAGGCTATCAAACGCGAAGGAGACACTGAAAAAGTCAAGGATATCGAGAAAGAATTGGCCTCGATGCGCGAAGAACAAAAAGAATACACAGCCAAATGGAAAGCCGAAAAGACACTTATCGACCGTATACAGCAGAACAAAGTCGACATTGAACAACTGAACTTCGAAGCAGAACGTGCCGAGCGGGAAGGCGACTATGGCCGTGTTGCTGAAATCCGTTACTCCAGTATCAAAGGCAAAGAAGACGAAAATAAGGCTATTCAGGAAGAACTCAAAGCGATGCAGGGCGAAAAAGCGCTCATCAAAGAGGAAGTCGACGCCGAAGACATCGCCGATGTTGTCAGCCGCTGGACCGGAATTCCTGTTAACAAAATGGTTCAGAGCGAAAAAGAAAAACTTCTTCACCTCGAAGAAGAATTACATTCGCGTGTTGTCGGACAAGAAGAAGCCATCAGCGCAATCGCCGATGCCGTACGCCGTTCGCGTGCCGGTCTAAACGACCCCAAACGCCCCATCGGTTCATTTATATTCCTAGGTACTACCGGTGTAGGTAAGACCGAACTTGCCAAGGCTCTTGCCGAATACCTCTTCGATGACGAAAATATGATGACACGTATCGACATGTCAGAATATCAGGAGAAACATTCAGTTTCGCGACTTGTCGGCGCGCCTCCGGGATATGTAGGATATGACGAGGGTGGCCAACTCACTGAGGCCGTTCGTCGCAAACCTTATTCGGTCGTCCTTTTCGACGAAATCGAAAAAGCACATCCCGATGTATTCAACATTCTGCTTCAGGTACTTGATGACGGAAGGCTTACCGATAACAAAGGACGCTCGGTAAACTTCAAGAATACTATCATCATAATGACATCGAACATGGGGTCTCCTCTTATCAGAGAAAACTTCGCCAAAATTACAGACGAAATGCCCAAAGACCAAAAGTTCGAAATCATTGAAAAGACGAAAACCGATGTCCTGGAAATGCTGAAACAGACAATTCGTCCCGAATTTCTGAACCGTATAGACGAGATTATAATGTTCACGCCTCTCAACCGTCGTGAAATAGAAGAAATCGTCGGCTTGCAGATCAAGAGTGTCCAACGTATGCTTGCTGTCAACGGAGTCACCCTTGAAGTTACCCCCAAAGCTCTTAGCTTCCTTGCCGACGAAGGCTATGACCCCGAATTTGGCGCCCGTCCCGTCAAACGAGTCATACACCGTCTTGTCCTTAACCGCTTGTCAAAGGACATCCTCGCCCAGAAAGTAGACCGAGCTCATCCTATAATTATAGACGTCGACAACAATAATCAGTTGACTTTCAGCAACTGATTTAGTAATAGAAATATTTTAGAGGGTATGCCATAAAAGGAATCATGGCATACCCTCTTTTAATTTGTATAATAGATTATCGCTAAGGCAAGAAGAACAGGTAACATTATTTTTGTCCTATTCCTTTGGCCAAACCGGTTGATAGCTCTATAATAATGATTAAGTCCAGGATTTTGCCGACACTTACAAGGAGAAGTCCGATAAAAAAGATGAAGTGGAATTAGCCAAAATATCGAGCCGTTAAAGTATCAATGGCTGATTCTGACGGGGTAGGGCGACCGTCTTTAATGACAGTAAGCGATTTTACCGTGTAAAAATCGGGGATATGTGATACAGCATTATCCGAAGCTTCTTCCGAGTTGCTGTTTTCGGCGGCTGCTCCTATCTCGATAGTTTCATCGGCTTCGGCAAGTTCGTCAAGCAGTTCGGTTCCCCGAATCAGCTCAATTTGCCCGGTAGCCGGGTCGACGCGTATCTGAGGATTGTCATTGAATCCATTGAAATTGTCAGTAAATGACCTAACAAGCTCATTAATAGTGTTTTTGAAATCTTCGCGTGAAATATCCATATTATTATTTTAAGCAATTGATAATATCTAATAACACCAATATCATTGCAAATGTTGATATATCGTTGTCCAAAGCAACCGCCAGAATATCACTTATAGTCCATGTGCATAGCATTCAGACCGCATCATATATGCCGCTCTTGCATCAGTAAGCCTTTTTTTGTAATGTCCTGCCCGAGAAACACTATGTGGCAGCTATCATAACTGTACGGCGCACAGGCCTTCACTGAAGTGAGGGGTGTCGAGGAATTGCGGAGGTAACACGACCTTGCCGCTTTTGTCCGAGAAGCCGTATCACAGTGTTTCATCTGATTTGATACGCATTAAATTGCTATCTTTCGGCCACTTAAATAACTGTTTACGTTCTTCGTCCGTAAGCAGATGTAAGCCTTCTTGAATTAATCCCGCGTCGTTTATAATCTGTGCCATCTCCTCTGAGTCGGAAATAACATTTAAATTTTTACCTTTAACTACGAGGAGCGCATATTCATCATGGCATACTTCCATTATGGCGAGGCCTGTTCTTACCGGACAGATACACTGACTGTTATCATATTCTTTTTTTAAGGCTGGAATAAAAACTCCATTGATAGTAATCAGTCCCAGCCATCCTACTTTTTCGGCACAGGCGTAATCTTCGTGGAAAAATGAACCTGTGAAATCATACTTGTGGGGAATAGTATCATCCAACGATTTAAATGCCTGTTCGGTGTCATAAAAACAATGAACCACTGTTCCGTCTTTGCGGATAATCTTGACAATTTCATGCACTTTGGACTTGTTATAACTGTGGACCTCGGCTATACTGTCGCGAAAGGTCCTAAAGGCTCCACTCAGAAAAAGAAAATGCGGCATTTTTTGAAGTGTTACGGAAAATATTCGTAATTTTACAAAAATTTTGGCCTTGCCTTTGGGTTGTGGCCGTCTCATCGGCTGTTATTCAGACTAATAGCCTTCACAAAGACTAATCCGACTAATGAATATCAATATACATTTTGCTCAGGCGGTACATAAAACTTCACACTATGTCACAATGCTGACAATTTGCATTATGACTATATTATTGGCCCAGTCTTGTGCATCGGAACAAAACGATTTTATTGATACCAATGGCTACATTTCGCCTTCGGTAAGTTTTGACCCCACAATGCATTACCGTAATAGCGGATTTACTATTACTATCGAGGATGACGAGATTCCTCAGAGTGAAGACATCTCGTTTACGCTGTCTACCCAAGACGGAAGATATTCTCATACATGGGAAAGCCTGAAAAATTTCAATGCTCAACAGACTTTTCAGACAGGTTTGTACAAACTCACTTTTGAAACTCCACGCAAACTCATCGAAAAAGGCTTCGCCAATTTCGGCGCAAAGACAGACGTCGGCATTGAAGCCGGAACGATATTGGATGTACCTGTCATACTAACACCACAAGTTGCCCGTATACAATGTCTTATCCCCGAGCAATACAATTCGGGGTGCCATGTTTCAGGACTTATGGCACACAGCGAAGGCGGCCAATATACTTCAGTCGGAATCAATGAGACAAAGCGCGAGGGCCATTGTTATGTCATGCCTGCCGAGACACGTATGTTTGTCGAACTTACTGATGATTCGGGCTCTGAAATTATTCTGATGACAGACGCCATTATGCAACTCGAAGCAGCCGAAGTCGCAGATGCCTCGGCCGTGATATCAGATCGAGAATTGAGTGTGAACCTTGGCGCCTCGACATGGAATACCGGTGTCGATGAATCTTTATTCACAGCAGCTTCACCCGAACTGAAACCGGTCGGTTTTGACCCATCGGTACCTTTCGAGGCTGTTGAAGGCATCCCTCTGCAAAAAACATTTGAGGTAAAAGCCTCCGGGGCTCGACCTATTAAACATTTATACATCAACTACTCGTCTGAAAATGGCGGACAATACGACTGGACTGAAATCGACTTGATGGATCGTCCCGGGGATAATCCTTATTTATCGGAATCATTTCTCGGGGTCGAGATTTCAAGCGACCGCCGTTCGGTAAATGTTGATTTTACGAAAACCATCGAAAATGTTGCCACACGTAGTTCGGAGCACTCATATATTTCGCTGATTGCCGTTGATGATCGCGGTGTGTGTTCGCAACCCATGTCATTCGAAGTTATAACATCGTCGGTCGAATTCAACCTTATATCCTCATCACCGGCAGTTATAGGTGTAGACAAATCTTCCATTACACTTACAACAAGTTCGCCATTGGTCGAGACAACTGACTTCCGCATTATTACGACATTGGCCGAAAACGGCAAAAGTATCGAGTGCCCTATCACAGACATGAAATTGTCCGAAAACAACAAGCGCATAACAATTTACTTTGATACGCCGACAGGTGCACGCGATTTTGACATCGATGTCGAATATATGGGAGTAAAACGCCTTAGTGCTAAGATAAGCCGGGATAATCCCGATTTCACTATGAGTTTTGACACTTATGCTACATCGACTTATGTACAGATCAATGCTGCAGACGATAAAATCATACGTACGGTGACTGCATTGGCTTCTTTTACCGCCAATGGCGAACGCATTACAGTCTGGGAACGCTATCCAGAAAAAGGCATTGTCGTACTTAGTGGTTTGAAACCCTCGACCGCGTATGAGATTGCAGCGCGTTTCGGAGCACTGACTGTCGCCTCGACCGCCAGAACAATTACCGAAAATGCGGCTCAGTTACCCGAGGCCGATTTTGAAGATGTAAAGACTATTATCGATGTCAAACATCTGCCATCAGGAGGACGCTACAGCTCGACTGACCTTCAAATTGTCAACCGGCAGAACTTTACAGACATATCAGTTTCATGGCCCAAGAAATACTGGGCATCGGTAAACGCCAAGACATTTTGCGAAAAAGCTACCAACAAAAACACCTGGTATATGCAGCCGTCAGGCGAAGTTGTCTACGAATCAGCCTCGGGGACCAAGTCCATAAAAATAAGTTCGACCGGCTGGGACCTTGCAGGCCAGTCTATCCCTGACTATATACAGTCTCCGGGGCAATACCTGCCATATAACAACAATATTCCTACGATTAAGCATCGCTCGACCGGTCGGCTATTTCTCGGTTCATACACATTTGACCCTGCTTCAATGCAGGAACATTATACAGAAGGATTTTCATTCGGGTCAAGACCCTCATCACTCAACGGTTTTTTCAAATATCTTCCCGATCTTGATCATCCATCTGACCGCGGCCTCGTACTTATCGAACTTTACGGCAAAGACTCTGTCGGAAATGAAATCAAAATTGCCGATGGCCGCGGCGAGTTCCGCTTCGCTGTCGATTTTACAACTTTCAACGTACCTTTGGAATATACAATACGCGGAGTCAAGGCCGAGCGCATTTGTGTGATGTTCGCGTCAAGTGTCACAGCCGGAGATATGGAGCAGGAAGACAAAATTGTTCCTCTTACAGCCCGTCCCGAAAAATCACTTATGACAGGGTCATCGCTATGGATTGACAATCTTTCGCTTAGTTACTGAACCTGCATACAAACTCTCTTTATATACAAAAAGACATTATCACAAAACAATATATGAAAATCAATTTCGGATATCGTCTCTTGATTGTTATAGGAGCAATGATGCTTCTGACACAGAACATCTCCGCTCAAGAACAGTTCAGCCGCGACCTTGAACAGATTTCATTTGTCCCCAAAGGGCAATGGCTTGCCGGAGTCAGTGTCAACTATTCACAATCATCGCAGGACAACTATCAATTTCTAATCATCGAGAATCTCAATGGTGATACATACTCATTCAAGGTTTCGCCTACAGTAATGTATGCCTTTCACGACAATCTTGCTGCTGGCGGACGATTCGCATACGAACGTCAGCGCACAAAGATAGACGGCTCAGCCATATTTGATTCCGAAACATCATATGATCTTGACAACCTGTACAGTATAAGTCAGAATTTCTATGGTACAGCCTGTTTCAGGAACTATATTTCGCTTGGCAAAAGTACCCGCTTCGGCCTTTTTAACGAAGTGCAGATACAGTTAGGCGGTGGCCAGTCAAAACTTGTGAACGGCACCGGGGACAATATTACGGGAACTTTCGAACGCAGTTTCAAGTTCAACATCGGACTTGCTCCGGGCATGGTAATGTTCCTCAACAACTATTCGGCAATCGAGGTAAACGTAGGTGTGCTCGGTTTTAACTATAACCATACCAAGTCCACCACAGACCAAATTTATATCGCCAACCGGACCACAAAATCGGCAAACTTCCGTATCAACCTTTTTTCAATAACCTTCGGCATGATGTTCTATATCTGACGTCCGGTAAAACAAGAAAAGAAAATGGCATCAAAAAAATCGAAATATCTCTCACTGACCATCATAACAATGGTACTAATGACTTTAACGTCAGTCGTCGGCACCCGGTGTTATGCTCAGGTGATATTGAAAAAAGATTCGTTGACAATGCAGCGCAGACAGATAATATCAGATGAAAAAGTGCTTGTGGGCAAAGATACCGTGAGTATCATACTGCCTGAACGCAACTATGGGCGCTACGACCGCGGACTTTACAACTATCTCTTTATTCCCAAAGGAAAATGGGACTTCGGACTTACGGCATCGTATGGCGAATTCAATACCGAAGATGTGCAGGTGCTGAGCATTCTCAAAGATTTTAATTTCAAAGGCAAGATTTACTCGATACACCCTCACATTGGATATTTTGTGCGAAACAACCAGTCGGTTGGATTAAAGTTTACTTATTCGCGAGGTGTAGCAGACCTTGGAAAACTATCGGTCGACATAGACGATGATCTCAACTTTTCGATTCATGATGTCAGTTACTACAGCGAGTCGTTTTCTTTTGGCACGTACTACAGGAACTATGTAGGTCTGGGCCGAGATAAACGCTTCGGTATCTTTAACGAGGTAGACCTGTCGTTTCAAAGCGGGTCGTCAAGATTCAAACGTTTCTATAACGACGAACCCAAAGACACAAAGACTGTAATAACTCAGGCATCGCTAAACTTCAGCCCCGGTCTCGCGGTATTTATTCAGAACAATGTGGCATTCAATGTATCGTTCGGCGTATTCGGCATAAAGTGGCGCAAAGAACATCAGCTCACCAATGATGTTGACGAGGGCACTCGTTTCTCGTCAGGCGCTAATTTCCGTTTCAATATTTTCAATATAGACTTCGGCTTGCTTGTTGTAATCTGACAACCATTCTGCATCATGAGAAAAATATCACCTGTAATAATATATCTAACGCTTCTGCTCACGCTCATTCCGCTGCACTCATGCATAGAGAACGACATTCCCTACGCACGCATTCAGCCAAATTTCATTTCAATAGCTGCAGAGGGGCAGTCCAAGGACGCGACTATCGATACTATAGCAAGGACTGTGACTTTTTATCTTCCCGAGGAAGTTAATATCGCAGACGTGCATATCGAAAATTATGCAATAACGGCAGGAGCGAGCGAAGTCGGCGACACACTTCAACATCCTCTTGATCTGACAACACCCAAGACTGTGACACTGCATATGTATCAGGATTATCAATGGACACTGTGCGCTGAACAGACCATCGAACGTTATTTTACGGTTGCCGGTCAAGTAGGACAGAGTACCATTGATGTTCCCGGCCGACGAGTTGTAGCTTATGTTACAGAAAATGCCGATTTGACAAAACTACATGTAGAGTCAATCAAACTGGGACCTGCGGGATCGGTAATGACTCCCGATATTGATGGCCAAAATGTGGATTTCACCAATCCCATAAATGTAGACCTTCAGGTATATGGTGAGACACAACACTGGACAATATATATCGAGATCACCGAGGCCAAAGTATCGACAGTGCGCGCCGATGCATGGACTAATGTCGCATGGGTTTATGGACAGGCCGAAGCCGGACGGCCTGTAGGAGTACAATACAGACTGGCCGGCGACACCGAATGGATAGACGCACCCGAAAGCTGGCTCACGATAAATGGAGGCAGTTTCTATGCACGTCTTATACATCTTTCGGCCAATACAGAATACGAAGCACGCACAGTCAGCGGCGAAGATTATGGCGAGATTGTAAGTTTTACGACCGGAGATACACGACAGCTACCCAACAGCAACTTTGACAGTTGGTGGCTTGACGGAAAAATATGGGACCCCTGGGCTCAGGACGGCGAAAAATTCTGGGATACAGGCAATAAAGGCGCAACCACCCTCGGTCCATCAAATACAGTTCCAACCGAAGATACTCCGACTGGAACAGGTAAAGCCGCCATGCTTCAGACAAAGTTTGTTGGTATCGGCGCACTTGGCAAACTGGCCGCCGGCAACATTTTCGTCGGTGATTACGTACGCACCGACGGGACCAATGGTATCCTTAGCTTTGGCCGTCAGTTTAAACTCCGTCCAACAAAATTACGCGGATATATGAAGTACAAGACAGCGCCCATTTCGTCCGTTACTGCAGGTTTTGAGGACTTAAAAGGTCGTCCCGACACATGTATCATTTGGGTATCGCTCATCGATTCGCCTGAACCTTTCGAGATACGTACCAATCCCAAGAACCGTCATCTTTTCGATGAAAACGCATCCATTGTCGTTGCATACGGAAAGTATGAGTATTCGAAGACCATTGACGGATACATACCCTTTGAAATAACTCTTGACTATCGGGCCACTGACCGCGTGCCAAGATACATTCTTGTGACAGCATCGGCTTCAAAGTACGGAGACTATTTTACGGGCGGCGATGGCTCAATACTATATCTCGACGATCTTGAACTTCTTTATGATTATTAAACTCACGTGAACCATGTCACGAAAACGAAAAGAACTACCGATTATCGAAAATATCGAAATCACTGATGTCGCATCCGAAGGCAATGCCATAGCCCGTATCGGCGAGAACGGTATAGTCGTATTTATACCTTTTGGAGCACCCGGCGACATCGCCGATATAAAAATAGATAAAAAACGCAAGTCGTATGCTAATGGTCATATCGAGCGCCTTGTAACTCCATCGAGCATACGAGTTGAACCACGTTGCGAACACTTTGGAATATGCGGCGGCTGCCGCTGGCAACATCTTCCCTACGAATTCCAACTCAGATGTAAACAAAAGCAAGTGGAAGATGCCCTCAATCGCATTGCCAAAGTTGAATTGCCTGAGATTTCGCCTATCAAAGGGTCTCCCACACAATGGGAATACCGTAATAAGATGGAATATACTTTTTCCAATCATTGTTGGCTGACATTCGAACAGCTTCGCTCAGGCGAAGAGTTCCCCGACCGCGAAGCAGCGGGCTTCCATCTGCCCGGTGCCTTTAATAAGGTCCTGGATATAAATAAATGTCACTTGCAGGATAATCTGTCCAACAAGATACGCATCTTTGTCAAAGAATTTGCTAAAAGCCACGGTCTTACGTTCTATGACATGAAAGAGAACCACGGCCTGCTACGCACAATGATGGTACGAATAGCATCCACGGGACAGGTAATGGTTGTCATCCAGTTCGGCGAGGATAATCCGGCACAAATTAAAACCGTTCTTGATGCCCTGCGAGAGGAATTTCCGCAGATTACATCGATTATGTATGTAATCAATCTTAAGCTCAACGATTCCATTGCCGATCAGGAAGTTTTGCTCCATTCGGGACAGGACCATATAATCGAAAAGATGGAAAATCTAAGTTTCCGTGTCGGACCCAAATCGTTCTATCAGACAAACTCGGCTGGTGCCTACGAACTTTATAAGGTCGTCCGTGATTTTGCGGATCTCAGCGGCAGCGAACTTGTATATGACTTGTATACCGGAACCGGCACTATCGCCAACTTCGTATCGTCCGGAGCACGTCACGTAATAGGCATAGAGTATGTCGAAGATGCCATAACCGATGCCCGCATCAATTCGGCAAATAACAAAATATCAAACACGGAGTTCTTTGCGGGCGACATGAAAGATGTTCTTACTGACAGTTTCATCGAACATCACGGGCGCCCTGAAGTCATGATTGTCGACCCTCCCCGCGCCGGAATGCACGACGATGTCATAAAAGTAATTTTGAATGCCGAGCCAGAGCGCATAATATATGTTAGTTGCAATCCCGCAACTCAGGCACGGGACATAAGTCTGCTCGATATCAAATATCGGGTCGAAAAAGTTCAGCCTGTGGATATGTTTCCTCACACGCAGCATGTCGAAAATGTAGTTCGTCTTGCGCTTCGCAGTCCAGAAAACCGGGAAATACACGCACATGACATAGCCATGGCGAAAGCCCGTCGCGAAGCTGAAATGCATGCAGCACGGCAAATTGCAGACAGCAATGAGGATTTACAGGACTAAAGCCGTTCTGCCAAGGCCGAATTGTAATAACGTTTGTCACCGGTGACTTCTTTGCTGACAAAAGGAGGCAAAACGACATCAGCATCGGCATTTTCAAGCTCGACTTCGGCAACAATCAGAGGTGCAAGCTTGTTTTCATAAACGTCAACTTCCCATTTGTATCCGGCAAAAGGAACGATATAACGCCATTTGGCAAGCACGCCTGTCGTACACAAATCAATCATCTCCGAGGCATCGGCTACCGGAATTTCATATTCCCATTCGTGACGTGTGGCACCTTGGTTTTTGCCTTTGACTGTAATCCAGGCTTTGTCATCGCAAATACGAATACGGACGGTGCGGGCAGGCTCAGTCGACAGGTATGCCTGAATGATATGATGTCGTGAGGACGCCAGACTGACAAATGTATTATCCGAAACTAAAAATTTACGTTCTATTTCAAAAGCCATTTTAGAAAGATTTAATTTGTGATATCGCACAGACCCTCGGTTTGTACAGACCAAAGTTAGCAAAAATATGTCGAAACATATTGCAAGATATATATTTTTTGTTTTACTGACAGCAATGTGGCTGCCTGCGATGCCCCTTCAAGCCAAAGATAAAGACAACTACTTAATCAGAGGTATAGTAAGGGACTCGGTTACTAACGAAGTTGTACCTTATGCATCACTTACAGGCTGGGGACATAAGCTTGGCACTGTGTGTGATGTTAATGGCATCTTTGAAATCAGTATACCCGACACAGCGATGACATTTAAAGTGTCATCGCTGGGCTACGCTCCTTATATGCTGAAAGTAAACAAGAACCGCGTTAACCTCTATGCCGTTTATCTTTCGCCTAAGGCCGAGATGCTCAAAGAAGTGGTTATACATCGCAGCAAATATTCAAAAAAGAATAATCCTGCGGTGAATATGATGCAACGCATACGCAAAACGGCCCAAGTCAATGACCCGAGACGGAATCCGTATTATTCGTACAACAAATATCAACGCATAACGCTTGCACTCAACGATATAGGGACTCCGGACAAGCCCAACTCGATAATGAAACGCTTCCCGGCACTTTGGCAGCACGTCGATACATCCGATGTCTCGGGCAAGCCGATATTGAACCTGTCGCTCAAGGAGACATCATCCGATGTCTTTTATTGTCATGATGGAGATATAGAGCGCGAGATAGTAACCGGCCAAAGCTCAACCGGAGTAGACGAAATCACAGACCAGGAATCAATGCAACGCTTTCTTGATGATGTCCTACGCGAAATTGATGTTTATGACAAGGACATAAATCTGCTTCAAAATCGCTTTGTCAGTCCTCTGTCGCCTCTGGCCGCTGACTTTTATAAGTTTTTCCTTACAGATTCGACGACCACGACTGATGGTGTCAGACAGTATACTCTGAGCTTTTATCCGCACAACAAATCGGCTTTCGGATTCATCGGACAGATGACTGTCGAGCCTTCTGACACCGCTATGTTCATTTCAGCAATAAACATGCGCGTTTCGCCTGAAATCAACCTTAATTTTATTGACAACCTTACATTGCATCAGGAATTTATACGTGGCAAAGACGGTTCACGCCTCAAAACACGCGATGACCTGACAATCGAAATAACGGTCATTCCCGGGACGCCAAGTCTGTATGCGCGTCGCAACGTGGCCTATGCTGCACATTCTTTTGATCCTCCGGAAAATGAAAAGGAAATTTTCAGCGCTCTTGCCCGAAGGCGCACGACATCCGATGCCGACAAGCGGGATGACGAATATTGGCAGCATGCCCGTCTCATCGAACTTTCGAAATCTGAGTCAAAAATAGGGGAGATGATGACGCGGCTGCGAAGCTATCCGTTGTATCGTTTTATGGAAAAAGGCGTCAAAATATTGTTTTCGGGTTACGTGGCAACGGGGAAACCATCAAACTTCGACATAGGCCCGCTAAACACTTTCATGTCATATAATGACCTTGAGGGGCTGCGTACACGCGTAGGTGGAATGACTATGGCAGCTTTCTCAAAACATTTTTTCAGTAGATTCTACGGCGCCTACGGTTTTGGTGATCATAAGTGGAAATATGGCGTTGAACTTGAATATTCTTTCAACGAGAAAAAGATTCATTCACGCGAGTTTCCCATACATTCGCTTATGCTAAACAGCAAATACGACGTATATCGTCCAGGCGAAAACTATGTTTTTACCAATGCAGATAACTTTGTATTGTCATTGAAACGCGGCGACAATCATATGCTTGCCTATGAACTAAAAAATACCCTGACTTATAAGCTTGAACTTGAGAACAACTTTTCGGTCACTGCATCGTTGACCAACAACCGCATTTATGATTCGCGTCTTTTGAAATTTTCCCTTACAGACGGGACTGCTATCAGTGATTTCTCCGGCAATTGGGCTGACATCGAATTCAGATATGCACCCGGCGAGAAATTTTATCAGACTCGTTCATATCGCATACCCATCAATATGGATTCGCCTATATTCATACTGACGCATCGCTACGGGCCCAAGATATTTGGCGCACGTTGGGCTGTAAACCGCACCGAACTGAGTTTTATCAAACGATTCTGGCTCTCGGCCTGGGGCTATATTGACTTTATAGGCAAAGGGGGTCATGTGTGGTCAAAGCATACGCCATACACTCAGCTATTCACTCCCAATGCCAATATGTCGTATATAATAGAGCCTGAAAGTTTTTCGCTTATCAACCCTATGGAATTTGTAGCCGACGACTATTGTTCGCTCGATCTGACATACTGGGCCAACGGAGCAATTTTCAATTATATTCCCCTGGTAAAGAAATTGAAGCTGCGCGAAGTCTTTTCGGCACGTTCATTCTGGGGCAAACTTTCAGACCGTAACAATCCTCGAAAAAACAGCGATATGCTTGCGTTTCCATCCAACCCATGGGGCGATTCAAAGGATGCAATAGCTACGACCGATGTAGGCCGTACGCCATATATCGAAGTCTCTGCGGGCATCGACAACATATTCAAATGCCTGCGTATTGATTACGTTTGGCGCATAACACATCGCTGGCCAGCATACAAAGTTGCCCGAGGCGGATTGCGCGTAGCTGTACATCTGACCTTCTGATTAGTCTTGGGTATAGATGTATGCTCAAGGTACAGTCATACTTTCGATACCTTGGCAGCTATTGTTTCAGACAATGACTATTCGAGACGGAAACGGTCGGCGTCGTTAATAACTGGGAAATGGGAGCGCAAGAGTTTAAGCGTTTCGTGCGAACATTCGCTTAACAGGATACTCGTATCGTTTCCGAAAGTATCGCCGGTATCAAGAACGTGCGATGCCGGGAGGCCTTTACAGTCAAATACAAATGACAGATTGTTGTATGTCCCGTAGTCGTCATGGCCCGAGCGATTAACCCCTGCAACATATGACTGATTTTCAATCGCCCTTCCAATGAGAAGATGCTCCCATAGATAGGCGCGTGACTCAGGCCAGTTTGCGGGAACAAGGAGAATATCATAACGATAGCCAACATTACGGTTCCATACCGGGAAACGTATATCATAGCAAACAGCCATAGCACAATTCCAGCCTCTAAAACGAATCACGGGCGAAAGGCGTTCGCCCGGAGTCAGAATCGAGGCTTCGTCACCACGCGAAAACAAATGATGCTTGTCATACACCGTCACTTCGCCCGATGGTTCGACAAAGACACATCTGTTGCGCAGGATTCCGTCACTTTCGCGTATAATAAACGAACCGCAGAAAGCAAAATTATATTCTGCCGCTTTTGTGCGTAGAAAGTCGAGGGTAGGGGAAATGTTCCATTCTTCGGCAAGGCTATTGGCCCGTTCAGTGCCAGTAACAAAGCCGGTGGTAAACATTTCGGGAAGGACGACAATATCGGTATCTTTGGGTAGAAGCGTCAGCGCTTTGGATATATTGAAGCGGTTTTCTTCAGGATCGCCCCAAGTAATATCGAGGGAGACAGCTGCTATTTTGATGTTTTTGTTTATGGGCATAGAAAATTGCTGAAACTTGATTGCGAAAGTTTCAAAAAATGGTTAATACTATGAATGTGTCGGAATCATCTAAGGCAAAGTTGCCACACAGCGCTACAAATTGTAACGAAGAACAAATCCGGAATCTATTTATGATATAGAAAGATGTTATTTTTCGGCAGACTTAAATGTGTCACGGACAGTCTGCGGTGTAATGGCATTCATCTCCTTGACAATTGCTTCAACGCCATTGTGAAACTCGTCGAGAAGCTTCTTGTAAGCAGTATGACGGTATGTCGTGAGTGCCTTGCGGTATTCGGCAGCCGAAGCAAAATCATGTTTGGCCTTATCAAATGCGAAACTTATATTTGCAAGAGTAGTCTCTTGAAGTTGTGCAATATCGAGAACAAGTTTTTCAACAGCCTTGTTGTCATATCCATCAAAGATATGCCGTGCAATAATAATTTCGGCGGCCAGGTCTCCGCAAACATATTTCACGTACTTTTTGAGCTGACGTTTGTTTGTCATAATGGTCTATATTTTAAGAAATTAGTATGATGGTTAGAACTATGAGTGACTTGCAGTAATCAAGGTGCGCAATTCATTATAATCCGGAGCTATTCGCACACGATGGTCTCGTCCGGTCATAAAAGCGTTCAGTTGCAATGGAAGGTCGAGAGCCCGGCCTGTTATTGCGGTCATTGTTGCAAGAGATTTGGCGGGGTGGGCTGTCGCAACAATAAGACCGCTCTCACCTTTTTTCAAATGTTTGTCAATGCCGTCGTATGCCAGAGCGGTGTGAGGGTCGAGCAGGTAAGACTGCTGCAGCAGGACGTTATTTACAGTATCAATAATGGTGCGGTCATCAACGCTGTGAGGCGTAATAAGCTCTTTTGCCTTTTCAAGGTTGCCACCGAAAAGAGCAAAGAAACGCTCATGGTTTGTCGGACGGCCTTTGTCTGCGGCATAGGCAAGGGTTGGAACAGTCTTGCGTCTGTCAAAGCGGCCGAAAATAAAGGCATGCGCCAGTGTGCTGTTCGCGTTTTCGCAAGCAATAATATGTTTCATTGGAAGGCCCATGGCCCGGGACATGACAGCACCACAGAGGTTGCCTAAATTGCCGCATGGCAATGACAATACAACATTCTTGGGGTCAATGCCGGCTGTCGCAAGCTGTGCCATGGCTACGAAATAATAGAATGTCTGTGGCAGTAGACGCATGATGTTGGCCGTGTTGGCGCTAATAACATTTGTCGCTGCCAATAGACCGGTGTCCGAGAGGACAAGACGGGCAAGACGGTTGCAATCATCTATATTACCCTGAACTTCGATAGGGTGGATATTTCCGCCAAGAGTTGTAAATTGTCTTTCGAGAGCTCGATTGCCGGGATTGGGCGGGAAAAGTATGAAAACCTCGGCACAACTGAGACCTGCAAAGGCATTGGCAATGGCACTTCCGGTATTGCCGCTTGTCGATACTATTACAGTAAATTTCCTTCCGTTAGACAACACCGGGGCATGCCTGATGAATCGTGCCAGAAAAACTGCTCCAAAATCCTTAAATGCAAGGGTGGGACCATGAAACAACTCAAGGACATTTATCCTGTCACTGAGTTTACGTATCTTTATAGGAATATTGAACGATTCGTTGACGATGGTTTTAAGCGTAACAGAATCGATTGAATCACCGAAAAGTCTGTCGGCGATAACATAGGCTATTTCAGGGGGCGTCATCTCAATGAAGTTATTGAAGAACGCTTCGGGAAGAGCCGGCAGAGAATCCGGGATATAGAAACCTCCGTCAGGAGCGGTGTTGCTTAGAAGTGCGGTATATATGTCGACAGAAGGCGAATTGCCTCTGGTGCTTATAAATCTCATTAGAACAGAAAGCGAGTTAAAGCAAAATAGCCGTTAATAATCGTTTAAATATGGTTATGATTCAAGCAATCAGACTGATAACGTCAGCATGCCATATCTTACATTAATTATGCATAATATATGCTTTAAAAATAAAACGGAAAGCTATTGCAAAACGATATATTGTTTATGCAAATTTACGATTATTTTTTGAGACAACAAACCCCATAGAATATGTTTAATGACATATTCTTTCCGAAATTTTCTCCCACATGTTCTTTACCCCATAACAACAATCGACTAAGTTACAAAGTCATACTTGCAGAAGTACGCTATACTCATGCAAAATGTTGAGCCTTGCATATTTCGAGGCATATCAAGGGTCTGAAATAAAAGCTAAAAATGTGCCTGTTTTAACAAAAAAATCTAAAAAGTTTTGGCAATTTCGCTTTTTGTGACTAATTTTGCAATAAAGCAACATAAAACAAAGACGCGGAAACACTGATTTAATATACAACTTTGATAATGAAGACTTTAAGAAAATACTTTTTGGTAATATGCGCTGCGGTTTCAATATTCGGAACTGCTTCGGTTTTGGCCGAGCCTATGCCAACAAGCGCATCACAGAGTGTCATGGCTTCGGATGTTGCGATCAAAGTTGTAGGTCAGCAACTTGAGATAGTTTATACCGGTTCGCACAACACTCAGCTTGTTGTCTATGCGCTAACGGGTCAGGTAGTAAAAACAATGACCATTTCGCCGGGAACTGTCCATATTGACCTTCCATCGGGATACTATATTGTTAAATGCAACAATATGACCCAACGTGTCGTTGTACGCTGACACTGTTTTTCGCGCAATCTTTACTCTTCAGGCATTATCATACTTATTTCCGGCATGACGAATGTTCGCCGGCTTTAATTCTTAATACCTTTGTAAATAAATGTATAACAAACTAAAACAATGCGCAATGGCTTCAGCAATTATGTCCGGAGCCCTATTTGCTCCGTCGATACATGCCACCGCGAGCAATCCTGACGATTTTTACGTCTCATATCCTTCGTATGCCGGCGATGATCTTGAACTCAGAGTCGACAACAACGGCACCCATTTTGCATTATGGTCTCCCAAAGCAAGCGAAGTTAAAGTTTATTTGTACGATACCGACCGCAATACTTCGGCCATAGACTCGCTTAATCTCAAACTTTCTGAAAACGGCGTTTGGCGTGCATCTGTACCCGGCAAACTTATAGGCAAATTTTACACTTTCAGCATTAAACAAGACGGGAAATGGCATGCCGAAACTCCAGGAGTCTGGGCTAAGGCTGTCGGAACAAACGGCAAACGGGCAGCCATAATCGATTTCTCAAAAACCAATCCCGAAGGCTGGGAAACAGACAAAGGCCCCGAATTGAAATCATATACAGACGCGGTAATATACGAGATGCATCATCGCGACTTTTCGGTGCATCCTTCGAGTGGCATCGTCAACAAGGGCAAATTTCTTGCTCTGACAGAACCTCAGACCTCAACAGCTTATGGTGATAAAACCGGTATCGACCACCTTAAAGAGTTAGGAATAACGCATGTGCATATACTTCCGTCTTTCGACTATAACTCTGTGGACGAATCCAATCTTCCTTCCAACGGATACAACTGGGGATATGACCCTTTGAACTACAATGCACCCGAAGGTTCGTATTCAACCAATCCGTCAAATCCTTCGGCTCGTGTAAGCGAGATGAAGCAGATGGTCAAAAATCTGCATGACAACGGTCTGGGCGTAATTATGGACGTTGTATATAACCATACGGCATCCAACGATGACAGCAATTTCTCGCTGACAGCCCCCGGATATTATTATCGTCACCGTGCCGACGGCAGCTACAGCGACGCCTCGGGTTGCGGCAACGAGACTGCATCCGAACGCCAGCAGATGCGCGACTTCATTGTCAACTCGGTCAAATATTGGGCCAAAGAATACCATATAGACGGATTCCGCTTCGACCTCATGGCCATTCATGACATCGAGACAATGAATCAAGTAGCCAAAGCTCTCCACGAAATAAACCCTAATATCATTATATACGGTGAAGGATGGACAGCCGGCGACTCTCCTCTGCCCGTAGCACAAAGAGCTCTCAAAGAAAATGTCGCCAAGATGGACGGCGTAGCAGTTTTCTCGGACGATATCCGCGACGCCGTCAAAGGGCACTATTCAAACGCAGCTGACAAAGGTTTCGCCACAGGTAAACCCGGTAATGAAGAGACGGTCAAAATTGGTATTGTTGCCTCGACTGCCCATCCGCAGGTCGACTATTCGAAAGGCAACAACTCTAAATTCGCTTATGCCAAATCTCCTGCCGAAATCATCAACTACGTATCGTGCCACGATGACCTTACCCTCACTGACAAACTTGCCAAGTCAATGCCCGGGAGCTCTGAAGCCCAGCGTCAGCGCGCAGCTCGTCTTGCCCAGACAATAGTATTTACATCGCAAGGGACTCCTTTCATGTTTGCCGGTGAAGAAGTATTCCGCGACAAGAAAGGTGTCCACAATTCGTACAAATCGCCCGACTCAATCAATGCCATAAATTGGGACCTGAAACACGAAAATCGCGAACAGTTTGACTATTATCGCGAACTTATTGCCCTTCGCAAAGTTCATCCCGCTTTCCGCATGACGACCGCCCAAGATATTGCCCGTAATATTGTCTTTGACAAAGAGTCGCGCCCCAACGTCGTTTCTTACTCTATAAAGAATAACGCAAACGGCGATTCCTGGAAAGAAATCAAACTTGTCTTTAATGGCAATACCGAGCCTATCGAAGTTAAAATTCCCAAAGGACAGTGGACAGTCATAGCCCGTGACGGACAACTTAAAGCCTCGGGACTCGGAAATATGAAAGGGGGCAAAGTCACCGTCGAACCCACTTCAGCACTTATTCTTGCACAAGAGAAGTAAAATTCACTCCGACATAAAATAATATCCCGGTATTATCCTTCTCAAATAATAACTACTACGGCGCCGGACCCTGTTCAATATGGGCCTGGCGCCGTTGTATTTATTAGAGTTAGTATGCGCTGGCTTATTTATCTTTATCGACAATGTTGCAAAGACTCAATTTTGGCAATATTAGTTATGCCTATATTCTCTGAGAATATCACAGAACGACTTGGGCAAGCATACATTATTCAAATCGACGGCCGAGGCAAAAAGAGGTGCAATCTGCCAATCAGAAAAACCGGCTATGCCGCAACCTATTCGGGTTACATAGAAAAACAACTCGGGATGCGAGGCGGCATATCGGATAAACTCGTTCACGTATGGACGGATAGCTTCGACTCCGCCATGCATGGTAGGGATGGCGTAACTGTTTCCTTGACGTCCGGTGCCTTGACCATAAATTGCACCAAAATATCTGTAGGCGACCCGGGCTGCGCCTCCTCCATGCATTCCCTGCAGATTGCTGCCAAAAACAAATATTTCGTCACGACGTAGTCGGCTGATATTATCAGGTGTATACATTGGCCGGTCATGATAGTCATATTCTACATTGATGTCCTTTACTCCCGATTGCGTGGTTTGTTGATCTCTGTATTCGCGATTGAGCGGACTATAGTAGTGTTCAAATTCTTTTAACAGGATCTTAAACTCTTCAGGGAGATAATTCATGGCCCGCATCCTTATACCTTCCGGGATGCCATATAGAGCTTCGGCAATGCTTCCGGTAATCGCTCCGAGGGTATCACTGTCACCTCCTATACTAATAGCGTTGCGTACTGCATCTTCAAAACTTACGGCACGGAGAGCGCATATTATAGCCTGAGGTACGGATTCCTGACAGATGCCACCATTTCCTTTGCCATCAATGCCACGCCACGAATAGCAGTGCTGCAGCTGTTGGACACTCATACTCAAATCATAAGCAAAGTTGCGACTGATGTATTCGCCTATTTTCTGTGCCGGCCATTTTTTGCGGGCAAGAAATATCGCCATGGCAACAGCCTGAGCGCCTTTTATTCCTTGGGGATGATTATGGGTGGCTTCGGCTGAAGTTTTAGCCAAAGTCATAACTGCATCTTCGCTATTGGCAAACCATCCGACGGGCGAAATGCGCATGGCACTTCCGTTACCACACGAGTTGTAGGGTGGGGCGACATTCCCAAGATGTCGGGAATTATTTACCCAGCAATTGAACCCACTCCCATAACCACCCATTGGATCAGGGTATTTCATGGCGTATTCTAAATAATACTTACCGGCTTTGCCTCCATGAATGAGCCAGTCTGCTGTGGCAAAACTGAGAATTGAGTCATCAGTTATACTGCATCCCTGTGTAAATAACGGAAAATCCTTAGTCTTGATGTTTGCAAATTCGTAAACGCTGCCTACGATATCGCCAATAATTGCTCCAAGCATAATAAGAAATTAAATTGAGATTTATGTGTTAACTTTTGTTGTCAATCGATAAATATTAAGAGCTTGTTTAATAATAAATGTTAACGGCAGGGCTGCCAGTCGTCGAGCAGATT
>OGOU01000968.1_pt1 | contig 23666 bp, 20 predicted proteins | sample 1552721 | NCBI WGS metagenome assembly OGOU01 (sample SAMEA2580176, study PRJEB22360) | human gut metagenome | biome: human gut; feature: human-associated habitat; material: faeces | place: Denmark | collected 2008/2010
CTGCCAGTGCAATTTGAGCTGTGGTTGGATATGGCCGATTGCTTTCGGGATCCATCACTGCAGCGACATCCCCAACAATGAATACTTCGGGATGCCCTTCCAGCGATAAGTCGGGCTTAACTACGACCCGGTTACGGCGCTGATCAAAACCGGAATCAGCAATGACGTGTGAACCACTGACACCAACCGTCCAAATAATAGTGTTAGCCGTAAATTCATGTTCGTTCTTGTCCGCGTCACTGTAAACCACAGCACCCGGTTTGATGGCCTCAATAACGGCACCTAACCGCATTTCGACATTATTCTTTTCCATAAACTTCAAAGCGTAGTCCCGCAATTCCTGCGTAAACATCGGTAAAATTGATGGCATCCGTTCCAAACAAACTAACTTAGCAGCAGGTGTTTGATACTTCGCCTGCAATCTTGGTAACGTCTGGGTCAGTTCACCTAATAATTCGATTCCAGTGAACCCAGCACCACAGACCGCAATCTTCAAATCATTTTTGTCCTTACTGGTACGGTAGGCTTTAAACCGTTCTTCCAAATGTTCATAAACAGCCTGTGAAGTTGCCAAATCATCCATTGGCAAGGCATTTTCATCGGCGCCAGCTACCCCAAATGTTTCTGACTGGAAGCCCAATGCTAATACTAAGTAGTCATAGGTCATTTCAGGATGATCTTCAAAGGTCACTTGTTTTTGTTCAATATCAACGTTCTTGACCGTTGCTTGAACGAACTGGACCCGCTTACCGATAATATCCGGAATCTGATAAGTAATTCGATCAGGTGCGATCGTCCCCGCTGCGACTTCGTGTAAATTAGTCTTCTCCGTATGCGTCGGTGTCTGATCAACAAGAATGATTTCATCCTCAGTTGGTAGACTCTTCTGTAAAAACTTGACGGCTCGCATCCCTGCGTAACCCCCACCTAACACCAAAGTTGTTGTCATGATTTATTAACCCCTTTCATTATTCCTGTTGACTAATGCCGCCTGTCCAGCAATTGTGCTAACCTGCGTTGATCACATTAATCCAGTTATAACTTGATAACTACATGGTACACTCTTCACGCCTAAAATTCAGCTAAAACGCCACGCCATTTTAATTGTTCACAATTAATCTAGTTTAGTGATTAAGCTTACTCAATATGCTGGGTGACATTAGCCGTGACTAACGACAGACTTTCAAACAAAACTTGTTGTTGGCCCGGCGTTAACTGCTCACCAACCAAGTCTGCACACCACTGCTCATAAGCATGCAATTCCGGGTACAACGCTTGCCCAGCGCTCGTTGGGTACAAACACCGGACCTTTTTATTCTCTGGATGTGTCTGCTTAATCACGTAACCTTTTTTTATTAAGTTCTGAACGGCGCGATAATTCGTGGTTCGATCCATCTTCATTTGGTCAGCCAATTGACTAAAAAATAGGCCAGGCTGCTCACAAATTCGAATTAAATAAATAAACTGATTGTTATTGAGGCCGTATTTCGCAAAACGTTGATTACCCTCGTTCGTGACGATTCGCGACAACGTGCCCATCAATCTTAATGTTGGTATCATAGAAGCTCCTTTTTATTATTGCATATGCAATCATTTGATGATAAACTTAGCACTATGCTAAGGAGGCATCACCATGTGGTCGATTAAAACATTCTCAGAACTAACAACAACTGAATTATACGCTATTTATGAATTGCGCGTCAAAACGTTTGTTGTTGAACAACAACGCATCTATCAGGAAGTCGACGATACTGATTTAAAAGCTTATCATGTCTTTAAAACCGTCAATCAAAATATTGTTGCATACGCACGAATCTTTACAGAAGATGACCATCTCTCCTTCGGCCGGGTCGTGGTGGACAAAAACCAACGCGGACAACACTTGGGCGCTGATTTAATGGCCCATATCGAACAGGTCGTACAGGAACACTATGCTGATTTGCCAATTCAAATTGAAGCCCAAGTGCCAGTACAAGGATTTTACCAGCATTTCGGCTTCACTTCGAGCGGTACCCCTTTTCTATTCAACCACACGCCCCACATCAAAATGACTAAACCTGCGCGACAACGCCAATAGCTGAGCACATCACATCGGCACATATGCGGGGACAAGAGCTGACTTAGCGCTATGCTGATTAGAATCCAAAACTCAAAACGCGTGACTCGGACCACAATCCGAATCACGCGTTTTTAATTGACTCATTTATTCAGCTTTAGATAACCGTTCAACGTCACGCACAATCATCAGCTCTTCATTAGTTGGGACAACCATGACCGTTACCGGTTCGTCATCTTTGCTAATAATTTGTTCCTTACCGTGCATATGATTCTTTTCATCATCCACTGTCACGCCAAAGTATCCTAAGGCTTTAGTGACACGTTCGCGGATCATCCATGAGTTTTCACCCACACCAGCCGTGAAGACAAGGGCATCAATCCCGTTCATTTCAGCAATATAGCTGCCGACATACTTCACAACCCGGTTAACAAAAATATCAATTGCTAATTTTGACCGTTCACGGGTATCTTGCGTCTTATCAAGATCACGCATATCAGGTGACAAACCTGAAATACCAAGTAACCCTGACTTATGATTCAGAATGTCAACAAAGTCTTCCACATCAGAGATCCCTAAATGGCGCATCAAGAATGGAATAATTGAGGCATCAATATCACCGGAACGGGTACTCATGGTAATCCCAGCTAGCGGCGTAAAGCCCATTGAAGTGTCGACGGCTTTACCATGATCAAAAGCCGTGATCGAAGCACCCGACCCTAAATGTAATGTCACTAATTTAAGCGAATCCAATGGTTTCCCCAATAGTTGGGCCGTCCGATTAGCAACGTAACGATGACTTGTGCCATGTGCCCCATACTTCCGCGCGCCAAATTTCTCATAATAATCGTAAGGAATACTATATAGGTAATTAATTTTAGGCATATCCGCATACAGCGAAGTGTCAAACACGGCTACTTGAGTCGCTTTTGGTAATAAATCACGGAATACTTCAATATAATAAGCCTGCGTTGGATTATGTAGCGGCGCATACTCAGATAAATCTTTGATTTTTTTCAAGGTTTGCGAGGTAATAACGACAGAGTCTTTGAAATCTTCGCCACCCGCAACAACCCGATGACCAACCCCAGTGATTTCACTAAGATGAGTCACAATATTATCGCTCTTCAGCCGTGTTAAGACCATTGCAGCGGCTTCTTTTGCATCAATTCGGTCCTTAGTTTCAGAATATTTACTACCATCCGCCTTCTTAATTGTGAAAACGGAATCTGGCAATCCCAGCCGATCAACCATTCCCGATGCGATTACCGTTTCTTCGGGAACACTGAAAAGCTTCCATTTTAAAGTTGAACTGCCGGCGTTAATTGCTAAAATTTTTGCCATGACTATTTTTCCTCCATCCATCATCAAGTGTGCCTAATGCCAGTTTAACTAATAGTGGATACGCTTTCAAGGATTTGTTCACAAACTTTCAATTTTCATAACATTGCAAACTTAATTGTCGGCATATTATTTCTTTCATAAGGCGAAATTAGCCTATAATATAGTTAATAGAAAGTGAGGCGATCATGATGAAAAAAACGTTTACTTGGTCCGTCAGCAACGGCTTTGCTGTCCTCCTCCTGACCGTGGGAACAATTCTTGCTATCATCACTCTTGGTATTAGCTTTGGTTCACCAATCAGTGTCGACGCCATGGTCACAGCAGCGGCTCTGTGGCTAGCCGGTGTCGTCTTCTTACATCCAGCCCCTGTGAGAATTCTAATTCCCGTCATCACATTAGTCAGTCTCAGCCTTGGTTACGCCACCTACTTTAGCACGTCCGGTTCATGGTTGCTTGCGATTTTAGCGACCATTATCACAGCCGGCATCATCAGCTACGGTTTTAGTCTCCGCAAGAGCATTCGCCAACACCACAGCCATTGGTACGATTAACTTCCTAGTCTGATTCATTTTCTTCTAAATCAAAATCGTCAATCTAAACATCGCAACAGGCATCGGCGCCCTTATCGCGATGCTTTTTTATTTAGCTTTCAATCCAGATTGTTAACCCGTATCAGTTTTTCAAAGGCAAAAGTGACCAGCTAAGATTCGCTGGAAAAAATTCGGAATAGCATGCACCCGTCTGGCTAGTTCGTCCTACATTGACTCCTAGGCATTTTCGCCAATTGCTGGAACACGACGAGCCCAGATTCAAGCCGCCGAAGCCCGCGTCTTAAATATTGGTCTGCCGCAGCTTAACCATCATTTAAGGCCACATCACAGAGCCCCGCCCGGCATCATCAATCAACAGCAGACAAACACGAACAGATGTTTTATAATAGGAAGCGACTAAATTCAGAAGGGATGCTCCGATGGCAACTAAGATTGGAATTCGACAATTGGTAGAATTCGTCTTGCGACAAGGCGATTTAAATGAAGTAAAGAATAGCCAGAACACTGCGTTGAACGGTGCTAAGATTCATCGTCAGCTCCAGAGTAGTCGTGGTGAAGACTATGATAGCGAAGTTTACCTGAAAAAAATTGTGACGATGAACGATACTGATTACATTATCGCGGGTCGGGCAGACGGGATTCAGTTAAATGATGATGGGGCGTTGATTGAAGAAATCAAAACATCCGATCAAGTCTTCGAGGACTTAAGTACCAACACGTTGACACTTTACTGGGGGCAGATCAAAGTCTACGGTTACCTGTTACTGCAAGAACATCCCGATCTTGAGCAGGTCACGTTGCAGCTGACCTACTTTCAAGTCATCAATGAAAAAATCACGAAGACCCAGCAAATCCTTCACCGGGCTGAACTAGACGCATTCTTCCACGACTTAATTACAGAATATGAATACTGGTTGACATTACGAGCCGATTTACGACGACAACGAAACGCTTCTATTGAAGACTTGCCATTTCCGTTTCCAGCTTTTCGACCGGGCCAACATGAATTGGCTGGCGCTGTTTATAAGACAATTCGGTTGCAAAAACGCCTCTTTGTCGAAGCACCAACTGGGACGGGGAAAACGATCTCAACGCTATTTCCGGCCATCAAAGCAATGGGCGAAGACGTGATTGAGCGCCTCTTTTATCTGACCGCTAAGCAAAGTACGCGCCACGTTGCTGAAGAAGCGGTCACGCTAATGAGTCATGACGGACTCAAACTGAAAAGCATTACGCTAACTGCCAAGGATCAGATTCGGTTTCCCGAGGAACAAGATGTACTTCCGGAAGATAATCCTTATATGATTGGCTACTACGACCGACTTAAACCAGCACTCAAGGATCTGTTGACCCATGAAGACCAGATTACCCGTTCCGTGATTGAACAGTATGCTCGCAAGCATACTGTCGATCCGTTTGAATTTTCACTCGACACGTCGCTCTTCTGTGATGTGATTATTTGTGACTACAACTATCTTTTTGACCCATTAGTCTATTTACAACGGTTCTTTAGCGAACGTGATGACGACAACTTTTTCCTTGTCGATGAAGTCCACAACCTTGTTAGTCGCTCCCGTGATATGTACTCTGCGGCCGTTAGTGACCAGCCAATCAGTGCGTTGTTAAAATTAGCCAAGCCCGATAAAAGTCAGCCGAGTGACGACTTACAACGCGAACTCAAGAAAGTCCGGCGTAGTTTTACGCGCATCAGTAAAACCTTGATTGATGACCAAGTAACGGAACAGGTGCTACCTGATCCCCCGGACAAATTATTACGCACCCTCAGAACATTTAATGAATTTGTGACTGACTGGTTGGCGCAACAAAAGCCGGGGCCACTGCTCGACGCCGTCCATGACTATTTCTTCGCCTGTCTGACCTTTGTTAAAATTGGCGACCTATATGATGGCAGCTACCAGACGCGCTTCGTCCTTGACGGTCATCACTTAACGATCAAGGAACTCTGCCTAGATCCCAGTGACTTTCTTAATCGGTCATTAGAGCTCGGCAGTGGTGCTGTCCTATTTTCTGCGACGCTGACCCCGATGGCTTACTACCAGCGGGTGCTTGGCGGTGAAGCCAACAGTTTGGCCTACCAGCTTCCATCACCATTTCCACCAAAACATCAGGCCATTCTCGTCACCCAGTACGTCCAGACAACGTATCACGAACGCGAACATAACGTGCCCCGGATTATTGCCAGCTTGCACGCCATGTTGACGGCTAAACGTGGCAACTACCTCGTGTTCTTTCCGTCGTATGGCTATCTGTTGCAGATCAAAACTGCCTTTGAAGCCGCCTACCCTGATGTGGCAACTACCGCCCAAGCCTCGACGATGGATGCAACTGCCCGGCAGACCTTTTTGAACCAGTATCAGTCAGCACCCTCGCAAACCTTACTCGGTTTCTGCGTACTGGGTGGTATCTTCTCCGAAGGCATTGACTTACGTGGCGACCGTTTGATTGGAGTCGCTATCGTCAGTGTCGGTCTGCCGGGTATCAACCCTGAAACGAACTTGATTCGTGACTACTACGACCATCAAAACGGCTTAGGATTCGCCTACGCTTACCAACTGCCAGGCATGAACAACGTCTTACAGGCTGCTGGACGCCTGATCCGCAGTGCCAAGGACACCGGAATCGTTCTCTTGTTAGACCAACGCTTCGCTAGTCGGCGCTACACAGATTTATTTCCAGCACATTGGCAGTACTATCAGACGATCCAATCAGTCCCGCAGCTCGAAGCAACGATTGCCAACTTTTGGCACCAAATGGAGGTGACTCATTAATGAAGACTAAATTAACTAAACAACTTGAAAGTACTCTCTATCAGTACTGTCTAGAACAGGGCGCCTACGTGGTTGAAGAAGTTGCGATGCCCGCTGATAAAGGGATCGTTGATACATTAAGCTATCAACAACTCCCCGATGGTCAGATTGAATGGCGTTGCTACGAATTGAAAGTCACCAAAGCAGATTTTCATTCAAAGGCCAAACTTTCATTTATCGGTCATTACAATTACTTTGTCTTGCCGCAACAACTTTACCTAGAAGTTCAATCGGAAATTCCAGACCATATTGGTGTATTGATCTACCGTGCTTTTGATCAGCGGGCCCTAGAGCTCGCACCTCAACCGTTGCGAACGCCTGGTTTCCTAACTGTCGCTAAGAAAGCCCAACGCCAAGACTTACAAGTCGAGCAAACGCCCCTTATCAGTCACTTTATCACATCGCTCTTCCGTGAGGTCGATAAAGCCAAGCGTGTGAAGAAAGGACTACAGCTCTACTCTGATGACCAACTCTTCAAAGAATTACGCAAACGGGCCCGCACCGGCTACGACGTTTATGATCCTGAACAAAACTTGTACGATCGCTTCATCGATGACACCCAGAATGACGCGGTGACTGCGCTACAAACAGAATTAGATGCCCGCAATGCCGAATATCAGGCACTCAAACTAAAATATCAGGCGCTAACGGCACCAGATCTGCGTGACCAGTTATGAGCACTTACTACCCCTATCTACGTGGACGGATGTATGATTTGTTAGCCTTAAAAACATTGTGCGAGCAACACCAACTTGGCCCACACATCATCCCAGTAATTGAACCAGTCCGTGACTCCAAAGAATTACAACAAACAGTCACGACTTTTATTGAAGCCCAACAACCATTTAGCATTATTGCGAATCCCCAAGTGAGTGTCTATGGTCTTAATACCGTTAAGCTCCATCCACTTCCGGATCTGCGTCCCTACCCATTTTACCGGCCGGGCGCAATTCTTGCGGCCGATTTTAGTCGCGACTTTCTGACAACCAGTCCTGGTCAAACAAGCTTGCTCATCGCGCCTAACTATCCGTTGCTTAAGGCCTATCAGCATACGACCACTTTACAGCATGCTGGTCATGTCCTAATCCCTGATGAAGCGCGTTTGCACCAACTATTACCACAACACGCGGTCTTATTGACTGATCCCGTGGCAACCCCAGCGCACGTTGCGGACTATCAAGAAATAACTGACGCCTATTTTGCCCCCGCTAACTGGTACCAAACACCGGTTGGCTTTGATGGTTTTGGCGATTACTCACTCATGGGCCGACCCTATTTTGACCACGGTATGCCATCACGCGCAATTGCATTACATCTTATTTATGTTACGGTTAACGGTGACCTGCGCATCCATCATTTTGTTTCGGACAGCAATGCCAATATGCGTGGTCAAAAGCAAAAGTTTTTTGAAGCATTAACAAAGCTCACCGACTGGGCACCCGCACACCTGACGGGACTCAATCGCACCCCCGCACTTGCCACCCTATTGGCCTACGCTGAGGGTGATAAATTCCCAGGGTTAGGAATAATTAAGAAATTAGCAATCATGCACCACTTTCAATTGATGCACCGACTACTAGCACTGAATTGAGGAGAAATGATGGCAAAACAAGAATCTGCTTGGAAACAAATGATCCATTTCTATCGTCATGATTACGAAGAGCAACATGCTCCGATGTTATACGGCGACATTTGGCTGAAGACCAAATCACATGACCGGCTTCTACTGGGGTTAAGTGACCAAGGACAACACAATCTAGGTGTCGTTCATCAACTCGATTTACCAACTAAGGGCCAGCACCTCGTGGCAGGTGATCCGCTCGTCACGATTACGGACGATCAAGGGGCGCATCTGGTGTCAACACCCTTTAGTGGCACCGTTCAGAAGCTTAACAAAGACCTACAAGCGGCACCCCAATCGCTCATTAACAATAAACAAACCGACAACTGGCTGGTCCAATTAAAGGCCGACTAATTTCGAGTTACCAAAAGTAAGTTGGCTGACATTCAAACAAACGCTTACATTTCCACTAAAAGAACTCGTAAATTGGCTTAACTAAGCTTAGTCACGACATCAGCGGTTGCCAGTCCCAGTGATATCACGCTTCGAACTTTAATCACAACATTTGGTTATGTTAACCAACAGACACCGTCTTCATTTGTAAACAGCCTTGATTGACCCGCTCAGAAACAATTGCGCCGCGCGTTATATTACAAAAGATTACAAAACACGCCGTTTATTACAAGAATTAGGGTAATTCGTAAAACTCCTGCTATTTCCCTGTCACAATCGCCAGTTATACTAGGTACCATTGAGTGCTTGGAAGATTCGCGGGGCCAAGCCAAATTCGGACTAAAAAATAGGAGTGTACATTACAAATGAAGATTAAGAATGCTTTATTATCAACTGCTGCCGCTACTGCTAGTCTCTTTGCCATTGGTGCTACCGCTCAAGCTGCTACGGTAACTGTTAAAGCCGGTGACACGGTTTCTGCCATTGCTGCTGATCATAACACGACGATTGATGCGATCCAACAAGCTAACCACTTAAAAGACGTTAACTTGATCTTAGTTGGTCAACAACTTGAAGTAAATGGTGATAGCACTACCACGACTTCAACACAGACGACTCAACAAACGACTACGACACAATCATCAGCTCAGACTAGTCAAACTCAAGCTCAACCGAGCCAAGCTAGCCAGACCCAATCAAGTCAAACACAAACTAGCAAACCTGCTGCTCAGACGACGACTCAAACGTCTAGTTCAACATCAAACTATAGCAACAATGGTTCTGATAGTGCTGCTAAGGCTTGGATTGCTGGTAAAGAATCTGGTGGTTCATATTCTGCTCGTAACGGTCAATACATCGGTAAGTACCAATTAAGTGCTTCATACTTAAACGGTGACTACTCCGCTGCCAACCAAGAACGTGTTGCTAACAGTTATGTTGCTTCACGTTATGGTTCATGGAGCAACGCCAAGAGTCATTGGCTTGCTAATGGCTGGTACTAAAAAGCCACTTTAAATTAATAAATAAATGCAAAGATTGCGGATCATTTCTGATTCGCAATCTTTTTTTCTACTATTAAATCCGTGCTGAAGCACGTGTGTCCCCCACCAATACCCATTATAAAGTTACTCAGTTGCTAAGTGACTTTATAATAGGCCTTAGCACTTAGCATGCTGACAACCCGTTATTTAGATATGCGATATGCTTATTCTAGCAACCGCTTTAAGACGGACACGATCCAGACCTGCTAGTTGTCTCCCCCAATCGACGACCCACTCTCCCAACCAAAATACCACATGTTTTTATTTAACAATTCACCAACCTTAACGGAGAAAATCCAACTAATTTCCTGACTAAGTACAGTCCCGAACCCCCGACAGTTTGACGACTAGTCCACAACGACAACCACATACCATTCAGCTATGGCGTAATACTAACCTAGTAACGTTTTAGTAGCGATCGTCATGGGCTACTTTTGGCATAAACCTACTATAGTAATACTTAATTAATCGACGCCTTCGTTAACCGACCACAAGTGACTACACGATGCGCAACTTCTATCAATTATCTGCTTTACCGAAAAATAATTAGTCAGTGCCACGTCTCCAAGCAATAAAATGACTAGTTAAGTGTCACTATAATCCGACTTCCCGACAAATTAACCCGTCAAAATTCACTAGTTAAGTGCTTAAAATTATCGATAATCCTCGTTGACTTTTCATAAATCGACCAAAAGTGATCGCTTTTATCGGATAAAGCGGCTAATTTTCATCATTAGTTTCCCCGCTTAATCATTGTCGTTATTGATTTTCTAGCTAGTTAATCGGGATTGGTAGCGCTATTTTACATGAAATCCGGCTCAAATATTACAATTCATTACAAAAACGGCCTTATATTACAAGCACCCCCTAAAAACGTAATGTTCTGATTATTGCACTGCAACACTCACTAGTTATACTAGTCACTGTTGATTGGTTGAGACATCAACTGCTCGACCAATAGAAAATATATGTAAATAATCGAACACACGCAAATTATAGGAGAGTGTATTAATTATTATGAAGATCAAAAACCTTGTATTATCATCAACTGCTGCATTAGCTTTATTCGCTATCTCAACAACGGTTGCCAACGCTGATACTTATACTGTTAAGGCCGGCGATACTGTTTCAGCAATTGCCCAAGCTCACAACACTTCAGTTTCAGCCATTGAAAAGGCAAACAAGTTAGCTAATGTTAACTTAATCTTCATTGGTGATAAGCTTGAAGTCAATGGTACTACTACAACAACCACGACTTCTGCTGCTACAAGTGCTGCACCACAATCAGCAACTAGCCAAGCTACTTCTTCAGCTGCTTCAACTGCAACGAGTGCCAGTGCTACTAGTGCTTCTTCACAATCAGTTGCTAGCCAAGCTACTTCAAGTGTTGCAACGAGTGCTGCTTCTTCAGCAAGCTCAACGCAATCAGCTGCTAGCCAAGCTTCAAGTTCTGCTGCAACCACTAGTCAAGCTTCATCAAGTGCTACTAGCTCAGCTGCATCATCAACAGCTTCAACAACCTCAACGACTTCAAGCTACACTGGTAGTAACTTAAAGAGCTACGTATTAAGCCAAATGCAATCACGGACTGGCGTTTCAGCTTCAACTTGGAACACGATCATCACGCGTGAATCAAACTGGAACTCAACGGTCAAGAACAGTACTTCTGGTGCCTATGGTTTATTCCAAAACATGCACATCAGCAGTGGCTCTGTTGAAGACCAAGTTAACGCTGCCGTTAGCTTATACAACGCACAAGGCATGGCTGCTTGGGCTTTATAAAATAACTGATTACTAACGAACAGCGTAATGACATTAATTGTCGTTACGCTGTTTTTTTATGCTCAGATTCATTTAAAAGGCGTATGCTTAGTAGCGAGAATACGAGGAAGGATCTGAGGAGATGCGCCACGAAACCAAATTAGTCATCACACTATGGGGTGGCATGTTAGGCAGTATGTTGTTGATTGGCCTGATTTTCCAGCTACCACGCTTAACCCAACTCCCATCCTCATTAACAACTGGGGTCGAAGAGCTGTTCTTTTTAGCAATTGCACTCATATTAAATCGTGACTGGCTACGGCAAACCTTAAAATTTGGGGTATCGGCAACTTGGCGTCGGCAAATCCGGCCCATCATTCCAACCTTAATCGTAGCCGCACTAATTGGATTATATACGTTAGCAACCGCCCAACAACTGACAAACACCCTGACCCTGTTATTCGTTGCCATATTGATCAGCCTGTTCGAAGAGACCTTTTTTCGCGGAATGTTGTTTCAGGCCAGCCAGTCAACATTGGGTGTAGGTAGAGCTGCAGTCTTCACTAGTATCCTCTTCAGTTTGACCCATCTAATCAATCTTGGTCACCAAACACTTAGTTTAACCCTATTGCAATTGGGCTTTACGTTCGTACTGGGGCTACTATTATGTTTAATCACGGCACAGACAACATCGCTACTATGGCCATTGTTGATTCACACCGTCAATGACTTCTTTAGCATGATGGAACCTCCAATCAATTTGCCCGGTATAACGACGACTAGTTTTCAAATCATCGAAATCGCGGTCATTATCCTATTAATACTGCCGATTCTACGCCAAAATCACCAGTGGCTGTCATAATGACCACCGGCAACTAATCGATCCGTAATTAATATAACCAACACCTTCAATGTGACCTATACTAAAGTTAGCATTAACTTCTGGAGGGGATTTCGATGTCATCAACCAAACGCGGCTGGGGAGCCGCTATTAGTATTTTCATTTTAGTACCAATTCTTTTTAAATTAATTGCCTGGCTACCAGTACCAACTTTATACAGTGGGCTGGTCCAAGACTTGCTTGTATTACTTATTTTCCTGCTATTAAATCATTTTTGGTTTAAAATATCGATTCAGTGGTGGCAATCGCAATCACTCGTACGACAATGCTTGCAGCTCATCCCGGGAATTATTATTTTATTACTACCAATGACGAGCAACTTCATCAAGCTATGTCATCTTGCTTGGACCCCAACGTTAATTCTCTATATTGGCTACGCCCTAGTTATCGGGATCACTGAGGAATATATCTATCGGGGCATGCTCCTGCCACTACTACGACAATGCTTCCCTCACCGACTCATGCTAGCCATTTGTATCGACAGTTTACTATTTGGTCTTACCCACCTACTCATTAACAGCAGCCAGCTGACCCTCAGCTACGTCATCCCACAAGTCTTTTATGCTGCAGCGGGTGGCCTGATTTTTTGCGGCCTTTATCTACGAACCAATAACTTAGTCTGGCCGATTTTCTTGCACGCCTTATCGGACGTATCCGTCGTCGTTAGTTTGGCCACGCATACCCACACCGCGGCCAAGTTGAGTATTCCGGTTGCTTACGCGATTGGCATCTCGGTGCTCTATCTCGTCTTGTTTATCATCATCGCCTTTATCGTTCGCTGGCAAGTTCGCCCTCAAAAACGATTGTTGTCTCGTTAGCAATTCACAGTAATCAAAAAATGAGTCCCCAGAATCAAATCATTCTGAGAACTCATTTTTAGTGACTTATCTTGACAAAAATGCGATTGTACGCGTCAACTCACGTCTGATTCAATCGTAAGATCACCCTAGGTTTCCGCCACAAATTTGTGCTTTTCTAATCGGTAGGAGTGGTCACAAACGTCCGCAACATCCGGTTCATGCGTGACAATAATGACGCACTTCTTTTGTTCATGCGCAATTTTTTGAAATTGGTCAATCACATATTTCGTATTTTCTTCATCCAAATTACCGGTTGGTTCATCCGCAACCACTAGTTTAGCATCGCACACCATGGTCCGTGCAATCGCCACCCGTTGCTGCTGACCACCAGATAAGCGTTGAACATTCTTCTTCATCTGATCATCTGTAATACCTAACCGTCGTAACATCTTCATCGCATAATCCTTGTCACCACGGTGTTCCGAGTTCGTAATTGCCATGGCAGTCATCAGATTATTCAATGGTGACATATACGTCAACAAATTATATGATTGAAAAACGATTGCCACTTTGGACTTCCGATAGTTCGTCAGACCAATCTTATTGATTGGTTCACCATTGAGTTCAATTTGCCCAGCCCGCGGTTAATCTAGACCCGCCAGCAGTGAGAGGAAGGTCGTCTTACCGGAACCACTTTGACCAACAATGGCATACGAAGTCCCCGACTTAAATTCAAGGTTTACATTCTCAAATAGACTATTTTCTTGGCGGTCATACCAGTAACCAAGATCATTTACTTTTAACATTGCCGCCCCTCCTAATCAATTAAAACTTTCTTCGGCTGTAGTCGTAGTATGCCACCAGAAGCCAGCATAATCGACAGGAACATGATGGCTAAGCCAAAGCCGCCGAGTTCAACTAAATCCATTACCGTGACATTAATATCTAAGTTCGTGTCGGTCGTGGCACTGGCATTACCAGTCTGACCGCCACCACTAGGCATATTGCCGCTTGGCTTGCTACCACCAGTGTTACCACTAGGGGCGCCGCCACCGACACCAGGCTGACCCTGCTGACTAGTTGAACTCGTCGTAGTCGTTGCAGTCGTCGTTTGTTGTGAAACTAACTGGTCACCCAGCTTATTACCAACAAACTTACCACCGAATCCGGCTAAGACAACTGAGACGATCAAGACCATCACCATTTCAGCAAAGAATTGAGCGACAATCTTCCAACGGCTCTCACCTAATGATAACAAGACACCAATTTCATAGCGGCGTTCACGAATCATCAAGATAACGATTAAAGCTAAGATAATCGTTCCAGCAATCGCAACGAGCCAGACAATCTTATCCGCAAATGATTTAACGTTATTCATCGAACTCTTAACCGTTTGGTAACTGCTATCATCCGTTGACAACGAATACTTCGACGTATTGATCAACTGTTTACCAGACGTTTTGACGCTGCTAACTTTAGCGGGGTCTGAGATTGCAAAAGTCACAGAATCAGCTGTGTTCTTGTACTTAGAACCCTTGACCGTGTTAGCGAACGTGTATGACGTGTAAATACTGTTGCTGACATCGGTACTACCAGGACCTTGTTGCGTACTTGCACTAGATGACGCTTTATAGATCCCAACGATCTTCATCGTGTAAGTCTTCTTATCACCGGTCGTTGCTTTTAACTTAATCGTATCACCGACGCTCAGGCTATCTTCCTTAGCCAATTCACTTTCGATGACAACGTTGTTAGTGCCTTCATCACTATCTGTAATACCGCGGCCCTTCGTAATTTTACTTGAGCTACTTTCAAAGGTTGAGACGCTGTTCGTATTAGTGACCCCAGTAATCGAGATATCACCAGTACCACTGCTACTTGAGCCACCCATACCTTTCATCCCACCACCAGTACTACTACCTGATGTTGAAATCGTATCAAAGCCCTTCGCATTAGCGGAAGTTGAGACGGTCGCATTGTAACTTGAAACGTTGCTAAGCTTGGCGATTTTCTTCGCATCACTCAGTTTAACGGGCGATGTCGTCAACTTAGGCCGACTACTTTTACTCGTCGACGTGGCGCTGCGCATCTTCTTAAAAGCCGCCTCCCGGTTAGCAGATAAAGTGACGGTCGCCCCGACACTTTTCTTGGCATTACTAGTTGCCGTATCGGCAGCATTCCTAATCAATAACCCGGCCAATACAAACAGCATGATTGCTGATGTAACAAGTACTAATAGAATTGAACGGCCTTTTTTTGCCGTTAGATTGAGCCATGCGCGTTTAAAAAAATTCACGCTTAAACCCTCCTTCAGATAAAGTATTGGTATGACAATTGCTTTGCACTGCTTTTAACCTACACGGGAAATCTGACTAATTTGTGAACTTGCTGGGTTTATTTATGGGTCTGAAACCGAAGATTTTTCAATTTGCTAGCTAAGCCCCTGAAAGGCTGGTTGTGCTTGCTACTACTAGCATTGCACCGTATCGGAGGCCCGTTTAAATGCGTTAGTCAGCACTTTCGCTGAACACCAAATAGTCGCGACAAGAATTAGCAATTAATTCTTGTCGCGACTATTGAACTTATTGATTAAACGAATTACTTACACAATCGTAAACTCACGCTTCCGGTACGGTACTTAAGTGCCACGTGATCGTACCCTGATAACTTCCAGGAACAGCGGCGGGCGGTGTTTTGAGCACCAAACCTTGTTGCGATGACCAGTGGGCGGTCACGTCATAGTCGATCCCCGGGGCCGTCTTTTGGCGCGCGATTTCCACGGCATCCTTTCCCAACATTGTCAGCTTGGCCCCATCCTGATAATACAAGTTTCCCGCTAGTGTGCGGCCCTGATTAGTCACGAGAGGGGTCGCGGTCGCCTCTAAGCGCCAAGCGGCTTTCGAGCCCGTATCATCATTGACAACTACTTCAAGTCCCTCGGGCCGACTGACTTGAGCCGTTCCCGTCAACTTGATTGGTGCAAACACACTTTCAGTACTGACTTTTTTCAGCTGTAACTCCCCACCAATGACCGTGACCGTTACTGTCACTGGTTCTGAGTAGGCGTTATCTTTGCTATGAGCCCGTAACGTAATCTGATTTTCACCGATTTGTAGTTCTTCGGCATCCACTTCAAATTCGACATAACCAACCGGATCGTCCATGCTCAACTGATAGTCTTCTCCCGCTTCACCATTGACCCGGTACTCGATACGCATGCCATCATTGTCAAAGTCTAACCCATCATTTAGCTTAATTTGGCCCTTAATGATGACGGGCTCGCCTTTCTTCACTTGTGTCAACGGTTCAATCGTCAGGTTAACGGTCTTATTGGTCGTAATGGTGAAGTGCGGTGTGGCCGTTGCGGTCTTCATCTCGTGACCCTCAAAGTAACTCATGTCATCATCAACAAAAGTATCCCGATCGCCCTTGGCAGCCTCACCAATCAGCGTAATATAAGCGTGCGGATTTTTCATTGATAGTGTCCGCTGCAAATCGTGTTGTAAGCGGGCCACCGACGATTCGTTATCGTCCGCTGGTAAATTGATCTCTTCCTCGGTACCATCCGCATAGCGGATCTTCGCGTGACTAAAGTGAACTTGTTCGGGTAATGGTAGGCTGGCCTTAACCTGTTGCCATTCATTGTCACCATTGAGATAACTCAGAACGTACTCATATTCCAACTCATCCCCACCATGAACCCAGTCTCCTTCATGGACAGTTCGCTCTTGAGTCAGATTGGTTACGTTTAAATCTGACTCGATTTCAATCGGTTGTGGCAACCGGTCAAAGACGACTAGTGTTCTGGCATTAGCGGTTGTCGCCGTACTAGTTAATCCCCAAGTAACATTCCGGATATCCTTTCCAAAAACTGTCGTATCAATTGTGGTCATTCGTGTTGGTCCCTGATCCAGGGTATAGCTCATGATTTGTTTACTGGCGACCCACTTCAATACAAGATGGTACCAGTTACCGTCCGCGAGTGGTAATTTATCAGCGATACTCCCATGGTTCTGTTCAAAACGATAAGAGGACGTTAAACCACCCCGTTGCGTATAAGTATCCGGACTTGCAGGGTAGCTCGCGGCCATATGCATTTTTTTAGGCTTTTCATCGAAAGAATTCCCCCGGGGATACAACCCCCAAAAACCACCGTCATTCACTTTGGTATCCAGCTCCAACGCCCAACTTTTTTGAATCGCCGTCTTAGCAATCGTGGCCGGCGCCGTTCGCCGTGTATAGGTATCCGTCCCATAAACACCCAAGTTCTCACCAATAATGCTTTTCTTTCCATACCGACTAATCGCACTCATTTTGCGGGGATCATTCTGTAAAACAACGGCCAATCCTTCACCCACGGCTTTGTCCCCAAAGTTCACCCACATTGAGACTTGGTTATCGACCCGCATGTTAAAGCGATTAACAGGGGTCGACCACATTGCCCCAACTTGATTATCGTCATTTGTTAATTCGATAACATGCTGCGAATGGCCATTCTTTGAAACAGTCTGCATTGTGGCCGAATTACGGTCAAACTTTCCCGGTTCAAATAAGCCTTCCAGATTCAGTCCAGCGGGTGCCGTATCAAGTACGTCAGCCTTACTAACTAACGGTATCACTGCCCCTAAACAGACAAACAGTCCTAACAAGAGTCCCCAAAACCTTACTTCTTTCACCTAACGTCGCTCCCATCACTTGCCTTCCGCAGCTATTCTTACGCCGTATCTTAGCAAATTAAGCGACATCATGTCAATTATTTTTTATGGTTATAATAAGTATTTATTTATACATAAAATTTAAGCAATCGCACTTATACCAAAACATATTGATTTTAATAAAAACCAGCGCCTGACAGTTGTCATCGCGCTGGTTTTAAATTGACGGCTCACTTACTCACCGCGCCAGGAATTAAGCGCGTTAGGCCGGTAAATTTTCTGGAGCAAATGGGCAGTCCACCACATGATCATTAATGAGACCAGTCGCTTGAAGATAAGAATAAATGGTTGTCGGCCCGACAAACTTGAAGCCGCGGCGTTTCATCTCTTTAGACACTTGTTGCGCCAAGTCGTTTGTTGCTGGAACCTCATCGATTGACGCCCACGCCTGGCGTATGGGCTGGTTATCAACAAACGCCCATAACCAAGTGGCAAAGTCTTCCCCGGCCGGCCAATCTCGAATCACACGAGCATTGTTGATCGTTGCCATTAACTTCTGACGATGCCGAATAATTCGAGCATCGGTTAGTAGTCGCTCAACATCGGCGGTCGTCATAGCGGCCACCTGGTCAACATCGTAATCCGCAAAATCTTAAAAGCCGCCCGCTTATTCAGGACGGTCTGCCAGCTCAGTCCTGCTTGATAAGTCTCCAAGCACAACAGTTCAAAAAGTCGTTGCTGATTATGTTGCGGCCGCCCCCATTCGTTGTCATGATACGCTTGCATTGCTGGTGATGAATCCGCCCATGCACATCGTTGCATTAAAAACATCTCCTTATCGCCACTATCCAATCCGGCTATCTCATACTCGCCGCATACTCTTAGACTAAAACTAACACTGGTTTTAAAATCTAAGTGCAGCCCCTAAAAAAAGCGCCGTCCAACTTGAATCGTTAGACGGCGCCAGTTGGTTACACTTATTATCGCATAACTGACTTATTTTATTGACGATTTCGTTTCGTCTGCTTTTCAGCAGTGGTTTCGTCTTCCATACGATCCGTCAACGGATAAGTTAAGCGAATCAAACTTGGAATAATCGTTGGGATGGCGAATACCAGAATAATCAACCCGATAATCACAACCATCGCCACTTGAATCAACGTCAAGACACCGGATGGCATCAAGGCTGCGAACGTCCCACTCAAGATCAAGGCAGCGGATAAGACCACGGCCCCAATGACGGCGGAAGCTCTGACAATTCGAGTACTTGGTGTCGCAGCCGAATTATCAAATTCACGATACTTCATCATCAAGAAGATACTGTAGTCGACCCCAAGCGCAATCAACATGATGAACCCGAAGAACGGTGTGTTCCAAGTTAACATGCTTTGACCCAAGAACCAGTTGCTCAAGATCCGTGTAATACTCAAGGACATAATGTAAGCCAATAACAAAGTCCCTAAGATGTAGAACGGTTGTAAGACAGAACGCGTGATAACCATCAAGGCAATCAGGATTCCGACTAACATAATTGCAGCGGTCCGAACGAAGTCACTAGAAGCAATTGCTTGGGTATCGTTCGTTTCAGACGTTTGACCACCAATCGCAATGGTGGCACCATCTAACGCAGTTCCCTTCAAGCTGTTCGTTGCTTGCTTTTGAATTGCCGTTACTTTATCCATCGCTGACTTCGAACTTGGATTTTCGTTCAAGACGATTGTTAACTTCGTTGCGTGGTTGTTACCAGACATGTAAGCCTTCAAAGCAGACTTGTAAGTCTTACCCTTCAAAGTGCTCTTTGGCACGTAATACGTCTTCGCAGCCGCGGAATCCTTTAAACCAGTCAAGTAGCTGTTAGCTGAGCCAACACCCGTGTTGATTGTCTTAGTTCCGTCGCTGGCAGTCTTCAAACCATCTTGGAGCGTCTGCATCTGACCTACTAAGCTTTGGATACTGGTGTACATTTGTTCATTACCAGAGGCCACTTGCGAGGCACCACTGTTAAGCTTACTTACACCACTTACCAAGGTTGGTACTTGCGAGTTCAAACTTGCAGTCCCACTAGCTAATTGTGAAGCACCACTATTTAACGTTGAAGAGTTGGCAGCTAATTGGTTAGTCCCAGAATCAAGCGCACTGATGGCACTCGTTAGCGTTGGAATTTGCCCTTGTAAGCTTGTCAAACCAGTTGACACTTGTGATGCACCGCTATTGACTTTAGTTGCACCAGTCGCAGCTGTTGAGACACCATTGGTATACGTATTTAATTGTGATGCTAAGGAACTTGCGCCACTCTGAAGCTGGTTTAAACCAGTAGTAATTTGTTGAGATCCATCTACCAATCCATTGGTACCATTTAAACCAGATTGAATCTGTTGCATCCCACTAATCGCAGATTGTAGCTTTGAGATAGCCTCCAAAGAACCATTATTGGCTTCAATTGATTTTGTAGCTAATTGTTTCAAGTTAGATAGCTGCTTCAATTCACTACTCAATGTCGAAAGTTGTTTCAAGTCAGCAGTTAAGGCAGTACCTGTCTCACTCATTGTTGCTAAATCTGCTTTCAGCCGCTGTGCGCTTGTCTGAGTTGAACTAATACTTGATGACATTGAGGAGCTTGCACTATCAACCTTTTGAGTAATTTGTTTTCCGACGACAGTTAACGCAGCGGTTAATGCAGCAGTCTGTTGAGTAGTTAACGCAGTTCCACCGTTCTTATTAACGGCATTTACCACCGTCTGAATGTCAGCTTCACTTAAACTAACATTTCCATTACTTGAGGCCACTTTTTCCAAATTAGTTAGCGCCGTTTGTAAATTACTTGCATCGTTTTGAACAACTGTACTATTCTTTTCCAACGTTGTAGCGGTTGTTGTTATTCCACTAACATCAGGAAGTGAGCTAGGATCGTAAGAAAGAAGCGGGGTCATAGCCTCATTTAATTCCTTCAGACCCTTTTGTAATGCAATTAATTTTTGTGTATTAGCAGTACTTGTCGCATCTGAAACACTAGAGTTAACACTGGTCTGCATTTTTTGAAGACCGGCTGTTAGTGCAGTTGCACCAGTTTGCAATTGTGAAACTCCAGAAGTTAAAGTTCCAGTTCCACTAGAGATTTTGGTTTTGTACCCATTCAGGGTATCTAACCCAGAACTCAAAGTACTCGTCCCACTAAACAGACTATTGGCACCTGTAGTCAACTGATTAACTCCACTAGCCAACGTTCCAGTCTTACTGTTCAACTGGTTCAAACCATTATTGACCGTGTAGACACCATTAGTATAAGTAACTAATCCACTCGCTAACGAGCTCGAACCACTTGCCAACTGACTAGCCCCACTTGAAAGGGTTCCAGTCTTACCATTTAAAGTATTGAGTCCTGATGAAACTTCATCCGCCCCATCCGCCAACTTCTTGGCCGACTTCGCGCTATCCGACATATTGGCACTCTTCAATTTACTATTGGCGCTATCTAACCCACTACCAATCTTAGTTAGCCCTTTGCTAGCAGACTTCATCCCACTAGTGACGGTGCCTAATTGGTTGCCAACGTATAATTGATCGATTTGTGAGCCACCGGGTTGGGTGACAGACGCCACGGTTTTAACACCCTTAACTTTTTGTAACTGTTTCGTTAAGCTGTCGATGACTTTTAGATCTTTTTCATTGTTTAAGGCATGATCCGTCTTGATATATAACGTTGACGGTTCAGCCGTCCCCTTGGAGAAGTGATCCTGAACAACTTGGAAGCCTTTCTTCGCAGGAATCGTGTCGTTTAATTCAGCTAACGTATCGTAGTTTAATTCATTATTGTACGTTAGGATAAACGGTAATGAGACACCCAAAACAACGACTAGGGCGATGATTGGGTAACGAACTGATGACGCTGCAATGCCGTGCCACATCTTGCTCGTACTACCACCAGCAAACTTCTTCGTTGGCCAGAATAACCGCGGTCCTAATAACGCCATGAAGAATGGGTTCAACGTTAACAAGACGAGCAACAGGATAGCAACCGCAATGGCAACCCCAACCGCTGACTTGTAAATTGAGAAGTTCGCTAACCCAAGGGCACTAAACCCAATTAATAGTGACGATCCACTGTATAGGATCGTTCGTCCGGCAATCTTTAACGCGCGCCCAGTCGCAGCGACCGGACTATCGCCATGACTGAGTTCTTCTTTGAATTGATCGAACAGTAGAATATTGTAGTCGGTCCCAATCCCGAACAAGACCACGACCATAAAGACTTGGGTAAAGTTCGACAATGGAAAGTTAAATTTATTAACGAGGTTCATCACAACGCTCAGCGAGATAATGAACGACACCCCAACTGACAACAGTGAAACTAACGGCGTAATCGGCGAACGGAAGACTAACGTTAACACGATGAAAATGAAAATAACGGTAATAATTTCAGTCTTCTGAATCCCTGCTTCCGTTTCCTGAGTGAAGTCATCATTTAAGATGTCACTCCCCGTCACGTACGTCTTAACTCCAGCCGTTTTAGCACCGGCCGTAATATTCTTGGTCATGTTCGCGACGGTCTGGTTCTTACCAACCATTAATTGTAGTAATTGGGTGGATTTGTCTTTTGAAATCAATTGCTTTTTGGCAGCAGCATTATCACTGGCAGCCGTCATTGATTTCACGTGATATTTTGATTTTTGCACTTTGAAGCGTTGAATCGTCCCATCGATTGCTTGCTTCTGGTCACTCGTTAACGGTGAATCACCATTATTGAAGACCACCACCACTTGGCGCGTATTATTTTGATTACGCCCCCAATGATTCTGAATGACTTGTGCGACTTGACTCTTAGCACTACTTGGCAACTTGGTCTGGCCCTTATCACGTACCAGACTGCTGATATTTGGCAGGAAGATGATGGCCGCTACCATCACAACTAGCCAAACAATCGCTTGGATTGTAAAACGTCTACGGCTCCCTTTCACGTTATATCCCTTCCCTAATTCAGATTCTTAAAACGACATCGTGACATTTAATCAACAATGTGTTTAAATAATAACAACATGTTAAATGAAAACCGGTGTAATTTCAACCAACAATTTTCATAAAATCGTCATTAAATAAACAAACAATAGTATATTGTTCAAATAATGAGGTGAACTTCAGTGGTAGGTACTAAAAACAACCGTCGTTCGCAAATGACCGAACGCCTAATTCAAGATAGTCTAATCAACTTACTCCAACATCAGTCGCTAGATGAGATTACGGTCACTGCTGTCTGCAAGGCCGCAGATATCAACCGGGGCACCTTTTACGCCCATTATGAAGACGTCAAAGATTGCATGCAGAAGATGGAACAAGATGCCACGGAAGAACTGCTAGCTGTTATTGATAAACATCTTAATCCCGACTCTTTACAAGCCATTCTGACGGGAATTTTTGAGGTGGTTAAGAAACGCCACGCCGTTACTTCCTTCATCTTAACAACCGACCAGGATTTTCTGATGAGCTTTATCGCAACAACTAAGCGTGAGATCTTAGCACATAACCAAGCTGAGATCACTGGTATTGGCAATCGCGAAAAAGAGTACATGTTTGAGTATTATCTCAATGGTATCGTTGGTGTTGTCCGTTATTGGTTAAAAACAGGACTACATGAATCACCGGAAGAACTGGCCAGTTTTATCAACGACTGGTGGTACCGAGGAAAACCAGTCAAAAATTTGGCTGAACACTGAATTTAACC
>OGOU01000973.1_pt1 | contig 23582 bp, 16 predicted proteins | sample 1552721 | NCBI WGS metagenome assembly OGOU01 (sample SAMEA2580176, study PRJEB22360) | human gut metagenome | biome: human gut; feature: human-associated habitat; material: faeces | place: Denmark | collected 2008/2010
TAAAGTTTGTATTTATAAATTCTACTGGTTTTCCTTCTAAAATCCTCTCATTTTCATAAGATAAATATTCACCAATAATAACCTTACAATTTATATTACTTTCATTTAAAAGCCTACATAAATATGTAGAATTATTTTTATTATCCGTAAGCCAAATAGACAGTCTATTTTCTTTTATATGCTCAATAAAGTTTTCATTTCTTCCATGGACACTACCTGTAAATGCCGTACTCCAGCTTTTATTTAACCTGGTTGTTAAATATTGAAATGAGCTTATTCCTGGTATAACTTCTATATTTCCTAGATAATTTTTTCTTATATATTTTCATTCAGCGGATATTATTAACAGTTGTTTTACCCCTATTCTATATAGAGATATATTCGTTTTTGCTCATCAACATTTAATACCAATAAATCATTAGTAGGCCGGGTACTCATTGTAGTAGCGACAAGCCCAACCACACAACTTGCTACACCCGCTATCCCAGAAATTAAAATAGCCGGCGGAAAAAACACACCAATCATAGAAACTACTGCAAGTGCTGTCGAAACTGCACCTAATATATCGGCAGTCGATATATCTCCGTCGGAGAAAGCAATGAAAGTTTGCGCAGAACCAACGGCTATACCGGCAATCCCCATATTCCTCCCAAAACTTAGTGCATATCTGTCTAAGGTTGTCTGGTTAAGAAAATTTAAACAGGATGAAATAATACCCACTGTATTTAATCCTACACCTGCAGCATCTAACACAGGATAACCCTCTCTATATTGTACCTGGTTTATAATAACGTTTTTGTTCTCTAAATCATTCTTAATTTTTCGAAAACATTGCATCCCTATTATTCTATATTTACCATCGTCCCCACCACCAACCTCTCCTGGTTTTCCTTCTTCCCCACCTCCTCCTGTGCCCCCTTCCTGTTCGCCCCCTTCGGTTCCGCCTGAATTTCCCCAACCGAGATCATGACCGACACATATATAATCTCTCATGAAAAACATAAACTCGTCATGGGGACACCAATTAATACAAGCACCACAACAAAGACATGAGTCGGCGTCGATAAATACCGTATTTATGTACCCGTTTACATAACCTAATGTAATGCAATTCACCGAACAGCTTTCTACGCATGCGCCACAGCCATTACACGGAATTGTTGACTCTACTGCCATATCGATAATTGTTTGTTTGTAAAATTCTTAAAAGTTTTAACATGCATAAAACAAGGTAATCGGTATAATTTATCGAATGCTAACATGCTTTCAGTTCTGTCTATTCTGATAGGAACAAATACATTCCTATACATCTGCGGAGCTATATTTAGATTTAATGTTTGCCCGGGATAATCGGTAAGGAAATCGTATTGATTTTCATCGACTTTTTTTACACCGGTTATTTTATTTTTAAAACTTGGAATTTTGAAAGCGCTATTCAAAACAGCCAAAACATTCAGCTTTATATAATAATCTATTTTTTTCCTCTCTAATACTTTTTCCTCTGTAATAAATTCATAATCATTTATTACAAAAATCCTTCTATCACGAAGGAATAACTTAGGATAGTTGTCATAGCAGATCATCTCATCCTGTTCTAAAAAATCTATGATTATCTTTTTTATAGGATCTGACTCACCCAATAAAGTTGTCTTTTTAGCAAAATTTAAATTGCTGCTTACTAAATCTTCAACGTCACTACTGCATCCCGTAATAGAAGACAAGAAAGTTGTTCCTAATAAACTTATTCCCAAACGTACAAACTCCCGCCTATTCATGAATCTTGATAATTAATAAATAAAAATACTTATTTGCTACCAAACATGGCAAAAATAATATTTTATTTTAAACTTCAAACTAAATAAATCATTAGTTTATTTTCAATGCAAGTGCTTTACACACAGGCTGTACTTGCCATAAGTTTCGAACTCGAGGCAAAGCGGTCTATCTCCCTGAAATCCATATTCTTCAAAATTCCCTCAAACAACAATCCCCTCTCCCGCAAATAAAAAATGGGCTCACCGGAACCTCGTCCGGCAAACCCATTCTGTCCCCCTTTCAGAGAACGATCACAAAAAAACGAATTTATTCCTTCGTATATTTTCCGGCTTTCATATCCGCCAGCGTAGGATTGTAACCATTGCCGCTCACCGTCCATTGGCTATCTTCCAAAGCATCGACCACATGCTTCAAACCTGCAAAAGAAACCAAAGCCGCATGATACTGGATCGTCACCTTCCCCACCGAAGTCAAAGCGGAAAAACCGTCCAGGTTCGTCAAAGAATTATTCTTGCTCCAATTGCTGCCCGGCAACTTCAGCTCACCGCCGATCGTCGTCAGTTTCGGCATACTCACCACCGACACCGGATTCGTACCCAGCTGCAACGTAAAATTTCCTCCCACGCTCGCCAGCTCCGGCAACTCCACCTTTGTCATCGCCGAAGAAGTCACCTGCCATTCCACATTTTCCTCCACTACGGCCAATTTCGGCAACTCTACCGACTGTACACGGTTCACATAACTGAACTTCAACGTCCCCACCTTCTCCAGGTCGGGCATAGAAATCCGGGTAGCGGCATTCACACTGCTAAACTCGATCTTTCCGGTAATCTCCTTAATGCCCGGCCACTCGAAAGTCGTCATACTCTGAGCCGAAAGGGAAAAACCTCCCAACACCTCGATACCTTCCAGCACCGGCATCTCCTGAACCTGCGAATTGCTCGCATCGTTCAGCGACAAAACACCGCTAAACACCCGGTCGCCCACAACCTTCGTACCGATAATCGTACTCCCCTGCAACGACAAAGTCCCCAACTCCAAACCTTTCACATTCACCTCCGAAATAGCGGGCAAATTATAAATCTGCCATTCACCCACACTCTTCAAAGCAGTCAAACCGTCCAAACTCGTCACCTTCGGCATACCTTGCAGATTAAACCTTCCCCCCACCTTCTCCAAACTCCGCAAACCGCTCAAATCCGTAATCGCCAAATCCTGCAAATCCAGCTTCTCGCCCACCTCCTTCAAACTGCTCAAATCCAGTTTAGACACCTTACTACAAAGCCGGATCTCCATATTCTTCATCCATTCCAATTTAGGGAACGACACCTCTGTCAATTCCGAACAACTCAGCAACAACACCTTTTCCTCACACCGCTGCAACTTCGGGAACTCCAACTGGGTCAGCATCGGAAAAGTGTACATATAAAAATCGCCACACGAAATCAATTCCGGAAAAGAAACCTGATTCACATTCGACCAATTCTCCAAATGTAGCTGCCCTCCGATCGTCTTCAATACCGGAATTTCAATTTTAGAAATTTTTAAATTCTCCCCCCGGTATCCCGATACCCCTTTCAAGGTCAAACCACCGCCCACACTCTCCAGAGAGGCAAAATTCATACTCCTCAAAGAATCGCAACTCATCGTAAAATCCTCCCCCACAAAACTCAACTCCGGTAAAACCACCTGCTCGATATAAGGACTTTCGATACTCACACCCTGTCCCACACGGGTCAAAGCCGGTAAACTCACCTCCGTAAAAGCCGGATTATTCCCGATGCTCAACCGTCCTACCTTCTCCAGTTTCGACAAACCGCTCAAATCCTTCCCGGCATAATTAGAAGAAACCGAAAGTGTATAAGTCACCTCCTTCAGCTTCGCCAGCCCCGACAGATCCCGGATCGTATCCTCCGATCCGCTTACCCCGATCGTCAGGCTTCCTTCCACCACCGAAACTCCGCTCGCAGCAAAAGCATCCACCGCAGCCTGAGTTCCCAACACAATATTCCCTTCCGAAACCACCGGAGTATAAACCAACCGGTAAGTATAACTGTGGGTAGCCTCATTATAAGCCTTCACGGTAAAACTATACTCCTCGTCCCAGGCCGTAATTCCGGTAGGATCGGGGCTGATCACCGCATTTTCACTCAACTTCACCACAGCATTGGCACCATTCAGCGAAACACCTTCCGGCACAGCCACGACGATCTCATTATCCGAAACATAAGCCTTATACTGCTGTCCGTTTAAACTCAGCGTAAAAGCCGTGATACTGTTATCTGTCCCCACAAAATCGTTATCGTCATCGCTACAAGCGGAAAACGCCGTTGCCAGGCAAAGCCCCAGCAACACTTTCTTTAAAAAATTCATCTTCATACTTTTCATTTTTAATACTTCATTTTATAATCGAAAACACCGAACACTTCCGTTGAAATCTCTCCCAGCCAGCCCGACTTCCCGTTCACCCCGCACTGCACCTTCACAAAATCGATATACTTCAAATCCACGGGCGACCCGTCGGGATAAACCGCATTCTCTATCTTAAAATAATTGGAATTGGGAGCCGCATCATGATTATCATCCTGCGACAAACGGTCGTTCCCGAAATTATCCGCATATCCCCAATCGTACTCGCCGTTATACCAAAACCCGGTTTCCCCGCTCTGCGTATTCCGCAACCCTAAGCAAGTCCCCCGCAACGTATAACTATTCTCCTTCACCCAGGCCGGATAATAATAATCCTGATGATGATAAGCCGCCATATAATCCACACACCCGCTCTTTCCCCGGCTATCCGTCCACTGCACATCCATCTTCGGAGCTTTCGGACGATAATAAGTCACCGCATACCCCTGACTGGTCTCCGGTTTCCCGGTTTCGCTCCCCTTCAGCTCATACCACGTATCGTCCGGTAACCCGTTCCCGTTCTCATCCTGCATCACCCACACGATCCCCGGCTCCGAACTCCCGGCGAACGAATTCCCGGTAATCCCGAAATCATACTCCCCTGCCTTATTATCGATACTATGGTCGAAACCCACCACCACATAACCGCCGAAACCGCCCAGCGACACATACGCCTCGCTTCTCAGCCGTTCTTCGGCATAGGCACACGCCTCCGCCATCGTCGTAGCCGTGTACCCTTCATTCACAAACTGTCCCGGAGCAGGCAAAAACTCATACACCCGGTTACATTTCACCTGACTCGTCGCCGTCGCTTTCCGGTAATACGTCCCCTCTGCCGCCACACACTTCACCTGCACCGCCGCACGCTCCACCGTTTCTCCGTCACGCCCCGTCACCTCCACCGTCACCTCTCCCTCTCCGGCAGGAGTATAAGCAAACATCGCCCCCGTAGCTCCCGCCTGTACCGCTCCATCCACTCTCCATTCATACACCGCCGCTGCCGTAGCATATTGCACAATAGGCTGCAAATACAGCGTCCGTCCCACAGGCACCACCAGTTCCTCCTGCTCGAACGCAATATTCAACACCGGAACAGGCACCACCCTCACCCGGAAAGCAATCCGATCCTGTCCGTCCTCATTCTTCACCGTCAAAGTCATAGCATACTCCGTTTCCTCCGTCTGCCGGAACACATACATACTGTCGGTCCCCACCTTCTGCCCCTCCAAAACCCACTCATACGTAGCACCCTCACTATACTTCACCGAAGGCGAAATCAGCAAATCCCGTCCGGTCACAGCCGTCAGGTAACCCTCCTCAGGGATCGGCAGCGACACCACAGGCGGCGTCTTGTCCACCACATCCACACACACCTCCTCCTCCGCCGATCCATTAGCGGCATCCACCCGGAATTTCAAATAATACTCCCCGGTCACTTTACTTGAAAAAGTATAAACCGTATCGCGCGACACAATCTTCCCGTCCTGCTTCCAGCTAACCTCCGGATTCAGCGCATTGCTCACCGTAGCCTTCAATTCCACACTCTTATTCACCTTCACCACATACAGCCCCGACTGCGTATTGAACGACACCCTCGGTGCTCCCTCCACCTTCGGGCCATCCACACCGCCCTTATCATCCGAACACGACGGCAGGCACAGGCACACCGCACCCAAAAGCGCCACCATGCTCCATAAAAACAAACCTCTTTTCATAATAAAAACAATTACACATTAAACAACATAAAACCCTGTATTCTAACAATTTACAAAAACATCAAAAACGGCGGCAGACTGAAAACAGCCTATCGGTTCAAAACGGAATCCACATCCGCCACCTTCTGCGTAGTAAAAACCATATGCGCCGGAATATCCCCCGTCACCACCGACCACTTCAGCTTCCCTTCCGGCGAAAAACAATACAGCGTCCCCGGTGTCACATAATCTTTCGCATCCGTCACAAAAATCTCCTTCGTCTCCGGGTTCACCAGCAGCCCGTATGGAATCTCGATCTTCTTATCCGTACCGTCCGTAATAAACCGCCGCGACACGATACTCTGCGTCCGCGTATTCAAAATCGCATACGAAATCGTATTCTTCTGTGTCAGATGACTCCACTCCACGCTATACGCATACAGCGAATCCCCGCAAATCGTAATCTCGCTCGCAGGCAAATCCAGCTCCCGTTCCATCACCTCCTCCTTCGCATCGATCACATACGTCCTCGAATGAACCGTCTTATAATCCCCCCGCGAAGTCACATAAATCTTACCGTATGCATCTATTTCCATCCGGTGCAGGTTAATCCCTACCGGAATTTTCTTCACCTCCTTAAAAGTGGTCAGGTCGATCACCGATACCGTATAATCGTAATCCGGCACCCGGTACCCTCCCGAATTGGCCACAAACAAACGATCCCCGTAAATCACCATCTCCTCCGGCTGATACCCCACCACACAAGTATCCACCACCGTCAGCGTAGCCGTATCCACCTTCGCCACATACCCCAGCCGCGCATTCGGATCGATCTTCACAGGCCCGGCATAAGAACTCACATAAGCATACTCCCCCCGAAACACCGCATAACGGCAATTCGGGATAGAAATCGCCTTAATATGACGAGCTGTCCGCACATCCATCACCTCCATCAGGTGCGAACAATTGATCACCGCATACAGCTTATTCCCGTAAATCTGAATATCGTTCCCCACATCCCCCAACTCTTTCACCACCGTCGGATTACACTCCGCAAAAATATTCTTATGGTAACTCCCCGTCTCATAATCGAAATAATCCAGCGAAGCCTTATTACTCCCCATATTCCCCTCGTTCAACAAATAAAACCCCTTCACCGGGCCGGGCAAATGCCCCGGAATAACAGGCGTAACCACCGAAGGGATAATCCCCTCCTCTTTCCGGCAACCGATAAGGCACACGCACACAGCCGCCACCCAACATAAAAAATAAACTCTCCTCATAAACTATAAATTAATATGAATGATCACCTTACAATTTGTCCCCGGCATCGGATAACACTGCACCACCTCATACTGCTGATTGAACAAATTATTCACCTCCACCGTCAGCCTCACCCCCACATCCCGCAAACGCAACTGCCGCGACAGCGAAACATCGCTCGTGTACCAGGGTTGTGCATAATTCTCCGGGATATTCGCACTCGACTCATAACGCTCGCCCGTATAAATAAAACTGTAATTCAAATCCCATTGCCGCCACGTCCCGTTCAGCACCACCGAAGCGCTATGCCACGGAATATAAGGAATCTGGTCACCGTAATAATTCCCCTCCGGATTCGTATAATCCTCCGCCCGCTGCCACGTATAAGTCAGCCGCGTCCCCAACTGCCAGCCTCCCCGCCACCGCCAGTCCGCCTGCACCGCCACATCGGTCCCCCTCACCTCCACAACTCCCAGATTCACCATCGTCCACCGGAACTGATTCGAAGTAGGCATCGCCACGATCTTATCCGTCACCTCATTGTAATACACATCCCCCTGCACCTCCAGCCGCCTGAGCGCCCCGCGCCCGAAACTCCGTCCATACGCTCCCCCCACATTATACTGCACCGTATATTCCGGTTTCAAATCCTTATTCCCGATAAACGTATAATACAGATCATTCAGCGTAGGCATCCGGAAAATACGCTTATAAAAAGCCCTCAAATGAAAATCCGGACACCGGAAAGGCCGCCCCGAAACAATCACCGTAGGCGTAAAACGCTGCTTATTCCCTGCAGCCGCATAAGGTAGCCGCGTTCGCTCCTGCACAAAAGTACCCAGCAAGCTCGCCTGCAACTTAAATCGCTCGAAATCTAGCCCCGTAGCCACAGCCACCAACGTCGTATAACGCCTCGGATACACAAAATCCACCAAATCCGCCCGCAGCCGGTTCCACAAAAAATCCGCAGAAACCCCGGCACTCCAAAACGGGAAAATCGTAAACTCGTTCCCTGCCGACACATACCCCTCCTGCTGCCGGAAACGATTATCCACATACATCGTCGTCACATCCAGCCGCGGATCCGAACGGTAATGCAAATAATTATACCCGTACTTCCCGTTCAGCAAAAAACTATACCTCTTCGACACACGCTTCCGCAACGACCCCTGCATAAAAAAATCCGTATCCCACTGCCGGTCCTGATGCTTGAACTCCCCCGGATTCTCCCTCACCGAAGCCCCCGGATACCCCCGTTCCGAATTATAGAAATACATCTTAGCCTTCCATTCCCCGTCCTCCACGTCCCCGAACAGGCCATACTCCCCCCTCACCGAACGCACATCCCCGTTACGGCGGATCTCCGTCGTATCATACCCCACCCCGTCCGGGCCTTTCTTGCTATAACTGAACCGATACCTCCCGGTCGTGTACATATACTCCGCGCTCAAAGAACTGCTCACCCGCTTCCCCAGCCGTTGTTCCCACAACAGCGAAGGATTGGCCAGCCCGAACGAACCCGTCTTAAAAACACCCTTCACATGAAACCTCTCCAAAGAATCGAAACGGGGAACACGCGTCCGCAAATACACCGATCCCGCCGAAGCGAAATCCTTGGCAGGCTGCAAAACCGCACTCCGCTGCCCGTTATACATAGAAATCGCCTCCATATTATCCAGCGAAAAACGTCCCAGATCGATCACCCCGTTCTGTGCATTCCCCAGCTCGATCCCGTCATAAAACACCCCCACATGCTGACTGCCCATACTCCGGATATTCACCGTCTTCAACCCTCCGATCCCGCCGTAATCCTTCACCTGCACCCCCGAAAAATAACGCATAGCATCCGCCACCGAATGAACGCTCAAACGCTCCAACTCCTCCCCCGCCAACACCTGCACCGGGATAACCTCCTTGGCAATCCCTCCCCGGCCCACCACCACCGCCTCCTGCAACTCATACACCCGGCTGCTGTCCACCGCCTGCCCCGACGCCCAAAGCACTCCAAAAAATAAAAACGACACGGATAAAAAAATTCTCGACATACCACCGGACTTTATACATTCCGCCCCCTTTCGGGAAGCACAAAAAAAAATACCTGAAAAACTCCAATACGAATTTTACAGGTACACACCTACAATAGTCCATTAAAAAGTGATCGAAAACACCTAATGACCTACCTCTCATTCACCGTAAGAGTAAAATCCGTAACACAATGGCAGGTCTTCTGACTCATCCCCCCACAGGGCCTTCCCATTCCTCCTATTAGAACAGTGGCGTAGTCCTGTAAGCATTTACTTCCATAATGAAAGCAAGGATTCACAGCAGCGGGAACTGTTGCCGATTCACACGGCATTCCCTTTTAATCTCACACTCCGGCAGGCACCGGATAGAGAACCATCACGCAGCAAAAATAAACCTTTTTTTCAACATTACACCAAATTTATACCTATAAAAACATCCCATCCCCCAAACACACCCCTCACCTCTTCCCGATCTCCGGTCACCCATCCCACCGTTCATTCCCTCTGCTTTCCGTATCCCGCCAGAGAAACGCACATTCATCCCCGCCACATTCGAAACCATTCTTCACCCTTCTCCGGCCCCTCTTAAAAACACCCTTTCCAAAATTATAAAATCCCGCCTACACCCCCTTTTCTCCATCCCCTTCCCCCTTTCCTCCCTTCACACCACCCCGGCTTTCACACTTTCCCGCCCATACCCTACGCCATAACACCTTCCCTTACACCCCGATAAAACATTCTCCCTTTCTATTCCCTCAAAACCCAACCACCACATCTTCCGTAAAACCGGCAAACAACCCCTATCCCCCAAGCCACCCCAAATCTCCCTATCCCAAAATTCAATAACACACCCCCCCATTAAACATTATTCACACAAAACATTTGGCAAACCCGGAACAAAAAAACAACTTCATACCATGATAATTAGTGCAAGCCGCCGGACAGACATTCCCGCTTTCTTTTCCGAATGGTTCTTCAACCGGATCAAAGAAGGCTACTTATTAGTGCCCAACCCTTTCAACCCCAAAACGGTCAGCCGGATATCCCTGCACCCCGACCTCATCGACTGCATCGTATTCTGGACGAAAAACCCTGTTCCCATGCTCGGTAGGCTCGACGAACTCCGTCCCTACAAATACTATTTCCAATACACCCTCAATCCCTACGGGCAAGACATCGAAAACAACCTTCCTCCGCTGGAACAAAGAATAGAAACCTTCAAACAACTATCCGGGAAAATAGGAAAAGAAAAAGTAATCTGGCGCTACGACCCCATACTCATCAACGAAAAATACGACACCGCGTTCCACAAAAAAGCCTTTGCCGAAATCGCCGCCCGGCTCGGCGGCCACACCGAAACCTGCATGCTCGGATTCATCGACCACTACCCCCACATCCGCACAGCCACCCGGCAACTCCGCATCGATCCGCTGACACGGGAAGAAATCACCGGCATGGCCGCCTCATTCCTCGAAACCACAACCGGAACCTCTATCCGCCTCGACACCTGCACCGTAAAAATCGATCTCTCCGGCTTAGGCATCCCCTCCGGCATGTGCATCGACCCAAAACTCGTCGAGCGGCTCACCGGCTACCCCATCTCCGCACGCAAAGACAAAAACCAGCGCGACGTCTGCCGCTGCATCGAAAGCATCGACATCGGCACTTACGACACCTGTCTCAACGGCTGCATCTACTGCTACGCCATCAAAACCAAAAACAACCTCCGCCTCAACCTCCGTGCCCACGACAAAAACTCCCCAAAACTCATCGGGCACATCACCCCCGACGACATCATCAAAGACCGTCCCATGCACTCCCTCCGCACCGATCAGCTATCCCTGTTCTGACCGGCGCTCCCCACTCTGTTCCGTTCTAACCTCCGGCTTTCGTTCCGGCCGGTAACTCCCATTCCGACCGGAAATTTCCGTTCCGGCCACACCCCATCCCCCCTTCTCCCCTCCGGCAAATCTTCCCCCCTACGTCTCACCTCTCCCCACTTTTCTCTCCTTCCCCTTTCACTCCCCCCATTCACCTCTCCTCCTCCTTCCCATTTCCTTCCCATTTCTTCCTCCAGTCCCCCCCCTTCCTCTTCCCCACCCTTTTCCAGCTTCCCCTTCTCTTTCTGCTTCACCCCTCAAAACTACCCTACGAACCATCTATCTATCTATCTATCTATCTATCTATCTTCCCACGACACCCCATACCTACCCCCTCCAACACCTCCCCTCCCTTAACCACCATTTACCCTCCCTCCCCTTCCAATCTTCCTCCGCCACTCTTAACGAATGTTAAGTTGCACAAGCACACCAACTTTTTAACAACCGATAAACATACACTAAAAACTTTTACCTATTTTTGTAAATTCGATGGCAGAAAAACAAAGCAAAAACAAAACAATAAATCATATTTAATAATCACACTGAAATCATGAACAACATCATCGGCAACTCAAAAAAGAGAAAAGCGCTTCTGCTGGCCATTCTCCTGCCGTGCCTGTTCGCTTACACCCCTTCACAGGCGCAGCAAACACCGGCAGCCGGAGAAACCTCTCAGCAAACGCTCACCATCATCGGGGCTAAAAAAATCAACCCCAACACCGTCGAAATCAAAAATTCCGGCAATCAGATTATGACCTTCGACTTCTACGGCGACAACATTTTCCGCCTCTTTCAGGACAACAACGGAGGCATCCTCCGCGATCCCGAAGCAAAGCCGGAAGCAAAAATCCTCGTAGAACAGCCCCGCAAGGCCGTGAGCAAAGTGGAACTCGGTGAAGAAGGCGACAACATCACCATCACCACCGGGAAAATCAAAATCCTGCTCGACAAAAAAACATCGCAATTCAAAATCATCAACCTGGCCACCGGCAAAATAGCCGTGGAAGAAACACAACCCATACAATTTGCGAAAAACAAAACCATCATCACCCTCAAAGAAAACCCGGAAGAATACTTCTACGGCGGTGGGGTGCAAAACGGACGCTTCTCTCACAAAGGCAAAAATATAGCCATCGAAAACCAGAACAGCTGGACGGACGGAGGAGTGGCTTCACCCACCCCTTACTACTGGTCCACCGATGGCTACGCTTTCATGTGGCACACCTTTAAAAAGGGACAATATAACTTCGGAGCGGAACAGCCGGGCACGGTACAGCTCCACCACGAAACCGACTACCTCGACGTGTTCTTCATGATCAACGACGGAGCGGTAGCCCTGCTCAACGACTTCTACCAGCTTACCGGCAACCCGGTACTCCTGCCGAAATTCAGTCTTTACCAGGGACACCTCAACGCCTACAACCGCGACTACTGGAAAGAAGACTCAACCCAAAAAGGCATACTCTTTGAAGACGGTAAATACTACAAAGAAAGCCAGAAAGACAACGGAGGCATCAAAGAATCGCTCAACGGGGAAAAGAACAACTACCAATTCTCCGCACGCGCCGTCATCGACCGCTACAAACGCCACGACATGCCGTTGGGCTGGCTGCTGCCGAACGACGGATACGGAGCCGGATACGGACAAACCTCCACCCTCGACAGCAACATCCAAAACCTAAGAAACTTAGCCGACTACGCAAATAAAAACGGCGTAGAGATCGGACTCTGGACACAATCCGACCTGCATCCGAAACCTGAAATCAGTGCACTCCTCCAGCGCGACATCGTCAAAGAAGTTCGTGACGCAGGCGTCCGCGTACTCAAAACCGACGTTGCCTGGGTAGGAGCCGGATACTCTTTCGGATTGAACGGAATCACCGACGTTGCAGGCATCATGAGCTACTACGGCAACGACGCACGCCCCTTCATCATCTCGCTCGACGGATGGGCGGGCACTCAACGCTATGCAGGTATCTGGTCGGGCGACCAGACCGGAGGCGTATGGGAATACATCCGCTTCCACATCCCCACATACATCGGCTCCGGGCTTTCGGGACAACCCAACATCTGCTCCGACATGGACGGAATCTTCGGAGGGAAAAACCCGATCGTCAACACCCGCGATTTCCAATGGAAAACCTTCACCCCCATGCAACTCAACATGGACGGCTGGGGGGCTAATCCCAAATATCCTCAGGCATTGGGCGAACCGGCCACCTCGATCAATCGCTGGTACCTCAAACTCAAATCCGAGTTAATTCCCTACACATACAGCATCGCAGAAGAAGCTGTGGACGGCATGCCGATGATCCGGGCCATGTTCCTCGAATACCCCAACACATACACCCTGGGCAAAGCCACTCAATACCAATTCCTCTACGGGCCGTACTTCCTCGTTGCTCCGATTTATCAGGCAACCGCCTCCGATGAGGCCGGAAACGACATCCGCAACGGCATCTACCTGCCCGAAGGAACATGGATCGACTACTTTACCGGAGAAAAATACCAGGGCAACTGCATCCTCAGCAACTTTGCAGCCCCCCTCTGGAAACTCCCCGTATTCGTTAAAAGCGGAGCGATCATCCCGATGGCCAACCCGAACAACAATGTAACGGAAATCGATAAAAACCTCCGTATCTACGAAATCTATCCCGACGGGCACACCGCCTTCACCGAATACGACGACGACGGACTCACCGAACAATACCGCCACGGCAAAGGGACAACCACCCTCATCGAATCCGATTTGGATGCTAAAAACAAAGTAACCGTAACCGTTCACCCGGCAAAAGGCGACTTCGACGGCTTTGTAAAAGAAAAAGCCACAGAATTTAAAATCAACGTAACCGAAAAACCGGGAAAAATTGCGGCTAAAATCGGGAAAAGCAAAATCAAGCTCACCGAAGCCGCCAGCCTCGACGAATACCGCGAAAAGCAAAACGTATTCTTCTACGACGCTGCCCCGAATCTCAACCGGTTCGCCACCGAAGGAAGCGAATTTGCAAAACAGGTCATCACTAAAAATCCGCAGCTACTCGTAAAACTCGCTCCGGCAGACATCACCGCAAACACCACCGTCCTTACCGTCGATGGATTCACATTCGCTCCGGCAGACAAACACCGGGTAAGCACGGGTACGCTCTCCGCTCCGGCAAACGCACAAATCACGGATGCCAACACCGAAGCCTACAAACTGACACCCACCTGGAAAAAAGTGGACAACGCCGATTTCTATGAAATCAGCTTCAACGGTATGCTCTATACCACCATCAAAGACACCGCGCTGCTCTTTGAAGACCTGACGGCAGAAACCCCCTACACCCTCAAACTGCGGGCTGTAAACAAAGACGGGCAATCCGATTGGGTGGAACTTCGCGCCACCCCCAAATCCAACCCGCTTGAATTCGCCATCCAAGGCATCGTCGCAGAAAACAGCGTAGCCGACCAGGGCGGACAGAGAGTGCAGAAACTATTCGACTTCGACGAAAAGAACACATGGCACACCAAATACGGAGAAAAAGCCATCCCATGCGAAGTCATAGCCGACCTCCGCACCGTCAACCAACTCGATAAATTCCACTACCTGCCTCGCACCGACGCCGGAAACGGGACAATCCTCAAAGGAAAAATCTCCACCAGCCTCGACAAAGAAAACTGGACTGAAGCAGGCGAATTCGAATGGGAAAGAAACGGAGAAATCAAAATATTCACCTTCGCAGCCCGTCCCACCGCACGCTACGTGAAAATATCCGTCACCGAAGCAGTCGGAAACTACGGATCAGGACGTGAACTCTACATCTTCAAAGTACCGGGCACCGAAAGCTACCTGCCGGGCGACATCAACAACGACGGTAAGATCGACAACAACGACCTCACCTCTTACATGAACTACACCGGGCTCCGCCAGGGCGACAGCGACTTTGAAGGATACGTAAGCAACGGCGACATCAACCGCAACGGACTGATCGACGCCTACGACATCTCCGTCGTAGCCACCCAGCTCGAAGATGGTGTCAGCCGCCGCCAAGTGGAAAAAGTGGATGGAAAACTCACCATTTCCACCCCGAAACAAAACTACAACAAAGACGAGATCATCGAAATCCGCGTCAAGGGAACAGACCTCCGCTCTGTCAATGCACTCAGCTTCGCTCTGCCCTACAATCCGCAGGACTACGACTTCGTCGGTGTGGAACCGTTAAACCTCAAAGCAATGGAAAACCTCACCAACGATCGTCTCCACACCAACGGTGTTAAGGCACTTTACCCCACCTTTGTAAACATCGGGGAACAAGAGGCACTCGAAGGTACAGCCGACCTCTTCATCCTCAAACTCAAAGCAAAACGGAAAGTGAAATTCGACCTCAAGCCCATCGACGGCATGCTGATCGACAAAAACCTCAACACCCATCGTTTCTAAACCACTCACCTTACACCGTTCCCCTGAAAGGACAGGGGAACATACAAACAGCCCGGAGAATTTCTCCGGGCTGTTCATTTTATCTCCCCTCACTCAAAACGTCAGCTTCATCCCCGCCTGAAAACTCCGGGGCAACGAAGGCCCATAGACATAACCCGAATCCCGATTCGGCCCCCGGTCCAGATCCGTCTGGTAAGCTCCGAAAACATTCTTCACCCCTGCACTCAACTGCAACCCCACCTCTTTATAAAGCTGGAAATCATAAGCCAGCTTCATTTCCATATCGAAAAAATCACGTACCGTCACAGCCTCGTCCCGCTCGATCACCCCGGCAATATGCTGCACCAGCATCTTCCCCGTATAAGTCCCCGACAAATAAGCCGAAAAACGCTTCACCGGAGTCACCGAAGCCGTAAAATACCCATACACATTCGGCGTACGGAACAACTTCCGCTCACCCGGAACCGTTTCATCCTCACTCCATACCTCCGGCTCGTCATAACGGCTCCGCTGGATCGTAGCCCCGGCCTGCAACTCCAGCCAGCGCCTATACATCGCCCGGCCTTCCAGGTTCACCCCCATCACCTTCGCTCCCGAACCGTTATAACGCTCCCGGATCAGCAAACCGTCCTCGATACCCAAATCCCGCAACGCAAACACATCATTCAACTTCGTATAAAAACCCTCCGCCAGCAAATTCAGCCGCACCTCTCCCAAAGTCCCGAACCAATCCGCCGACACACTGAAACTATGCGACTTCTCCTTCTTCAACCCCTCCATATTCCGGATTGAAGCCAGCTTACCTTCCCCCACCATCGACACATGCATATCCTCGTCGAAAGCCTGAGGCGCACGGAAACCCGCCGAATAACTCGCCCGGAAATTCAAATCCGCCGAAGGATTGAAACGCAAATTCACACGCGGACTGAAAACCGGGACATCCAGCAAATTATGCTTATCCAGACGCCCTCCCAGCAAAAACCCCCAACGCTCATCCTTCCACTCATTCTGCAAAAAAGCACCCATCACCCGCGTCGTCTGCGAAAAATCACGCTTATACCCCTTGATCACATCATGTATATCGTCATAACTATACTCCACACCCGCCGTCAAATCCGAAGGCATAAACAACACCCGGTCGAAACGCCCCACATACTGCGCACCCGCCACTGCCGTCAGATTATCCGTATTCCCGTAAGCATTCAAATTCCGTCCCGTTCCGTAATAACTCTCCCGGTCGATACTCTGCAACGACGAAAACACACTCAAACGGTGCTTCTCGTTCGGTGAAAAATAATCGAACTTCACACTTCCCGTATTAATATCGTGATCTAATTGCTCCGCAATCAACGCCGTATGGGGAGGCTGCGAAAGGCTGTCCCCGCCCCGGCGGTACTCGTGCACGGTATGATACTCCGCCGTTAGCCGCGTATAAACGCCCGTTTTCAGATAAGCCCGGAACCCCACCATCTTACTGTTGATCTTCGGCAACTCCGTAAAACCGTCTCCGTCATGATCATACCCCGAACGATGTCGTCCCTGTGCAAAAATATACATGCCCGCCTTCCGGTTCTCCGTCACCAGCGAACCGTTCAACGCCGTCACATTATCCCACGAACTACTCCCGCCGACATTCATAATATGATGTGAAATCTGGGCCATATTCCGTTGCGGCTCCTTCGTAATCACATTGATCGTCCCCGCAATCGCCGAAGCCCCGAACAACGCACTCCCTCCCCCACGCATCACCTCCACCCGCTCGATCATATTCGCCGGAATCTGCTCCAACCCGTACACCCCGCTCAACGCGCTGAACACAGGCCGCGAGTCGATCAGCAACTGCGTATAAGGCCCGTCCAGCCCGTTAATACGCACCTGCGAAGAACCGCAATTCTGGCAACTGTTCTCCACCCGTACCCCCGGTTAAAAACTCACCCCCTCCGCTAAACAGGAAGCCCCTTTCAACTCGAACAATTTATCGTCCAGCACCTTCACCAACGTAGGAGCCATACGCCGCGTCGTTTCGCTCCGGTTGGCCGACACCACCACCTCATCCAGCGCCACCAAATCCTCCTCCACCTCGAAATTAACCTCCTGTGTCACTCCTCGCTTCAATGTCACCTGCCGCTCCACTGTCTTATATCCCACCGACTTAGCCACCAGCACAAAACTCCCTTCCGGCAAATTCTTCAAAAAATAATGTCCGGAAGCCTCCGTCACCGAACCGATAGTCGTACCCTTCAAAAACACCGTAAAATACGGCAAATGCTCCCCTGTCTTTTTATCCACCACATGCCCGAACAAATTCGCATCCGTAGCCTTAAAACCTGCCGGAATTTCCTCCCCGCGCACCACGCCCGTCCACAGCAGTACAAAAAATAAAAATATATATCTCGTCATAATCTATTCCTGATAATAAAATAATACATACGCCGGTCACAACGGCACACCCGTACCGCCGCATCCTGCCGGCAAACAAAAAAACATGAAAAACCGTAATCCGGAACGACACAACACACCGTTCCCCCTCCGCATTCAGGCACACCACGACTCACCCGGCACACCGCAAACACTCCGGCGGGAACACAGCACACTGTGCCCTAAAAAACAAAATACGGTAAAGGAAAGATCAACACACGGGAGGAGCCCGCAAAGAAACGTCCGAGGGCTGCATCGAAGCATATCCCCCGCATACGAAAACCGGAACCTCTGTCGCCACAGTAGCCGGCAGAATTCCGAAAATAAAATGAGGAACCACATCATCTCCCGCATTCAGCGAAGACAAAACATGGTACAACTGAAACTCGGCTTGCGAGTGCGTATGGAAAGGAGCACCGTCATCCTGTTGGAAAGGGTGCGCATGCACAATGGTCACCCCGCCCACCACATGGATATGGGAATAAAAGACCAATATCCCCACATATCCCAAAAAGATCGTGAGGAGCAGCACCTTTAACATTCCATGCAACCACCCTTTTCTCATATCCAAAAATCTCGTCTCGCAAAAATAACCGTAATCCGGCCACCCCAACCCCACTGCCACCCCCGGCCTATCTATCTATCTATCTATCTATCTATCTATCTATCTATATTATTAGTGATCTCACTTCCCGATCTTCCCGGCAAGCGGATCATTGGCCTTCACCAGCCACTGCTTCAATTCCCGGTCGAGCTTCTTATATACCCCCGGTTTCGCTTCCTTAGCAATATTTTTTACCATATAGGGATCGTCCTTCCGGTCGAACAACAGCGTATCCGTCGGCACCCCGTTCTTAAAACTCAGGCAATAACTATACCGTTCCGTACGCACCCCCCGGTTACCGCTCTCCGGCTCGGTAGGATAATAACGGAAATAAGGCTGTGAAGAAGGATACTTCCCTCTCCCCGAAACAATCAGCGGAGAAAAATCCACTCCCTGCACCTGCTCGCCGACCTCATCCCCCAACCCGGCAAGCCCCAGCATCGTCGGATACAAATCCATCAGCGAAATCATCCGATCCTCCATCCGGGGCTGCACCACAACCGGATAACGCACCACCATCGGCACCACCATCGAAAGATCGTAAATCACATTCTTCGTCAATTGTCCGTTCGTCCCCATACAATCCCCGTGATCCGAAGTGATCACCACAATCGTATTCTCTCCTAATCCCAACCCGTCCAGCGCATCCACGATCCGCCCGATATTCTCATCCACCCCTGTCACGCACGCATAATAACTCCGCAACACCTTCCGGAAATTACGTCCCATCGGATCACTGGCAGGCGGCACATCCGGACGCGCCTCCGCAATCGAATCCACATTCAACCCCGCATACATCTGCTTATACCGCTTAGGAACCGCATTATAATCCATATGCGGGGGATTCATAGACACCACCAAAGCAAAAGACTCACCCTCCCGGCGGAACTTCCCGCCCTCGTTCTTCAAATAAGCGATAGCCTGATCCGCTTCGAACTCCGGTCCCCACTGATCCACATATTTAAAATCCTGCCGTCCCGCATCCGTACTCCAATACATCGGACGCAGATGCACATCGTAAGTACCGTACGACAGCCAGAAATCGAACCCGTGCCTCCGTTCGGGCGGGCACCACTCATTCCACGCCACCTTACCCCGGTTATTCGAACAATCGATATAAGGCGTATAAGGCGAATCCAAATGCCACTTCCCGATATATCCCAGCGAATACCCCTGTCCCTTCAACACATCCGACCAGCAAACCGCATCCTCCTGCAACTCCACCCCGTAAGGCGCATTCGTACTATTACAATTCCCCGTCACCCGCGTCTGCAACGGAAACATCCCCGTCATCAACTGCGCACGCGCAGGCGACGACACCGGATAATGACTCACCGCATTCCGGAACGTCACACTCTGCTTAGCGATCCTATCCATATTCGGCGTCTGCACCGGCTCCCGTCCCATATACCCCACAGCATCCCCACGCCACTCATCCGCCATAATAAACAAAATATTCGGCCGCTCCGGCTGCTTCTCCCGGTCGGCACCCGCCACCGGCAACACCGCACACGTCAATACCGGCAAAACAGGCAAAACAAATTTCATTTCACCGAATTTCATATCTGAATACGTTAAGATTTACATAAAAAACAAACTGTCCCGCAAAACACAGATGCGATAAAGATATAAAAAAATAAATAATAAATTCTAATCTTGAAAATAACTTTATAATACACCGGATTAAAAACACAAACCACCACTCCACCCTCATCCTTCCTTCCCTTTCCACCCCACACATCCCCCTGCACATCCTCCCCCACACACCGTTCATCTCCCTCCACCACGCTCCTGCACCACCCTGTCAAACAATTTCTCCCGGATACACCGCCCCATCCATTGCCAAATCACAAATATTTTTATAATTTGTCGGCAAAACAAAACACATCAAACCATGAAATACAACTTCGACGAAATAATCCCCCGCCGGGGAACAAACTCCCTCAAATGGGACACAGCCGGCGACGACAACACACTCCCCATGTGGGTAGCCGACATGGACTTCCGAACAGCCCCAGAAGTCATAGAAGCCCTGGAAAAACGGGCAAAACACGGCATCTTCGGCTACGTAAAAGTACCTGAAACCTACTACGCCTCCATCATCGGCTGGTTCCAAAGGCGGCACGGCCTGGCCATCGAAAAAGAATGGATACTCTACACCACCGGAGTAGTCCCCGCCCTCTCCGTCATCGTAAAATCGCTCACCGCACCGGGCGACAAAATCCTCATTCAAACCCCGGTGTACAACTGCTTTTTCTCGGTTGTCCGTAACAACGGGCGCGAGATCGTAACCAACAGCCTGATTTACGAAAACGGCACCTATTGCATAGACTTCGACGATCTGGAAAAAAAAGCCGCAGACCCGCAGGTAAAACTGCTCCTCCTGTGCAACCCGCACAACCCCGCAGGACGGGTATGGACCCGGCAGGAACTGCTCCGGCTGGGCGAAATCTGCCTCCGCAACAACGTACGGATCATCGCAGACGAAATCCATTGCGAATTAGTCGCCCCCGGCCACAAATACCTCCCCTTTGCCTCCCTGTCCGGAGAATTTCTGCAACATTCCGTCACCTGCACCTCTCCCAGTAAAGCATTCAACCTGGCAGGACTTCAGGTCGCCAACATCTTCGCTGCCGATGAGGAAACCCGGAACAAAATAAACCAAACCCTTAAAGCCGACGAACTCGCCGCCCTCAACTCCTTCGCCGCAGAAAGCCTCATCGCCGCCTACGACAACGGAGAAGAATGGCTGAACGAACTCAACCGTTATATCCACGACAACTACCTCTATCTAAAAGACTTCCTCCACCGTCACCTGCCCAGGCTCACCGCCCTCCCCCTGGAAGGCACATACTTAGCTTGGATAGACTGCTCGGCAACCGGGCAAACCTCCGGCGAGATCACCCAAACACTACTCGAAAAAGAAAAACTTTGGATAAACCCCGGCAGCATGTACGGCACCGAAGGCGACAACTTCATCCGCCTGAACATCGCCTGCCCCCGTACCCTCCTCACCGAAGGACTTGAAAAAATAAAGCATTGTTTCTCCGAATAAAACCCCTTTACAAACCCAAACCGCCACATAAAACAACCTCATACAACCTCTTCCCTGTCTAACGCCGGATAGGGAAGAAAATTTATACAAACAACCGAAATCGCCCCCCTGTACCCGCTTTAAACAACCGGACAGACCACAAAAAAAGCTGCCTCCGAAAAGGCAGCTCCTTATTGGCAATATTGCGGACGCCGGGTTTTACCACAAAACCGTAACTTCAATAAACAAATTTACCTGCTCCCCTTCAAATTGAGTAGGTTTTGGGACTACATAATCCCCCCATACCGTTCCCGCTCCGGGAATAGTCGTATCTACCAAAACATTCGAAGGAGTATCCTGATAAATCTTAACCTTAAACCACGAAGGAATTCCGGAAACATAAGGTGCGGTAAACGACATATAAATACCGGAACCGGGGATATAATCCCTGGTAAAAACGGCATAATTGGAAATAGGATCGGTAGTAAACTCATAAATCTCATAAGCCTCGTTAACCGTACTGATCCAAACACCACCTTCCACATACTGGCACTTTTCAATCACGGTAATCTTCAACGGCACCCCCCGGTCAGCGGCTTTTGTCTTTTCAACACCTGTAACCCCGACCATCAGGGCTGTCAGGACAATAATAAACATCGTTTTCATAAGCAAAAGATTTAATGAAAGAATTCTAAATAATTAGATAACGCACAACCTCACTTTTTGCATTTTGTTAAGCAAAACTTACACAACAAAATTAAAAAACAAAATAAACATTACAATATTATGTACGAATTTAACATTGTTAATTATAACATATCGCTTTTTCCCCGACCCTATTCATCACAATCTCCCGGTAAAATCATAAAAATACGGCAGACATTCCCGGTCGTCCTGACTTGCAAACCTTCCGTCCGGTATCGGTTTCAGTCTCGCAACACACCGTACTGTCCGCTGAGAACATACAACAAAACAGATCAAACCGGGCACACTCTCCCCCCTATTCTTCCCGCCTCCATCCCCGGAACATTCATCCACCGATAACACCTCTTCCATCATCCGATCGAAAACATTTACCATAAAAACAAACTATATCGGGAAATTTTATTACTTTTGTAAAACAATAAACAGACAATACAGCTTCTTATTTTTGGCAACTTCTTCGTGGTCCTTCCTCGTGAATTTCTATAAACAATAAGACGATCTTATTAGCTGCACAAGGGAAAAGCACACTCCCGGCATAAAAACTGGCAAACAGCCCCCCTGCAACATGCCGTCCGGACAAAAGACAGCATTTCAGGAAGAAAAATCTATCGGCTTTCGGCAAAGACAGCCGGAAACGAACATATAAACAATACACACCGGAAAACGGCAACAAAAACCACATACCCCGGAAACAGTGTAACAATATTCACACAAACAAAAAAATATGGCAAAACCAGCATCATTCAACAAAAGAGATATCGAAAAGAAAAAAGCCGAAAAACGCAAACAAAAACAACAAAAGAAAGAAGACAAAAAAACAAGCGGGAAAAACTCACTCGACGACATGATCGCCTATGTCGATGAAAACGGAAGAATCACCTCCGAGCCTCCTCTGGAAGAGAAAAAAGAAACCATAAACCCGGAAGACATCGTTATCTCCGTCCCCAAACAGGAAGAAACCGGGCAACCGTCCGAATACGAAGGAAGAGTGGAACACTACAACACCTCCAAAGGCTTCGGATTCATAAAAGACATTAACTCTACCGACAAATACTTTTTCCACGCCAGTAACGCGCCGCACGACCTCCAGGAAGGCGATTTCGTACTGTTCGAGCTCGAAAGAGGCAAAAAAGGCATGAACGCTGTAAACATCATAATCAAAAAAACTGCAATTAAACAGGAAAAAAACACAGATATCGAATAATTAAACTATCTTTGTACCGGAATTGAGTTAGAATATTCTTGAAATACACCTCTTTTTAATCAAACTTTAAAGTAGTCTTTCCGCAAATTCTCCCCTCTCTTCTGTATTATTTATAATTTATATTTTATTTAATGAACATTTACATTTCAAA
>OGOU01000987.1_pt1 | contig 23318 bp, 20 predicted proteins | sample 1552721 | NCBI WGS metagenome assembly OGOU01 (sample SAMEA2580176, study PRJEB22360) | human gut metagenome | biome: human gut; feature: human-associated habitat; material: faeces | place: Denmark | collected 2008/2010
TTCAAGGCATGGCAGATAGACGGTACGGAGTATCCGGTGAACGCCCCTGTGACCGTCACCGCTGACATCACAGTCAAGGCGCTGTGGGAGGACGCGCCGCCCGCCCATGAGCACCGCTACGGCGATTGGCGCAAGGACGGCACGAGCCACTGGCACGAATGCACCGACGATGACTGCCCGAATAGGAACGAGAGCATCAAGGACAAGGCCGCGCACGTCTACACCGATGACGCGGATACGACCTGCGACACTTGCGGTTACGAGCGCACCATCACGCCGCCCGCCCATGAACACATCGTCACCTTTGACGGCAACGGCGGTACGCCCTCTGTCGGCAGCATGACCACCACCAATCAGAAGTTGACCTCTCCGCCCAGCGCCTCCCGAAGCGGCAGTTACAGCTTCGACGGCTGGTACACCGAAAAGAGCGGCGGCACAAAGATCACGACGGATACCGTATTCCATGCAAATACCACCGTCTACGCCCACTGGACGTATACCGGCGGCGGCTACTACTATCCGCCTGTCACCTACTACACGCTGCGCTTTGAAACAGGCGGCGGCAGTGATATTCCCAGCGTGCGGGAAGCGTACAATGCCTACATTGACCTGACGGGGTATGTCCCCACTTGGCGAGGCCACACCTTTATCGGCTGGTACAGCGAACGCAGCCTGACAAACAAGGTTTCCGGTGTTTATCTGACGAAGGATATGACCGTGTATGCAGGCTGGCGCGTGGACGAAAATCCGAACACAGGCGCGAATCCCTTTACCGATGTTTCTGAAAAGGACTGGTTCTACGGCGATGTGATGTTCGTCTACGAAAACGGACTGATGCTCGGCACGAGCAAGACCCTGTTCAGTCCGCATGGGACGGCAACGCGCGGCATGATGGCGACCATTCTCTGGCGCATGGAGGGCAGCCCCGCGCCGAAGGGTAAAAACAGCTTTACCGATGTGGAGGCCGGAAAGTGGTACGCTGACGCGATCACATGGACGGCGGAGAACGGCATTTTCGCGGGCTACGGCAAAGACAAATTTGGCCCGGACGATCCCATCACCCGCGAACAGCTTGCAGCCATCTTCTACCGCTACGCGGACTACAAGGGCTACGATCTGACCGTCAAGGGAAATCTGGACAAGTTCAAGGACGCGGACAAGATCACGGATTACGCAAAGACGGCGATGCAATGGGCGGTCGGCAGCGGTCTTGTGAAGGGAAAATCCGGCAATCTGCTTGACCCGCAGGGCACGGCGACCCGCGCTGAGATCGCCGCCATGCTCCACCGCTTCATTGAGAAGTATGAGCTGGTGCAGGGCAAGGCTCCCGGCGGCCTGATGGGCTGGATCGACCCGAAGCGGCTGCAAATCCCAAAGACCGGCGACAGCAGCGTGTTAGGCTTGTGGGGGATCTCCCTCTGTACATCTCTTGCCGGATGCCTTGCGCTGACCACATGGCAGATCAGGCGGCGGCGTGAGGAAGAAGCGCTGCAAATCATCGAAAAGTAAACAGGCTCACCTTTAGGGGCGCGGGCAAATAGCCCCGCGCCCCATTCGATGTCTTCCCAGAAAAAAACGGGGTTGTCTCAAAATGATCTTTTGAAAGTAAATTGCAAAAATAAAGGCATACGAACTCTGTCCTTTCAATTGAGTTCGTATGCCTTTTCTAACTTTAAAAAAGGTAATGTCCTTAAATGTGAATTAAAGTTAAATTATTCCCGATTTGTGACAGCCCCGTCCTGCTTTTTCGCTTGATGTGTATGCACCTGAAATCATTTTTCAAACAGATACAGGAGGTATCCGTAGCCCTCGGCCTCCATTTTTTCATAGGGCACAAAGCGCAGGGCCGCACTGTTGATGCAGTAGCGCACGCCATTGGGGGACTCCGGATCGCCGGTGAACACATGACCAAGGTGAGAATCTCCGGCACGGCTTCTGACCTCCGTGCGGCGCATCCCGTGGCTCAGATCCTCTTTTTCCACCACGGCGGGGCCTTCGATGGGCTTTGTAAAGGCGGGCCAGCCGCAGCCGCTCTCGTACTTATCTGTGGAGGAAAAGAGCGGCTCGCCGGTGACGACATCCACATAGATGCCCTTTTCAAACTTGTCCCAGAACTCGCCCGTGAAGGCGCGCTCCGTGCCGCTCTCCTGCGTGACGCGGTACTGCTCCGCCGTCAGCTTGTCCCGGATGGACTCCGCCGCGGGCTTCTGATAGTCGCCCGGATCGATGCGCAGCCGGGAAAAGAGCTCCATCTCCGCGCGCGGAATGTGGCAGTAGCCGTTTGGATTCTTTTCGAGGTAGTTCTGGTGGTATTCCTCGGCAGGATAGTAGTTCTTGAGCGGGCCGATCTCCACAAAGAATTTCTCACTGCGGCCGCGCTCGACCTCCGCGATGCGCTTTACCGTTTCTCTCGCGCTTTCGTTGGTGTAGTAGACGCCGGTCTGGTACTGGCTGCCCCGGTCGTTGCCCTGCCGGTTTTGTACCGTGGGGTCGATCACATAGAAGTAAGCCAGCAGCAGGGCATCCAGGCTCACCTGCTCAGGGTCATACTCCACCCGAACGGTCTCCCGGAAGCCAGTGCCTCCCTTGCAGACGGTCTGGTAGGTGGCATCCGCCTCGCAGGTGCCGTTGGCGTAGCCGCTCTCGGCGTCGATGACGCCGGGGATGGACTGCATCAGCTGTTCCATGCCCCAGAAGCAGCCGCCCGCCAGATAGATGACATTTTCTGTGGTATCCATATAAGTACTCTCCTCATCGGATCGGTCGAAAGCCGCTCCGTCCATGTTTGTTTCCTGTCCGCTCTTTTCCTTCGGCACAGTCTGCTGCCCGGCGGCGCAGCCGCCCAGCAGCAGCACCGAGGCGAAAAGCAGGGCCAATACACTTCGATACATCGCTTTTCCTCCTTTCAGGGGAAGCGGGGCTCACTCCGGCCGCAAGCGGAACCTCGTGGACGCCCGTTGGCACGGTGAAGGAGCCGTTCAAGGGAATATTCGACGGTCAGGGCTATACGCTCAAGTATCTGTACATAAACAGCACGGCCGACGATCAGGGATTCTTCGGCCAGGTGACGGGCAACAGCGCCGTAGTTAAAAACCTCGGCATCAGCGGTTCGGTAACGTCCAAGGGCGTAAACTCTGCGGCCATATGCGCAGATTTCAATTTCGGCACGATAGCAAACTGCTGGTCGAGCTGCAATGTTGCAGGCGCGGCAAACTCCGGCGGCATTATCGGCGGCGGCAATATGGGCACCGTCATTAACTGCACAAGCTACGGCGCAGTAAACGGCGCATCGACCTACGGCGCAATTGCCGGCGCTCCGGTCGGTACGGTGCTCAAATACTGCTATTATCTCTACGGTACCTGCCAGCAGGGCTATCCTTCGGATAAGGGCGTTTTGTATCCCACGGTGCAGAGCTTCAACGGCACCGGCGCTGCATGCATACTCGCAGAGTATGTGACTGTTGAGGGAACGCGCACCAGGAACGTGTCCTCGGCGCTCAAAATGTACGTCGATGCCCATCCCGAGACTAACTACTGCTACTGGGGCATAGGCGACTCCGAGGAGTATTACCTCCAGGGCGTCACCGGCTTCCCGGTGCTCATCTCCGCGTCCGACACAAAGGGCGATCATGACTACAAGCAGTATCAGGCCGAGTTCAAGGATAAAAAGTATTTCTCCGTTTTGGCGGCTCTCAAGGACGCAAACGCTGCCGAGGGCGGCGGCGTCGTGACGCTGCTTATAAACGCTCAGCTAAAAAACCGCGAGGATATAGTCTTTGACGATGATGTTACGCTCAACACCGCCGACTTTTCGCTCATAATTATGTCCAATGTCTCCGTAAAGAGCATGAACCAGCTCCTCGGCACGTTCATAATAAAAAGGGGTGGACTTATAAACCTCAATGGGGATAAGTTCATTTACTCGCAGCCGAAGGCCGACGATTCGTGCAACAGTGCGTTCTATTCAAAGGAAAGCCTGACCATCCAGACCGTCGCGACCGAGGAGCCCACGGCATACGATCTTACTTTCTACAGCGGCGAATTTATCGTAAACGCGGCTCTCGATTCCGGCAATCCTCATAAGATACCCGGCGGCAGCAAGCTTACGATCAAGGAAAGGGCCACGCTTAATGTCGAGCGCAACGCCCGCATACGCACGACCGGCGGTGCTCAGATATTTGACTACGGCACCATAAAGATTGGTAACGCGACGCTTGACCGCAACAAGGGAAGCCGCATAGTCGGCATTCTTGAAGACAAGAGCGGAACCGTGACTTTGCCGTTTATCTACTACGAAGGATATCATCTGCGCGGCTGGGCGGCAAACGACGAGCTGTATGCTGCCGGCAGCAGCGTTGAGGTGCCGACGGCGACCACCTTCACCGCGAGCTGGGCGATCGGCGACAGGCTCGATCCCTATCCCGGCGATGACAGCTACACCGATGACGGCGAGCTTGTGTATGAGTTCAAGATCCACGTCATTCAGGCCGAGGGCGGAAAGATAAGCCCCGAGACGATGAATGTCGCGCGCGGCGAAACGCTCAAATTCAAGGTCGAAGCCTCCGAGGGCTACTACATCAAAAATGTGCTTGTTGACGGCGTGAGCGCGACTCTTGACGATAACGGCGAATATCAGTTCATAAGCGTCGGTGAGGATCACAGCATAACGGCCATGTTTGCCAGATACACAAACACGGACTATAATAGTTATGTAAACCGCTTTACCGACGTTAAGCCAAGCGATTGGTGCTATAACAATATTCGGTTTGCCTACACGATGGGGCTTATGCAGGGCACGACGGCAACAACGTTCTCTCCCGATGACCCAACCGTCAGGTCGCAGTTTATAACCGTTTTGTGGCGCATGTCCGGCAGTCCGACCGTACCCGGAGACGGATGCAAGTTCACGGATATCAGCAAGAGCAATTATTATTACGAGGCCGTCCGCTGGGGCGTTGCAAACGGCATAATTAACGGATTTTCCGAAACGAGCTTCGTTCCGAACGGAAAGCTTACGCGCGAGCAGCTTGTTACGATGCTGTTCCGCTACGCAAAGAATTATGCCGGCGACGATGTGTCCAAGTATGACACGACCAATATCCTCGGCTACTCCGATGTGCTGAAGATATCCAAAGGCATGACGCAGCCCTTCCAGTGGGCGATCGGCGCAGGAATAATAACCGGAACGAGCAGCACAACGCTCACTCCTCAGCAAATTGCGATTATTGTAAGGTTCTGGGGAACGCCTGCATTAGTATACGAAATGATAAAAAAGAATTCATATCTTGCTGTCCCGAAAATGGGGAAAAAGATATAATGTATTTTAATACATTCTTTTTTTCATTTATATATTAATGGATGAAGGGGTGGTCGAAGTGCTAATATAGGCATGCCGGCCTCCCCTTTTAACAGGGCGTTTGAGCAAGAGTAGAAGAAGGCAGACAGAGAGGTCCAAAAATATGGGCAATAATCAGGGGTATTGGACACATGAGCCAATATTAAAATATTTAGCCGTTCATAACCGTAAAATTGTACACCTCAACCAACCGGACTACCTGTCAAATAAGGCATTTATGAATGAATATGATTATTAGAAAAGAAAATGAGTGAGATAACAAACCCACAGGACGCCGAACTCGAAGAAGTCGTGCTCGGTGCCTGCCTGCTGGAAAGCAAAGCTATTACACTGGTTGCCGGCATATTACGGCCGGAAGTATTTTACACTGAAACGAACCGTGAGATTTATGCTGCCTTGCAAAGTATGTACCATGCCGGGCAAGTAATTGATATCATGACCATAAAAGAAAAATTTGCCCGGCGTGGCAAGCTCGAATTTATAGGAGGGTTTTATACAAATTGAATAACCGATATGCCATCTTTATGCCCAAACAAGTTACTCGACAAACTTCTTGGTTGCCAATATTGGAATAGCACTCATGATGCTCTATCAATCAAGTATTTACGACAGTCCGTCACTTTAAACAAAAATCGTCAATTAAAAAGTTAGACAAAATTTGGTCAAATATTCCTTTTTATTAATTAAAAAGGCTACAGTTTCACAAACTAATATTGGATTTCAGTCTCTTTTCCATATATTTGCGCCCGCATTTTTATTATTGGATCAACCTCCTTATTCAATTTACCAAACTAGATAAAACAAATGGAAAATATAAACGCAGTAATTACAGGAGTCGGAGGATATGTACCCGATTATATCTTGACCAATGATGAGATTTCAAAAATGGTAGATACCACCGATGAATGGATTATGGGGCGTATTGGTATTAAGGAAAGGCGTATTCTGAAAGATGAAGGACTAGGAACTTCTTACATAGCTCGTAAAGCTGTCAAACAACTGATAAAACGCACCCATACAAATCCGGATGATATTGATCTGGTAATTGTAGCTACAACAACTCCTGATTACCGCTTTCCTTCCACTGCTTCTATTTTATGTGAGAGACTGGAACTGAAAAGAGCTTTTGCTTTCGACATACAGGCCGTTTGCAGTGGTTTTTTATATGCATTGGAAACAGGAGCTAACTTTATCCGTTCCGGAAATTACAAGAAAGTGGTGGTGGTAGGTGCTGAAAAGATGTCGTCAATAATAAACTATACCGATCGGGCAACATGTCCTATTTTCGGCGATGGCGGAGCAGCCGTCATGCTTGAACCTACTACTGAAGATTTGGGTATTATGGATGCTGTGTTAAGGACAGATGGTAAAGGATTACCTTTTTTACATATTAAAGCCGGTGGTTCCGTATGCACCCCTTCTTATTATTCATTGGATAATCAAATGCACTACATCTATCAGGAAGGACGCACTGTATTCAAATACGCGGTATCTAACATGGCAGATGCCTGTGAATCTATTATTGCAAGAAACCATCTAAGCAAAGACAATATCGACTGGGTGATTCCCCATCAAGCTAATCAACGCATTATCACTGCTGTAACACAACGTTTGGAAGTTCCCGCCGAAAAGGTCATGGTTAATATTGAACGATACGGCAATACCAGTGCAGGCACTCTCCCACTCTGCCTTTGGGATTTTGAAGATAAATTCAAAAAAGGAGATAACCTAATTCTCACTGCATTCGGAGCAGGATTTGCCTGGGGAGCTATCTATATAAAATGGGGATATGATGGAAAAAACAGATAGCGATTAATCGCTATCTTCCAAATAAAAAATCCTCTAATTTACTAGAAACCAGAGGATTTTTTGTTTGGGAAGTGCGGTGCGTACGGGACTCGAACCCGTGACCCCATGCGTGACAGGCATGTATTCTAACCAACTGAACTAACGCACCAAAATATTCATTAAAGCATCTCTCTCGATTGCGGATGCAAAGGTAGATATTTTTTTGAAACCTGCAATAGCTTCAGTATCTTTTTTCTGAAAAAGTGGATTTATTAAGAATTATCGTGTACATTTGCAGCTACTAATAAAATAGAAAATAGAATGAAAAATACACCAATTGAACGACATCTGATTGATGAAACTATAAATGAGTTTCAAATTGTCGATTTTTCAAAAGCTACCATTCGGGAAGTGAAAGCTATTGCTTCAAAAGCAGAAGCTGCATCGGGAGTTGAATTTATTAAAATGGAAATGGGCGTTCCGGGGCTCCCTCCTTCCGCAGTAGGTGTGAAAGCAGAGATTGAAGCGTTACAAAATGGCATTGCCAGCCTATACCCCGATATCAACGGATTGCCGGAACTGAAAAAAGAGGCGTCCAACTTTATCAAAGCATTTATCAACGTGGATTTAAATCCGGAGGGATGCGTACCTGTCACCGGCTCTATGCAAGGAACATTCGCTTCATTCCTCACTTGCAGCCAATGCGACGAAAAGAAAGATACGATTTTATTCATCGATCCCGGATTTCCGGTACAGAAGCAGCAGTTGGTAGTAATGGGACAAAAGTTCGAAACGTTTGATGTATATGACTACCGCGGTGACAAACTGAAAGAGAAACTGGAAAGCTATCTGAAAAAAGGAAATATATCAGCTATCATTTATTCGAATCCCAATAACCCCAGCTGGATTTGCCTGAAAGAGGAAGAATTGCAGATTATCGGTGAATTGGCAACGCAGTATGATGTGATTGTTTTGGAAGACTTGGCTTATTTCGCGATGGACTTCCGGCAGGATTTGAGCAAACCATACCAACCTCCTTTCCAGCCATCAGTAGCCCATTATACAGATAATTATGTATTATTGATTTCCGGTTCGAAAGCATTCAGCTACGCCGGACAGCGTATTGGCGTAAGCTGTATCTCTGATAAATTATACCACCGAAGCTATCCGGGACTGACCAAACGATATGGCGGCGGTACCTTTGGAACTGTTTTCATCCATCGCGTACTTTATGCACTTTCATCAGGAACAAGTCATTCCGCACAATTCGCCATGGCTGCCATGCTGAAAGCTGCCAACGAAGGACAATATAACTTCCTCAACGAAGTGAAGATCTATGGTGAGAGAGCACAAAAATTGAAAGAAATCTTCCTCCGTCACGGTTTCCACCTGGTATATGACAACGACTTGGGCGACCCGATTGCGGACGGATTCTATTTTACCATCGGATATCCGGGAATGACCAGCGGCGAACTGGCCAAAGAACTGATGTACTACGGAGTGAGCGCTATCTCTTTGGTTACAACAGGAAGCCATCAGGAAGGATTGCGCGCGTGTACCTCTTTTATTAAAGACCATCAGTATGCGCAATTGGATGAAAGAATGAAACTATTTGCTGAAAATCATCCGATAGCCTGATTATTTGACATGAGATATTCATAAAAGCCATTCTTAAAATGAAAAAAAACGGAAAGAACGATTGTTATTCCGTTTTTTTTCTTACTTTAGTGGCATGAATATCGACTCTGACATATTTAAGATTCAATCGAATAATGTGTTACCATCAAGAGGAAAGATTTTAATATCTGAACCTTTTCTGCGTGATGCAACGTTTGGCAGATCCGTAATTTTACTGGTCGATCATACGGACGAAGGAAGTATGGGATTGGTTATCAACAAACAACTGCCATTATTCCTGAACGATATCATCATGGAATTTAAATATCTGGACGAGATTCCTCTATACAAGGGTGGACCGATTGCCACTGATACTTTATTTTACCTCCATACACTATCAGACATCCCCGGCTCTATCTCTATCAGCAAAGGACTTTATCTGAATGGAGATTTTGATGAAATAAAGAAATATATATTACAAGGAAATAAAATCAGCGAATGTATCCGTTTCTTCCTGGGATATTCCGGATGGGACAGCGAACAGCTAAATAACGAAATCAGAGAAAACACATGGTTGGTGTCTGAAGAAGAAAAATCATATCTGATGAAAAACAATATCAAAGATATGTGGCGGACTGCTTTAGAGAAACTAGGCAGCAAGTACGAAACGTGGTCACGCTTCCCACAAGTGCCTACTCTCAACTAATATTTTATTTCTTAGGATTCAAACATTGGAGGAGCAATGCATCTTTGTAGCAGCCCTCCACTTTCAGCCAGTTTTTCAATAATCCGCATTGAACGAAGCCACAAGACGTGAACAGCTTTACACAAACGTCATTATCTGTCGTGACATGTGCATAAAGCTGACTTAAAGACAGAAAATCAAAAGCATATTCACAAAGCAGCTTCAATGCGTCGGTGGCATACCCTTGCTGACGATAATCCTTATGCACGGCAATTCCTACTTCTCCCCGCGAATGAAGGGGAACGAAATCCGTAATATCAATCGTACCAAGGATACACTGGTCGGATTTGCGTACCATCATCAAACGTAATTGCTTATCCGCAAACACATCACACTGCGAACCTTCAATATATTGGCGCAATACGTAACGGGAGTATGGAACTGTAAAGTTACTGATGTCCCACATCGAAGGATCATTTTCCATCTCATACATTATATCCATATCTTCCGGTTCTACCGCACGAAGATAGATACGATCGTTCATCAAGAAAGACTGTCTCATAGCTTTTCTTCTTTTGCAATGTGAAGTTCGTTACGCAATCTCTTCTCACTGGGCAGGCAGAAAAGTGACGCCGTGAGGCCAATCAGCATACAGAGGTTACCCGTACTGCTCAACGTCAGGTAGTAACACAAAAGGTTCACCACAATAGCTACTTCAAGCACTCCCAAGCGAACAATGTTCCATTGCACATATCGCTTCAAGGCAAGCGTGATAGTCATGTGATCTATCTTTTTCTTAAGCACCAAGCTATATAATTTGAGAGAAAGAGGCACACACAAAGCAGTAAGCAAAATGCCGACCGTCTCAAAATAGTAGATAGCCGGTGCGTTATCTACCAAACCTCCTACGGGAAAGAGTTCAAACTCTCCTGCCCCAAGCAAAAATGCCGGGAGCACCCAAAAGAAAACATAACTGATATTCAAATTTCTGACAGCTCGTTTTATCTGTTCTTCCATGTTCGTTCTTAAATAATTAATAATGATTATACAGTTCCGGTAAAAAGCGTCCGGTTCACAATGCTGCGTCCTAAAGTCACTTCATCGGCATATTCAAGTTCATCACCAACCGATATGCCACGGGCTATCACACTTAGTTTAACCCCTAGTTTATCCAGCTTGCGATAGATGTAGAAGTTGGTAGTATCGCCCTCCATCGTGGTGCTCAACGCCAAAATAACTTCTTTGATTCCACCTTCAGCCACCCGCTGCACCAGGCTTTCAATTTGAAGGTCACTCGGTCCGACTCCGTCCATTGGAGAAATGACTCCTCCCAAAACGTGATAAAGCCCTCGATACTGCTGGGTTGCCTCTACCGCCATTACATCACGGATATTTTCCACCACACAGACAGTGGAAGCATCCCGTTGCGGATTAGCGCAAATCTGGCAAGTTTCAGTATCGGATATATTATGACACACTTTGCAGTATTTCACCTCACGTTTCAATGTTATGATAGAATTTCCGAATGCTTCCACCGTAGCCGTATCCTGACGGAGCAGATGCAGAACAAGCCTCATAGCCGTCTTACGCCCGATACCCGGAAGTTTGGAAAATTCGCCGACTGCCTTTTCAAGCAGTATAGAAGGATATTGTTGGTTCATAGATAATATTTGCTGTTCTATCGATAAAACCTTGCAAAGATACAGATTATTGTTTTTAATACCTACAAAAATTGCTACCTTTGCATCTGTTATGATGATACTAGTCACTATTCTTTGCTACTTCGCGGTATTATTACTAATAGCCCGTATCACCGGACGTAAGGGAGGATCGAATGCAGCATTCTTCAAGGGAGAGAACCAATCACCTTGGTACATAGTCTCTTTTGGAATGATTGGCGCCTCCATCTCCGGAGTCACTTTCGTTTCTGTACCGGGAATGGTGCGCGGAATGGATATGACGTATATGCAAACGGTACTCGGATTTTTCTTCGGATACATGGCCGTAGCCCATATCTTACTTCCTTTATATTATAAATTGAATCTGACAAGTATCTACGGATACCTCGGCACCCGCATCGGAGTGCGTGCCTATCGCACCGGTTCCTTTTTCTTTCTGCTGTCACGCATGTTGGGAACCGCAGCCAAACTTTATCTGGTATGCCTCATTCTCCATACGTATGTATTTCAGGAAATGCACGTTCCTTTTTGGCTGATTGCTGTCGGTTCGGTTGCATTGGTATGGATATATACTCATAAAAGCGGAATAAAGACCATCGTGTGGACAGATACCTTACAAACATTTTGCCTGATTGCCGCTCTGATTTTTATCATCTATTTTACAATCCAAAGATTAGACCTTAATTTCAGCGGCATTGTGCAAACAATCCAAAACAGCGAACACAGCCGTATTTTTGTATTTGACGACTGGATATCCCGACAGAACTTCTTCAAACAGTTTTTAAGTGGTATCTTCATCGTCATCGTAATGACCGGACTGGATCAGGATATGATGCAAAAGAATCTTTCTTGCCGGAACCTCCGGGAAGCACAAAAAAACATGTACTGCTACGGTTTCTCATTCATTCCGCTAAATTTCCTTTTTTTATGCCTGGGAATTCTATTGATAGCGCTAGCGGGACAGATGCAACTCGAACTGCCAGCCATGAATGATGATATACTACCCATGTTTGCAGCCCAAGGTTATCTGGGACAATCCGTATTGGTACTTTTTACAATCGGCATTATCGCAGCAGCTTTCAGCAACTCGGATTCCGCCCTGACAGCCATGACAACCAGTGTATGCGTAGACCTGCTGAATACGGAAAAAGACACAGAAGAAACGGCACGTCGCAAAAGAGGCAAAGTGCATTTATCGTTATCAGTCTTATTGGCATTCTTCATCTGCCTGGTAGAAATACTCAATAATAAGAGCGTTATTGACGCCATATATATCATCGCCTCCTACACATACGGCCCCCTGCTTGGAATGTTTGCTTTCGGACTTTTTACACGCAGGCAAACGAACGACCGGTGGGTTCCTCTCATAGCCATCCTTTCACCACTGATCTGCTATCTTGCCGACTGGTGGATTGGAAAAGAAACCGGATATAAATTCGGTTATGAATTGCTAATGTTAAATGGAACGCTTACCTTTGCGGGGTTAATTTGTATGTCTAAAAAAGGGAAAAACGATGTTACAAAGAAATAAATGACAAGAAAATGGAAATAACAAGTGCTGAATTTGTGATTAGCAATACGGACGTGAAGAAATGCCCGGCCGGCATTTTCCCGGAATATGCCTTTATAGGCCGTTCGAATGTGGGAAAATCGAGTCTTATCAATATGTTGACCAGCCGTAAAGGTCTGGCCATGACCTCTTCTACTCCGGGAAAAACGATGTTAATCAACCACTTCCTTATCAATAAGAATTGGTATCTCGTCGACCTTCCGGGATATGGCTATGCCCGACGCGGACAAAAAGGGAAAGACCAGATACGCACCATAATCGAAGATTATATCTTGGAACGGGAACAAATGACCAACCTCTTTGTCCTGATAGACAGCCGGCTGGAACCTCAAAAAATAGACCTCGAGTTTATGGAATGGCTGGGCGAGAACGGTATCCCCTTCTCTATCATCTTTACCAAAGCCGACAAGCTAAAAGGTGGACGTTTAAAAATGAATATCAATGCCTATTTACGTGAGTTGGGCAAACAATGGGAAGAGCTCCCTCCTCACTTCGTATCTTCCTCGGAAGACCGCACAGGACGTGTTGATATACTCAACTACATAGAAAACATAAACAAGGATCTCAATGTTAAATGAAAGAAGAATGAAAATGAAAAAGAGTTTTTTATCTATTGCCTTTTTGGCAGTATTTATGCTAACGGCAACTAACAGCCAGGCGCAATCATGGTCCGACTTATTAAATAAGGACAACATTTCAAAAGTAGTGAATGCCATCACCGGAACCACCGAATCTATCGACATGACCGGAACATGGAACTACAAAGGTTCGGCCGTAGAGTTCGAATCGGATAACTTACTAATGAAAGCAGGCGGAGCTGCCGCAGCCACTATGGCTGAAAATAAGCTGAACGAACAATTAAGCAAAATAGGTATTAAAGACGGCCAAATGAGTTTCACTTTCAATGCCGACAGTACTTTCACCAGCACGGTGGGCAAGAAAACATTGAAAGGCACTTACTCCTACAATGCTTCAACCAAACAAGTTGATTTGAAGTATTTGAAACTTCTGAATCTGCACGCTAAAGTAAATTGCAGTTCCAGCTCACTGGAGTTACTGTTCAACTCGGACAAACTGTTGAAACTAATGGCTTTCATCGGTAGCAAAAGTAGCAGTACCGCACTGAAAACAGTTAGTTCACTGGCCGAAAATTACGATGGAATGATGCTCGGATTCCAACTCTCAAAATAGCAAAAGAGAATCGTTTAATACTATTTCGCACTCCATAAAGTATATTTTAGGGGAAAAGCATTATCTTTGTCGTTTGTAATCAAAAAGAGAAGGAAAAATGAAAAAGATACTTTTTTTAATGACCCTGTTAGTAATGGGCGTAAGCTTTGCATTTGCACAAACAAATGCAGATATCAAGTTTGACAAAACAACTCACGATTTCGGTAAGTTTTCTGAAAACAGCCCGGTTGTCAGTTGCACATTTACCTTTACTAATATCGGCGATGCCCCTCTGGTGATCCATCAGGCTGTAGCCTCTTGCGGATGTACAGTACCCGAATATACAAAGGAACCCATCATGCCGGGTAAAAAAGGAACAATCAAGGTGACTTATAACGGAACAGGCAAATATCCGGGACATTTCAAAAAATCAATCACCTTGCGTACCAACGCCAAAACAGAGATGGTAAGATTGTATATCGAGGGCGATATGACAGCAAAAGATGCAAAGTAGGAAAAAATAGACTATTACATAAAGGAGAATCTTTCGGTTCTCCTTTTTTTTTGTTTACTTTGAGGACGGAAATGTAAATTAACACATTAGCAAATTATAAAAACTATGAAACAAGAAGAAGACAAATTCACTGGGTTACCCGAGAATGCGTTCAGAGAGTTGAAACCCGGGGAAGTGTACAACCCGTTGATGGGTCCCTCTAAAAATTATCCGGAAGTTAATATCTGGTCAGTAGCATGGGGTATTGCCATGGCAATCCTTTTTTCGGCCGCCGCTGCCTATCTGGGGTTGAAGGTCGGACAGGTATTTGAAGCAGCTATTCCAATTGCGATCATTGCCGTAGGAGTTTCCGGAGCTGCCAAAAGAAAAAATGCGTTGGGCGAAAATGTGATTATCCAGTCTATCGGAGCTTGTTCCGGAGTAATCGTTGCCGGAGCGATCTTCACCCTCCCCGCTCTTTATATTCTCCAAGCTAAATATCCCGAGATGACGGTTACCTTCATGCAGGTATTCATCAGCTCTTTATTGGGTGGCGTATTGGGTATTCTATTCCTGATTCCTTTCCGTAAATACTTCGTCAGCGACATGCATGGAAAATATCCTTTCCCGGAAGCAACAGCCACTACACAGGTGTTGATCTCCGGCGAAAAAGGTGGCAGCCAGGCCAAACCGTTATTGATGGCAGGTATGATCGGTGGATTATATGACTTCATCGTAGCGACATTCGGATGGTGGAACGAGAACTTTACCACCCGTGTTTGCAGTGCCGGAGAAATGCTGGCAGAAAAGGCGAAATTAGTATTCAAGGTAAACACTGGTGCCGCTGTACTTGGTTTGGGATATATCGTCGGACTGAAATATGCTTCCATCATTTGTGCCGGTTCACTGGCTGTGTGGTGGATTATCATTCCGGGAATGTCTGCTATCTGGGGTGACAGTGTACTGAATGCATGGAATCCGGAAATTACCTCTACCGTAGGTATGATGAGTCCGGAAGAAATATTCAAATATTATGCCAAGAGCATCGGTATCGGCGGTATCGCTATGGCAGGTGTGATCGGTATTATCCGTTCCTGGAGCATCATCAAGAGCGCTGTCGGACTGGCAGCCAAAGAGATGGGCGGTAAAGGGAATGTAGAGAAAAGCATTATCCGCACACAACGGGATCTTTCTATGAAAATTATCGCCATCGGTTCCATCATCACACTGATATTAATCGTATTATTCTTCTATCTTGATGTCATGCAAGGGAATCTGTTGCATACATTGGTAGCCATTGTATTGGTTGCCGGCATCTCTTTCCTGTTCACCACAGTAGCAGCTAATGCCATTGCGATTGTTGGTACTAATCCGGTTTCGGGAATGACATTGATGACACTGATATTGGCTTCCGTAGTGATGGTAGCTGTCGGACTGAAAGGTCCTTCGGGCATGGTTGCCGCATTGGTAATGGGTGGCGTAGTATGTACCGCGCTGTCGATGGCAGGAGGTTTTATCACCGACTTGAAGATTGGTTACTGGCTCGGAAGTACGCCTGCCAAACAGGAAACATGGAAGTTCTTGGGAACAATCGTATCGGCTGCAACAGTAGGCGGTGTAATGATTATCCTGAATAAGACATACGGATTTACAAGTGGCGCACTGGCTGCTCCACAAGCAAATGCGATGGCGGCCGTGATCGAACCACTGATGAGCGGTGTAGGTGCACCCTGGTTGTTATATGGCATTGGTGCTGTCTTAGCAATTATTCTGACTCTTTGTAAAATTCCTGCATTAGCTTTCGCATTGGGTATGTTTATTCCATTGGAACTGAATGTACCGTTGGTAGTGGGTGGAGCAGTGAATTGGTTTGTTACAACACGTAGCAAAGATGCATCTCTGAATACGGAAAGAGGTGAAAAAGGAACTTTACTGGCATCCGGTTTCATTGCCGGAGGTGCATTGATGGGAGTAATCAGTGCCGCGATGCGCTTTGGTGGAATCAATCTGGTTAATGAGGCATGGTTGAACAATACTTGGTCAGAAGTGTTGGCATTAGGAGCGTATGCCTTACTGATTCTTTACTTTATAAAGGCTTCAATGAAAGTTAAATAAATAATTATGAGGAGACTATTATCCATTATAGTATCGCTTGTAACTGCCATATCATTTGCGCAGCAGCCCGTCGAGCTACCTTTGTGGCCCGACGGTGCTCCCAACTCCAGTGGACTAACCGGAGAGGAGCAGGAAACGCGTCCTCATTTTGTCACGAATGTCACGCATCCCACCCTGACGGTCTACCACCCGGAAAAGCCGAATGGAATGGCTATTATCATGTGTCCCGGAGGCGGGTATCGTGGACTGGGTATGGATGGAGAGGGGTATGATATGGCTCCCTGGTTCTGCGGACAAGGTATTACCTATATGGTATTAAAATACCGGATGCCGAACGGACATTGGGAAGTCCCCGTATCAGACGCCGAACAAGCCATTCGCATGGTACGCCAACATGCCAAAGAATGGAATGTTAATCCTTACAAGGTAGGATTAATGGGAGCCTCTGCGGGAGGGCATTTAACTGCTACACTTGCCACTCACTACAATTCGGAAACACGTCCGGACTTTCAGATATTACTTTATCCGGTGGTTACGATGATGCAAGTCACCCGTGGAAATACAAGAACTGCATTGCTAGGCAAAAATCCAACAATGGAACAAATACAGAAGTTTTCTGCCGAATTGCAAGTAACGCCCGATACTCCACAAGCATTTATCGCTCTTACCTCCGACGACCCTTCCGTAGCACCTTACCACGGAGTAAACTATTACCTTGCTTTACAGAAAAACAAGGTTCCGGCAACTCTCCATGTTTATCCTACCGGAGGACATGGCTGGGGATTTCAGGATCATTTTAAATATAAGCAACAATGGACACAGGAATTGGAGAAATGGTTGCGCGACGGCGTTGTATTCCCGGAAAATCCCGAACCCATGTTACGAATCGGAAAATCTTACTTGGGAACTAAATACGTGGCTAACACATTAGATCAAGACGGAGAAGAATCATTAGTGATCCGGACTGATGCCGTAGATTGCCTCACTTTCGTAGAATACACGTTGGCACAGGCACTCGGTTCTTCCTTTGCCGACAATCTGCAAAAAATACGTTATCGGGACGGCATCATCAACGGTTATCCTTCCCGGTTGCATTATACTTCCGAATGGATAGAGAACGGAATCCGCCACGGATTCCTCACCGATATTACTGCCAAAAACAGTGCGCATACCCAGAAAATCTCTCTTTCGTATATGTCTACCCATCCCAAGCAATATAAAAAATTGGCTGATTCGCCGGAAAATGTACGACAAATGGCCGAATATGAAAAAGCAATCTCCGGAAAAGTCGTACATTGGTTGCCGAAAAGCGAACTGCCGGAAGCCGGATTGCCCTGGATCATGAATGGAGACATTATTGCTATTACAACGAAGATGCCCGGACTGGACATTGCTCATGTGGGAATAGCAGAATATAAAGAGGGAAAACTGCACCTGCTGCACGCTTCTTCTACATTGGGAAAAGTAGTTGTCAGCGACGAACCTCTCAATCACATGCTAAACAACAATAAATCGTGGACAGGCATACGTGTTGTCCGGATGTCTCACTCTAAAAATAACTGATTATGAAACGAGTAAAACATTTCCTTCTCGCCTCGTGCTTATTCCCCACTTTGCTGGGAGCACAAGAAATGGCAAGCGCCTATTTTCTGGAACTTACTCCGGACGCCCAATCGGCAGGTATGGCAGGTACAGGATTAGCTACCACCGACAACGGTAGTACAGCTATTTTTCATAATGCTTCTACCATCGCTTTCTCACAAGAAGTGATGGGTGCGAGTTATTCATACGCTAAGATCAACCAAGATTATGCGCTACATAGCGCCTCTCTTTTCTACCGGATCGGAAGGGAAGGCATACATGGATTTGCTGTAGGTTTCCGGCATTTCAAAGATCCTAAGGTGCTCGATTACCGTCCTCATATCTGGGATTTAGAAGCTGCTTATTTCAGAAATGTAGCCAAAAATCTGTCTCTTTCATTAACGTTCAGATACCTGCAAGCCAAAGCCGCGGAAAACGCAGACAGCAAGAATAGCGTTTGTCTGGACTTCGGCGCGACCTACTATCGCAATATGGCTCTATTGGACGAAATGGCTTCCTGGAGCATTGGTTTCCAAGCTGCCAACTTAGGCAAAAAGCTGGACGGACAAAAGTTACCCGCCAGATTAGGATTGGGAGGTACAATCGACCTGCCATTCAGCATAGAAAACCGTTTGCAGGTTGCGCTCGACTTCAACTATCTGCTCCCTTCTGAAATCCGTCATCTCCAGGCTGGCATAGGAGCCGAATATAATTTCCTGAAATATGGTGTTGTCCGTGCGGGATACCATTTCGGAGACAAAGACAAAGGAGTAGGCAACTACGGCACCCTAGGCTGCGGAATAAACTTCTGGCCGATACGTGCAGACTTCTCATACGCCTTGGCTGATAAAGATTGCTTTATGCGCCGCACCTGGCAACTGGGAGTTGGAATAGTTTTCTAAGTTCCTCTTCGAGGCGTTGCTTCACTTCGTCCATCGGCACATCGTGCTTTAATTCCTGACGAAGAGAAGTGACGCCTTTATCTATAAATCCGCAAGGGTGGATATAACTGAAATAACGTAAATCGGTATTCACATTCAGAGCCAGTCCATGCATCGTGACATAATGGCTGCTCCTCACTCCGATAGCACAAATCTTACGCGCACGAGGCGTATCACCTTCCAACCAGACTCCTGTCGCTTTCGCCAAACGTCCGGCCTCAATGCCATAAGAAGCACATACCCGAATCACCGCTTCTTCCAGCAAATGAACGTACTCTTTCAATCCTAACTGAAATTCTTCCAGGTTTACTATCGGATAACACACCAGTTGTCCCGGACCATGATAAGTAATGTCCCCTCCCCGATCAATATGATAAAGGGTGGCATCAATTGCTTTCAGTTGTTCATCACTCAACAGCATATTATTTTCTTTCCCGCTACGTCCTAATGTATAAACATGGGGATGTTCGCACATCACAATACGGTTTTCATAACTCTCGCCCTGAACTTTTGCCCGGACAATGTTATCAAACCATTCTGTCTGCCGTTGCCATGCTTCGGCGTATGGTATCAAATTCCAATCAATAAAAAATGTTTTCATAAAAACAAAGGTAAGAAATAAAAAGAAAATGCGTACATTTGTTGGCCCAATATAACAAACACAACTATGAAAATGGACTTTCCACAGGTAGACTTGCCTACCGAAGTATTAGCATGGACGAATGTAACAGAAGACATTCTCAATATTTACAAGCAATCTTGCCGGTTGCAAGCATGTATTGTTGCCATCTGTACCGAAGGTTCGATGAAAGCCTCCATCAATCTGCTTGATTACGAAATTCACCCCAATGACTTAATAACATTATTACCGGGAACAATCATTCAGTTTCGGGAAAGAACGGAAAAAGTATGCCTTTGCTTTGCCGGCTTCTCTGCTCATTGTACCGGACGGATCAATCTGATGAAGAATATTGGTAACGCATACCCCAAACTGATAGAACAGCCGGTAGTTCCTCTTAATGAAGAAGTAGCCAGTTATCTGAAAGACTATTTTGCTCTATTATCACGGGCCAGTTGCAATGAGAACTTCGAAATGGATTCTGAATTGGTCGAATTGTCTCTTCAGACTATCCTGACAAGCATACGACTGATATATCATAAATTTCCGGGCGAAAACAGCAGTTCGAACCGCAAAAAGGAAATCTGCCGGGAACTGATTCAAGCCATCACCGAGAATTATAAAAACGAACGTCGTGCACAATTCTACGCAGATAAACTAGGAATATCTCTTCAACATTTAAGCACGACTGTGAGACAAGTGACAGGTAAAAGTGTTTTGGACACCATTGCTTATATCGTTATCATGGATGCTAAAGCCAAACTGAAAGGTACCAATATGACTATCCAAGAGATAGCATATTCTCTAAACTTCCCCAGCGCCTCTTTCTTTGGCAAGTATTTCAGACGATATGTAGGAATGACACCATTGGACTTTAGAAACAGATAATTTTCACGAAGAACGATAGAAAACATAAATGGTGAGTTGCAAAACAATGAACGGTGAATAAATTGCGCATTATCCGCAAAGTATTCACCGTCTATTATTTACAGTTCGCTGTTCATAAATAACAGCTTGCCATTCATCGTTTACAGCTTACAGGTTCCTGTCTTTTTATAGTTCGTTTCTTATTTTCGTCCCAAACTCAACGAATTGAGCACTACGCTCACACTGGAGAACGCCATTGCGGCACTTGCCAGCATCGGATTCAACAGCAAACCATTCAGCGGGAACAAGATACCGGCAGCAATAGGAATACCAATCAGGTTGTAAATAAACGCCCAGAAAAGATTCTGATGAATCAGTTTGACCGTCTGCTTTGACAACTGGAAGGCTTTAGGAAGCAGCAACAAGTCCGATGTCATCAAAGTCACCATAGCCACGTCCATAGCAATATCAGTTCCTTTTCCCATGGCAATGCTGACGTCAGCCAATGCCAGTGCCTGCGAATCATTGATACCATCGCCCACCATCGCAACCTTCTTTCCCTGCATTTGAAGCTCACGTACAAATTCGGCCTTATCGTCCGGTAGAGCGTCGGCAACAAAACGTTCGATTCCTAAACGGGAAGAAACGGCTAGTGCAGTCCGTTGTCCGTCCCCCGTCAGCATACAGATGTCAATCCCTTGACGTTTCAGTTCCTTCACTGCTTCGGCAGAAGTAGCCTTTATCGGGTCGGAAACAGCAATGATAGCCAGCAACTCGTTTTCACGTCCAAAGTAAATGATGCCGTTACCGTCCGATTCATAGTGAACCAGCATTTCAGCCATCACATCGCTTACTGTCGCACTGAAATCTTTCAGGAGTTTATGACTACCTACCCAGTAAGTATGTCCCTCATACGAGGCTTTGATTCCTTTTCCCGTAATGCTTTCAAAGCTATCCAACGCGGCAGGTTTTATTTTTTCTTCGTCCTGAAGCGCAGAGACAATAGCGCCGGCAAGCGGATGCTCCGATTTCATTTCCGCAGCTAAAAGTACATCTTTGAAATGTGGTTCCTGCGACTGCGCCCATAACCATCCGGTAGCTGTAGGATGTCCTTCAGTCAGTGTTCCCGTTTTATCCAGAACAACGACATCTACTTTGCGCATTTGTTCCAAAGCCACTGCATCTTTAATCAGAATATGCTGGCTGGCAGCTTTACCTATACCCACCATCAACGCAGTAGGTGTAGCAAGCCCCAAAGCACATGGACAAGCAATGACAAGAACAGAAACAGCCGACAAAATACCATAAGAGATATATTCACTACCACCAATGGTGACCCACAATACAAATGTCAGAATGGCAATGCCCAATACGACAGGTACAAAAATCCCCGTAATACGATCGACAATGCGCTGTACGGGAGCTTTGCTACCCTGCGCTTCCTGCACCATAGAGATAATACGGGCAAGCACGGTTTCACTGCCTACCTGTGCGGCACGAATGATAAATGAGCCACGCTGGTTGATCGTCCCTGCCAATACTTTATCACCTTTCTTCTTTTCTACCGGAACCGGTTCACCGCTAATCATACTTTCATCGACATACGAGTCGCCTTCGGAAAGCTGACCGTCCACAGGTATTTGCTCTCCCGGGCGTACAACCACCAAATCACCTACCTGAAGTTTTTCAATCAAGATCTCCTCCTCCACTCCATTGCGCAGAACACGAGCCGCTTTAGGCTGCATTCCCATCAACTTACGAATGGCTGTCGAGGTATTTCCTTTGGCACGTTCCTCCATCAACTTTCCGGTAAGAACGAAAGCGATAATCACCGCAGAAGCCTCATAATAGACATGCGGTTCCAATCCGCGGTCATACCAGAATTCGGGGAAGAAAGTGTTGAACAGACTGAACAGAAAAGCAATGGAAGTACTAAGCGCAACCAAAGTATCCATATTGCTCCGTCCTAATTTAGCCTGTTTCCAGGCTCCGGTGAAGAAACCGCCTCCGAAAAAGACCATAACAGGGATAGCAAGTACCATTTGAATCTCATTAGAGTATGGCACATGCATCAGTATCATGGAATATACCAATAACGGTACTACCAAAATCCACGCACCAATCACCTTCCACTTCAAACGAGTGTAACGCTTATGCTGTTCCTCTTCCCGGCGTTCTTCTTTGTGGGCTTCTTCCACAATCAGATCATAACCTGCCGCAAGCACAGCCGCACGAATCTCTCCGGGAGTCAGCTGCTCTTTCTCATAAGAAACGGTCAATGTATTGGTAGCAAAATTAACGGAAGCCTCAATGACTCCCGGCAATTTTTTTACTGTTCTTTCTACATTATTGGCACATCCTGCACAATGCATATTAAGCACAGGAAATGCCTTTTTTGTTGTGTTACCCATATAATTATTGTTTACGGCCTTCCCCTCCTCTCGAAAAAGAAGTTGGGGAAGAACCCTTGTTTGTTTATAGAAACAAGCTAATACAGGTATTTGTTCAATTACTTCTTATCAGCCTTCTGATCGTCTTTCTTTGTTTCTTTTACAAATTCGGCTTCATAACTGAACTTATTAAACCCTGCCTGCAACTTCTTTACATTCGTTTTTTCAGCGTCATACGTAATGGTTACCATTTTCGTTTTTACTTCGGTCGAAATATCCTTCAGCCCTTTCTCAAAACGCATATTGTCCTTTACTTTCTTTTCGCATTTCTCACAGTGCATCTGCGACACTTTAAATACAACAACACGAATATCTTTTGCCAATACAGCTGTTACACTCAAAAGAGCCACCACGCAAGTGGCCATCCATCTTTTTGTTCTCATTTTT
>OGOU01001011.1_pt1 | contig 23042 bp, 23 predicted proteins | sample 1552721 | NCBI WGS metagenome assembly OGOU01 (sample SAMEA2580176, study PRJEB22360) | human gut metagenome | biome: human gut; feature: human-associated habitat; material: faeces | place: Denmark | collected 2008/2010
TACATTCTTCCAATTTTTCCAGCCCTTCTTTTGACAGTTTGGGATAATGCAAGTCCAATTGTTGCATCCGGTCGCAAATGATTCGTCCCACTGCATACCGCATGAACCATTTATTATCTGCGGGAATCACATACCAGGGAGCCACTTCAGTCGATGTCTCCGTCAATACGTCCGCATAAGCCTTCATATACTCATCCCAAAACCGGCGTTCCTTGATATCAGCAGAAGAAAACTTCCAGTTTTTTGCCGGATCGTCTAATCGTTCCATAAATCGCTTTTTCTGTTCAGCTTTCGATACGTTAAGGAAGAATTTCAGAACGACTGTACCATTTTCCGTCAGGTAACGTTCGAAATCATTAATCTGCCGATAACGGCGTTTCCAGAAGTCAGGATCAATATCTTTCATCGTTTCAATGCCCGGCAGCTTATTGGATAAAATGATTTCAGGATGCACCCTGGCAATCAACACATCTTCGTATTGTGAACGGTTGAAGATGCCGATGCGTCCTCTTTCCGGCAGCGAACGATTGATGCGCCAAAGATAATCATGGTCTAATTCTTCGGCAGAGGGCTGTTTGAATGAATACACCTGGCATCCCTGCGGATTAATGCCGGACATCACATGCTTGATAGTCCCATCCTTTCCGGCTGCGTCCATCGCCTGAAAAATAATCAGAATCGAATACCGGTCTTGTGCGTAAAGCATACTTTGCAGCTCTGAGAGTTTCTCAACATCTTTAGCCAACTGTTCTTTAGCATTCTGTTTGGACAAATCACCCGTGAATGACGAATCGAAATCCGATACCAAATGTTTTTTTCCGGGCTTTGCCAGTAATTCTTTAAGCATATCCTTCTTCATGTGACTGTAATTTAGAGGTTTCTACTGAAAATAAAACAGTTGAAGCGTCCGATTAGTTTTTCAGGTCAGCACGTTTGGAGCATTAAGACAAGAACAAAGCTTTTTAACGGAAATAGATGCTGAAACATTGCATCGTACACACGCTGTTCATCCCCTCAATCGGAAGAAAAATAGATATTCGTCTTCGTATTAAACAATAATTACTTATATTTGTCTCACACAACTTAAAATATACATTATGGAAAATAAACGTCATCAATTAATTATCGCCTGCGAAGAACTGTTGAGAAAAGACTGGGAAGAATTTCAGAAGAATCCGCTTTGCAAACTTGATGAATGGAAGAAATAAAAGGTGTCGTTTACTGATATATAATCAATAAAAAGGATATAGAATGAAGTATTTGCTAATCTGTGCAGGACTGTTTTTGGCAGCCCTGCAATCATGGGGACAAGAGAAATTGGCGGACAGAATTACTCCACCGACAGGATATGTCAGAGAGGACTGTCATGATAATTCTTTTACTGCTTATTTGCGCACTCTGCCCTTATTGCCAAAAGGTAGTAAAGTCTTGCTTCATAATGGAAGAGAAAAATTGAATCAGGCCGCTGCATTTGCCGTGGTGGATATGGAAATAGGTAATCGTGATTTGCAGCAATGTGCCGATGCCGTGATACGTTTGCGGGCGGAATACTTGTGGAAGCACAAACGGTATGACGAAATAAAATTCAATTTTACAAGTGGATTCGCGGCTGAATATAAGAAATGGGCGGAAGGAAATCGTATAAAGGTTAGTGGGAATCAGGTGCAATGGTATGATTCGGGCAAGGGTAAGGATTATTCATATAAAACTTTCCGCGGTTACCTGGATATCGTCTTTATGTATGCCGGAACGGCTTCTTTATCCCAAGAACTTCAAACTGTACCTTATATTTCTCTGCAACCCGGTGATGTTTTTATAAAAGGTGGTTCACCCGGGCATGCTGTCATTGTGATAGATGTCGCCATTCACCTGGATACAAAAAAGAAAGTATTTCTGTTGGCACAGAGCTATATGCCTGCCCAGCAGATTCATATCCTTGTAAATCCTACCAGTCGAAGGTTGTCTCCCTGGTATGAACTGGCGGAAACTGATGAAGGAAAACTATACACTCCGGAATGGATTTTTGAGAAGAAAGATTTAAAACGCTTTAAATAGTCAGGAAATAATCTCACCTATTTTTATTTGTTTTTCTATCTTTTCCTTATCTTTGGCGTTCAACAAACCGTTTTTAATCATACAACAACGAAAAACAACCGATTATGAATCAAAATTTATCAATGAATGCCAACCAATTGGTAGCATTCCTTCAGAAGCCGACTTCTGAATTTACCAAAGCTGACATTATCTCATTTATCCAGCAAAAAGATATCCGCATGGTTAATTTTATGTATCCGGCGGGAGACGGGCGTCTGAAAACTCTGAACTTTGTCATCAACAATCAAGCTTATCTGGAAGCTATTCTTACTTGTGGAGAACGGGTAGACGGTTCCAGTCTTTTCTCTTTTATAGAAGCGGGAAGCAGTGACCTTTATGTAATTCCACGTTTCTGTACTGCATTTGTTGACCCGTTTGCGGAGATTCCGACCCTGTCCATGCTTTGCTCTTTCTTCAACAAAGACGGAGAGCCGCTCGAAAGTGCACCGGAACATACTCTTTACAAAGCAAGCAAGACCTTTACGGAAGTCACCGGAATGGAATTTCAAGCTATGGGCGAACTGGAATATTATGTAATAGCACCGGATACCGGCATGTTCCAGGCAACCGACCAACGTGGTTATCATGAATCAGGCCCTTATGCCAAATTCAATGAATTCCGTACCCAAGGTATGTCATATATCGCACAGACGGGTGGACAAATAAAGTACGGCCACTCCGAAGTTGGTAATTTTACTTTGGACGGTTATATCTACGAACAGAATGAAATAGAATTCTTGCCTGTTCCTGTGTTGCAGGCAGCAGACCAACTGATGATAGCCAAATGGGTAATTCGTAATTTGGGATATAAATATGGATATAATGTGACGTTCGCCCCTAAGATTACAGCAGGTAAAGCAGGTTCGGGCTTGCATGTTCATATGCGTATTATGAAAGACGGAAAGAATCAAATGCTACAAGACGGCGTTTTGTCCGAAACAGCCCGTAAGGCAATTGCCGGAATGATGGTACTTGCTCCTTCGATTACTGCCTTTGGAAATACGAATCCTACTTCATACTTCCGCCTTGTCCCTCATCAGGAGGCACCTACCAATGTTTGCTGGGGAGATCGCAACCGTTCCGTATTAGTGCGTGTTCCCCTGGGCTGGGCTGCCAAGACAGATATGTGTACATTGGCAAATCCATTAGAAACTGAAAGCCATTTTGACACCAGTCAGAAGCAGACAGTGGAAATGCGTTCGCCGGATGGTTCGGCAGATTTATATCAACTGTTGGCTGGTTTGGCCGTTGCCTGCCGTCATGGTTTTGAATTAGGAAATGCATTGGATATTGCCCGCGAAACATATGTGAACGTGAATATCCATCAAAAAGAGAATGAAGATAAACTGAAAGTATTGGCACAATTGCCGGATAGCTGCGAAGCTTCTGCCGACTGCCTGCAACAGCAAAGAGCAATCTTTGAACAATACAACGTATTTAGTCCGGCAATGATTGACGGCATTATCCGAAAACTTCGCAGCTATGAGGACAAGACATTGCGTGCGGATTTGGATGGTAAACCACAGGAAATGTTGGAGTTGGTACATAAGTATTTCCACTGCGGGTAATAAATAACAGATATATTGAGGAAAAGGCTATCTTACTTTGGGGGAGGATAGCCTTTTTGTATGGTTGCTCTGTACTTTGGCATCTATTTAGCAATCAATCTCAGCTACTCGTACTTTTTGCGTATATGGCTAATTGTTTCCGGAGTCACGTCGATACGAATGATATTTTTATCAAGTCTTATGAGATAGCTATAGGCGGAAGTTATAAGAAACAGTTTTTTGAGGAGTTTGTAATGAAGAGGCTGCCGAAAGAATAATTCAGATGATAAACTTGGAAAATCACCGGCAATAAGGCTTAAATGCGTTAAGTATTGGCCTAATTTCATAAAAAAGATGTTTTATTGAAAGAAAAAGGAGGGAGTATAGTGCATTATCCCCAAAGAATGCTTTACTTTGCATCAACAACAATAAAGAGGTTTATTGCGATTTGATTATTTTACATGAATCTTCTCATTTACTTGAGCATTTCCATCTCTAATTTAGCTCTTCCCAAAACTTTCTTATTGAATTATTAATTTTTTATATTTGTATTTTATGAATTTGTACATTGGAAATCTTAGCTATAATGTTAAGGAATCGGATTTGAGAAATGTAATGGAAGAGTATGGAACAGTTGCTTCAGTAAAGTTAATCACAGATCGTGAAACTAGAAGATCAAAAGGCTTTGCGTTTATCGAAATGCCGGATGATACAGAAGCTAACAACGCTATCAAACAATTGAACGGTGCAGAATATGTAGGTCGTTCAATGGTAGTGAAAGAAGCATTGCCAAAGAACTAATACTGAATAAATAGACAGTAATAGAGAAGGGCGCACTAGGAAACTAGCGCGCCCTTCTTCTGTTAATCCTCATTATTATCTTCTTCATCATCCACCATATTATTGAGTTCCAATTCCAGGTCTACCAGCTCTTGTTCCTATAATTTCAGGATATTCTTCGGTGTATCTTTTGCGGCTTTCTTTATTCTCTTTTGGAGGTTACTTTTTCAATAGTTTGGGTATATCCGAAGGCTCTTGTGCCACTCGGATACCAGCTGCTTCCAAAGATTCAATTTTCTCTTTTGCCGAACCGGAACTTCCCGAAATAATAGCGCCTGCATGGCCCATTTGTTTTCCCGGAGGAGCTGATTGTCCGGCAATAAATGCTACCACAGGTTTAGTTACATTATTACGAATATATTCGGCCGCTTGTTCTTCCGCATTTCCTCCAATCTCTCCAATCAAGGACGATTGCTTCTGTTTCCGGATCATTCTGAAACATTTCCAGCAGTTGGCGGAAGTGAAGCCCTACAACAGGATCGCCCCCGATGCCGATAGCGGTAGATTGTCCCATTCCATTAGCTGTTAAGTGATACACAATCTCGTAAGTAAGTGTTCCGCTACGGCTGATGACACCTACATTTCCTTCTAAAAAGACTTGTCCCGGTAAGATGCCAACCATGCTTTTTCCCGGAGAGATAAGTCCCGGACAGTTAGGCCCGATCAACATGGCACCTTTTTGTTCGGCAAACTGATGTGCCTTAATCACGTCCAGTGTGGGGATTCCTTCTGCAATGCAGACTATGATCCGGATGCCTGCGTCCGCTGCCTCCATGATAGCATCTGCCGCAAAACGTGCCGGAACGAAAATGATGGAGGTATTAGCTTTTGTCTGCTCGACAGCGTCATACATGGTGTTGAATACGGGGATTCCGTCCACATCTATTCCTCCTTTGCCCGGAGAAGTACCTCCGACCACATTGGTTCCATATTCTTTCATCTTCTTGGCATGGAAAAGCCCGTCTCTGCCAGTGATTCCCTGCACAATCAAACGGGTGGATTTATCTATTAGTATGCTCATAATTGCTTTATTTTTTAGTGATTTGGTACGTATTATGCTTTCAGAGCCATAAGAGCAGCCTCTTTCATCGTTGTGGCTATTTGGAAACGGCTGTAATTCCGTAACAGTTCCCGTCCGATATGTTCATTGGTGCCTGTAAGCCGGACGATGACGGGGACATTGCTGTTTATCTGCTCGAATGCCTGAAGAAGTCCCATTGCTACATCATCGCAACGAGTGATCCCACCGAAAATATTAATCAGGACCACTTTTACTTTCTCATCCTGCAATAAGAGTTTCATAGCTTCAATAACCTTGACAGGATTGGAGCTGCCCCCGATGTCGAGAAAATTAGCAGGCTGACCGCCGTAAAGTTTAGTCATGTCCATAGTAGCCATGGCAAGTCCGGCGCCATTTACCATACAACCGATATTGCCGTCCATGTGAACATAACTGAATCCTTTATCTTTGGCATCTGCTTCCACTTTTTCTTCTTCCGTCGGATCAAACAAAGCATGAATCTCCGGATGCCGATAGAGCGCATTGTCATCAAAAACGATCTTTGCGTCAATGGCCATTAACGTACCTTTCTTTGTAAGTGCCAGCGGATTTACTTCCACTAACGACGCGTCATTCTCCACAAAGATTTTATAAAGTTCCTGAAGGATGGCAGCCATTTTACCTGCCTGTTCCATTTGGGGGAAGAGAGTGAAAGCAAAACGCCTTGCCAGATAGTCGGGGAGGCCAATGAATGGATTGATTGAATATCGGATGATTTTCTCCGGTGTCTGACGGGCTACCTCTTCAATATCCATACCACCGGATGCACTCATCATCAGAACGACAGAACGTGTATTCCGGTCGATGGTATAACTGACGTAATATTCTGCAGCAATATCAACCGCTTCGCTGACCAGAACTTGATTGACAGGAAGACCTTTAATGCTCATTCCGAGAATGTTCATGGCTTCCTGATAAGCATCTTCCGTATTGTTTACCAGTTTTACTCCTCCGGCTTTTCCTCGGCCTCCGGTTAATACTTGTGCTTTTATAACCACTCTGTCTGTTCCCATCCTCCGGTATGCAGCCAGGACGCCTGCGGCAGTACGGCATAAAGTGTGCCTCTCGACAGGTATTCCGTACTTGGAGAAAATCTCTTTCGCTTGATATTCATGTATTTTCATGGCTCATAAATTTGAGTAAATGATTCCTATAATAAAAACAAAAGAAAGATTCGGAAAGTTTGCCGGAAAAGAAAAGTATCAGGGTGTTTTACAACATGTTCGTTTGTATTCCATTTATGGTTTTCATATAAAAAAAAGCGTGTTGGAACTATTACCAACACGCTCTATATCATTTAAAGATGAAGTCTGTCTTACGGATATTTATGCAATACCGTGAGCATTGACAGTACCGTCAATCTTTTTAATCAATCCTTGAAGTACGGCACCCGGGCCACATTCTGTAAAATCAGTAGCACCGTCAGCAACCATATTCTTTACTGATTGTGTCCAACGTACGGAAGCAGTCAATTGGGCAACCAGATTCTTTTTGATTTCTGCAGGGTCAGTGTGAGGAAGCGCATCCACATTCTGATATACCGGACATTTAGGAGTATGTATTTCGGTAGCTTTAATAGCAGCTTCCAGTTCTATTTTAGCAGGATCCATTAATGGAGAATGGAAAGCACCACCCACTTTCAGCGGAAGAGCACGTTTGGCTCCGGCAGCTTTCATCAGTTCGCACGCCTTTTCGATACCCGGTACAGAGCCGGAGATAACGATTTGTCCCGGGCAGTTGTAGTTGGCCGGTACGCAAACTTCACCTTCTGCATTTACTGCTGCACAGATTTCTTCTACTTTTTCATCCGGCAATGCGATAATAGCAGCCATGGTGGAAGGAGTAGCTTCGCAAGCTTTCTGCATAGCCATTGCACGTGCATACACAAGTTTCAATCCATCTTCAAAACTCAATGCACCGGCAGCAACCAATGCAGAGAACTCACCAAGTGAGTGGCCGGCAGTCATTTCCGGTTTGAAGTCGTCGCCCATGCAAAGAGCAGAAATAACAGAGTGAAGGAAAACGGCAGGTTGAGTAACCTTTGTCTGACGAAGATCTTCGTCTGTGCCGTCGAACATGATATCTGTAATGCGATATCCGAGGATATCATTTGCTTTTTCAAACAATTCTTTTGCTAAAGCTGAGTTTTCATACAGGTCTTTACCCATTCCTACAAATTGAGCGCCTTGACCGGGAAATACAAATGCTTTCATATTTTTATTATTTAATTGATTTTTAATTGCGGGTGCAAAGTTACGTATTTTTATGATACAACCGCACAAAAAGTACACATTTGTGCAACGGTGTCCGGAAAATGCCATAAAGGGCCGTTACCATGGCCGATATTCAATTCTTTTCCTGCGATAATGGCTTGAGTGATATATGTTTTCGCATGCTGGATGGATTCTCGCATGGGGTAGCCTTTGGCAAGATAGGTGGCAATAGCGGAAGAGAGGGTGCATCCCGTTCCATGCAGATTATGGCTTTCTATTTTTTTCTCCTCATATATATGGTAGATAAATTCGGACGTATGCAAAAGGTCGCACATATTGTCTCCTTCCAGATGTCCGCCTTTTAGTAAGATATTAGTCTGATAATCATCCGTCAGCATTTTGGCAGCGGTCTGCATATCCTGAATGTTGTGAATACTTTTACCTGTAAGTACTTTTGCTTCGTCAATATTAGGGGTGATTAATGTGACAAGCGGTAAAAGTTCTTTTTTGATTTCTTCTATCGCTTCATCTGTCATAAGTTTCTTTCCGCTGGTAGACACCATTACCGGATCGTAAACGACGTATGCAGGCGAATATTTTTGTAGACAGTCGGAAATTACACGAACGATCTGAATGTCATTTATCATTCCTATTTTGATGGCAACCGGTTGCAGGTCGTCCATCACGGCTTCTATTTGCCCACGAACCATATCCGGAGAAATGGACTGTACGGCACGTACCCCCAGTGTGTTTTGTACGGTGATGGCAGTAATAGCCGATGCTGCATAGCCTCCTAAAGCCGAGATTGTTTTTATGTCTGCCTGAATACCTGCGCCTCCCGAACAATCGGAGCCGGCAATGGATAAAATGACTGGATGACGTTCCATTTTAGATTTTTTAATATTTACCCGACAAAGATAGAATAAAAAACGATAAGGTACAAAATGACATATCGTTTAAAATACAATAAGTACCTTTCCGGGCATCTGTTGGAAAAGATATGAAAAGTACTGATAATAAAGCGTCCATCTAGTTTTTGTACTTTATACAATTACTCACCCGTGGAAATACTAAAATACATATTGTAATTCGTAAGATAACACTAACTATTCATATTGTAGAATGTATGATATGTATTTATATGAAAAACAATGTTTTATAGCATAGTTCTTATTTTTGTTTTGATGGTTTTTAGCCTCTATATTTGCATCGTCTTAAAGAAATAGATATGCAAAATTTACAGAAAAATACACCTTTAGCAAACAATCATATATCAGTGGACTGTGTAGTGATTGGTTTTGACGGAGAACAACTGAAAGTGTTGCTTGTAAAACGTGCAGGTGAGGATAATGGAGAAGTATATCATGATATGAAACTTCCCGGAAGTCTTATCTATATGGATGAAGCCCTGGATGAAGCTGCACAACGAGTTTTGTATGAACTGACAGGACTTAAAAATGTGAATCTGATGCAGTTTAAAGCATTTGGTTCTAAAAACAGAACGAGTAATCCGAAAGATGTACGTTGGTTGGAAAGAGCTATGCAGTCAAAAGTGGAGCGTATTGTTACCATTGCATATTTGTCGATGGTGAAGATAGACCGTACATTGGATAAGAATCTGGACGATCACCAGGCTTGCTGGGTCGCTTTGAAAGACGTGAAAACACTGGCTTTCGACCATAATCTGATTATAAAGGAGGCAATGACTTATATTCGTCAGTTCGTAGAATTTAATCCTTCCATGTTGTTCGAACTGCTTCCGCGTAAATTTACAGCCGCACAATTAAGGACTCTTTTTGAATTAGTATACGACAAAGCCGTGGATGTGCGTAACTTCCATAAGAAAATAGCAATGATGGAATATGTAGTTCCTTTGGAAGAAAAACAACAAGGAGTGGCTCACCGTGCTGCCCGTTATTATAAATTTGATAAGAAGATATATAATAAGGTAAGAAGGTAGACCCTGTTCAAGTATTAAGTATCAAGTATTAAGTATTAGGCGTTGGATGTTAAAGCATTAATTGTCGGACATTGAGCGTAAATCGTAAATAGTAAATCGTTTAATCGTAAATAAAATTATGTTTCTATTAGGTTATGACATAGGTAGCTCGTCTGTAAAAGCGAGTTTGGTAAATGCGGAGACTGGTAAATGTGTATCCTCGGCATTTTTTCCGAAAACAGAAGCGAATATTATTGCAGTGAATCCCGGATGGGCGGAACAAGATCCTGAAAGTTGGTGGGAAAACTTAAAGTTGTCCACGCAGGCTATTATGACCGAATCCGGAGTTAGTGCCGCTGAAATTAAAGCCATCGGCATCTCTTATCAGATGCACGGATTGGTTTGTGTTGATAAGAATCAGCATGTATTGCGTCCTGCTATCATCTGGTGTGACTCCCGTGCGGTGCCATACGGTCAGAAAGCGTTTGAGACAATCGGGGAGGAGAGATGTCTTTCTCATTTGTTGAACTCACCGGGAAATTTTACCGCTTCCAAGTTGGCGTGGATTAAAGAAAACGAACCTGCCATCTATGAGCAGATTGATAAGATAATGCTGCCGGGCGATTATATTGCCATGAAGTTGAGTGGAGAAATCTGCACAACTGTTTCCGGACTTTCGGAAGGTATGTTCTGGGATTTCAAGAACAACCGGGTGGCTGATTTCTTAATGGATTATTACGGATTTGATTCTTCTTTGATTGCAGATATTAAACCGACCTTTGCAGAGCAGGGACGTGTAAATGCAATAGCTGCCAAAGAGCTTGGACTGAAAGAAGGGACACCGATTACTTATCGTGCAGGCGACCAGCCTAACAATGCCCTTTCTTTGAATGTGTTTAATCCGGGAGAGATTGCTTCTACGGCAGGAACATCGGGAGTGGTTTATGGCGTGAACGGTGAAGTGAACTATGATCCGCAGTCACGCGTCAATACCTTTGCGCATGTCAATCATACCATAGATCAGACACGTTTGGGAGTATTGCTTTGCATCAACGGAACAGGTATTCTCAACTCATGGGTGAAACGCAACATTGCTCCCGAAGGAATATCTTATAATGAAATGAATGTATTGGCTTCCAAAGCTCCTATCGGCAGTGCGGGAATCAGTATTCTGCCCTTTGGTAACGGTGCCGAACGTATGCTGAACAATAAAGAAATCGGTTGCAGTATCCGTGGACTGGATTTTAATACGCATGGCAAACATCATATTATTCGTGCCGCTCAAGAAGGTATTGTATTCTCTTTTAAATATGGCATTGATATCATGGAGCAAATGGGAATTCCTGTGAAGATGATCCATGCCGGACACGCTAATATGTTCTTGAGTTCTATCTTCCGCGATACTTTGGCGGGAGTCACAGGAGCTACTATCGAGCTTTACGATACGGATGGTTCCGTAGGCGCTGCGAAAGGTGCGGGCATCGGTGCAGGTATCTACAAGGATAACAATGAGGCATTTGCTACGCTTGACAAACTGGATGTGATTGAGCCTAATGTGGCAAAACGACAGGAATATGCTGACGCGTACGCAAAATGGAAATACCGTCTTGAAAAGTCGATGACCGGTAACATACCGGCTCCGGTTCTGTCTTCAGATAAATAATTAACAATTTAAATAATAACCATTTTAAAAATAAAAGAATTATGGCAACAAAAGAATTTTTCCCGGGAATTGAAAAGATTAAGTTCGAAGGTAAAGATAGTAAGAATCCGATGGCATTCCGTTACTACGATGCTGAAAAGGTTATCAACGGTAAGAAGATGAAAGATTGGTTGAGATTCGCTATGGCATGGTGGCATACTTTGTGTGCTGAAGGTGGCGACCAATTCGGTGGCGGAACAAAACAATTCCCTTGGAATAGTAATGCTGACGCTATACAAGCTGCAAAAGATAAAATGGATGCAGGTTTCGAATTCATGCAGAAAATGGGTATCGAATACTACTGTTTCCACGATGTAGACTTGGTTTCTGAAGGTGCAAGCATCGAAGAATACGAAGCTAACTTGAAAGCAATCGTAGCATACGCAAAACAGAAACAAGCTGAAACAGGCATCAAACTGTTGTGGGGTACTGCCAACGTATTTGGCCATGCACGTTATATGAACGGTGCTGCTACTAACCCTGATTTTGACGTAGTAGCTCGTGCTGCTGTTCAGATCAAGAATGCAATCGATGCAACGATCGAACTGGGTGGTCAGAACTATGTATTCTGGGGTGGCCGTGAAGGCTATATGTCTCTTCTGAATACAGATCAGAAACGTGAAAAAGAACACTTGGCAAAAATGCTGACCATCGCTCGTGATTATGCTCGTGCCCGTGGTTTCAAAGGTACTTTCCTGATTGAACCGAAACCGATGGAACCGACAAAACATCAGTATGATGTAGATACAGAAACAGTAATCGGATTCCTGAAAGCTCATGGCTTGGATAAAGATTTCAAAGTGAACATTGAAGTAAACCACGCAACTTTGGCTGGTCACACTTTCGAACACGAATTGGCAGTAGCAGTAGACAACGGCATGTTGGGTTCTATTGACGCTAACCGTGGTGATTATCAGAATGGTTGGGATACAGACCAATTCCCGATTGATAACTACGAACTGACACAAGCTATGATGCAAATTATCCGCAACGGCGGCTTGGGTAACGGTGGAACAAACTTCGACGCTAAAACTCGTCGTAACTCTACTGACCTGGAAGATATCTTCATCGCTCACATCGCAGGTATGGACGCTATGGCTCGTGCATTGGAAAGCGCAGCTGCTCTGCTGAACGAATCTCCATATAAGAAAATGTTGGCTGACCGTTACGCTTCATTTGATGGCGGTAAAGGTAAGGAGTTTGAAGATGGCAAGTTGACTTTGGAAGATGTAGTTGCTTATGCTAAAGCAAACGGTGAACCGAAGCAGACTAGCGGTAAACAAGAGCTTTATGAAGCAATTCTGAATATGTATTGCTAATTAATCCCACCACAGATTACACGGATTGTTACAGATTAATTTTCTTCTCTCTTATTTTGAATTTTATCTGTGTCAATCTGTGAAATCTGTGGTGATATAAATCCAACTACTACAACACTACTTTATCTACTTATAACCATGATTAATACAACGAACGAGGGTAGTAAACTCTACCTATATTCGATAACCTCTGTCGCCATTTTGGGAGGACTGCTTTTCGGATACGATACAGCGGTTATTTCCGGTGCGGAGAAAGGCTTGGAGGCTTTTTTCCTTTCGGCCTCTGATTTTCAATACAATAAAGTAATGCATGGAATCACATCTTCCAGTGCATTAATTGGCTGTGTACTGGGTGGTGCGATCTCCGGTATATTTGCTTCCCGTTTGGGACGTCGTAATTCTCTAAGGCTTGCTGCCGTACTCTTTTTCCTTTCAGCATTAGGTTCCTATTATCCGGAAGTCTTGTTCTTCGAATATGGAAAGCCGAACATGGATTTGCTGATTGCTTTTAATTTGTATCGTGTTTTGGGCGGTATCGGTGTTGGACTGGCTTCTGCAGTCTGTCCGATGTATATTGCTGAAATTGCTCCTTCTAATATTCGTGGAACGCTTGTATCGTGTAACCAGTTTGCTATCATCTTCGGTATGTTGGTAGTATACTTCGTGAATTTCCTGATTATGGGCGACCATCAAAATCCTATTATTTTGAAAGATGCAGCCGGTGTACTGTCTGTTAGTGCTGAATCTGATATGTGGACCGTTTATGAAGGATGGCGTTACATGTTCGGTTCGGAAGCTTTCCCTGCCGCTTTCTTCGGTTTGTTATTGTTCTTTGTTCCCAAGACTCCTCGTTATCTTGTATTGATACAGCAGGATGAAAAGGCTTATTCGATTCTTGAAAAGATCAATGGTAAGACAAAAGCACAGGAAATTCTTAATGATATTAAAGCTACTGCTCATGAAAAGACAGAGAAAATCTTTACTTATGGAGTGGCAGTAATTGTGATCGGTATTTTGCTTTCTGTATTCCAACAGGCTATCGGTATTAATGCGGTACTTTATTATGCTCCTCGTATTTTCGAAAATGCAGGTGCAGAAGGAGGTGGCATGATGCAGACAGTTATTATGGGTATTGTAAACATTGTCTTTACATTGGTTGCAATCTTCACTGTAGACCGCTTCGGACGTAAACCACTATTGATAATCGGTTCTATTGGTATGGCTGTAGGTGCATTTGCGGTAGCAATGTGTGATAGCATGGCAATAAAGGGTGTTCTCCCGGTACTTTCAGTGATTGTGTATGCAGCATTCTTTATGATGTCTTGGGGACCGATTTGCTGGGTGTTGATCTCGGAAATATTCCCGAACACCATCCGTGGTAAAGCGGTGGCAATCGCCGTAGCATTCCAATGGATATTCAATTACATTGTATCTTCTACTTTCCCGGCACTGTACGACTTCAGCCCGATGTTTGCATATAGTTTATATGGCATAATCTGTGTGGCTGCTGCTATCTTCGTTTGGCGTTGGGTGCCTGAAACGAAAGGTAAGACACTGGAAGATATGAGCAAGCTTTGGAAGAAAAATAAATAAATTAGGTTAGTGTAATTTCATCATGTCATTATGACTTCGGTTTCTTGGCATGGTTCTACTAAGATTATGACATCGTACCAAATGGTATGGTGTCATAATTGTTTTATATACTATTGATAGATAATCACATGTAAAATCATTTAAATGAAGGTATACGAATCGTTTTGCATTTTTGAGTAAATAGATTGTTTGGCTATGCACTTATCTTTGCATTGTGATATTTGTGAGATCGTTTTAAGCTATGGATATTGCCAAATGGCATTTTTCTAGTTATAACATATTATTATTGGTTTTTCGTTAGGTAAGATTATGGTTACAGAACAGTATAAAGATGCCATTTATTTCTCAAGTCTTTTTGCTTGGCATTATCCCAATGTTTATAAAGAAATATCAGACATTCTTGTTTACCACCATATAGAGCATGGTACATTACTACACACTAAAGATTATTGGTGTCGAGATTATATGCCAATACAGTGGGGATTTAAGTCTTATATTCAATTTCGCTATGAACCTGATTATTTGAAGGATAAGCCACAGTACAAAACTAATATTATTCCTGTACTTAAAGCTATGAGTAGAGATATGGATATTACACAGTCTCCACTTATTGTTGATGGGGGAAATGTAGTCGTGTGTGAAGCGAATTCAAAGTGGATAGGATCATGTATGAGAGGTCGGAAACCAATTGTCATCATGACAGAAAAGGTATTTCAGGAAAATTCACAGATTGACCAGAGCGAAGTACTGGCAATACTAAAGGAAAACTTTTATGGAGCAGATATTGTATTTCTACCATGGGACAAATATGATATCTGTGGTCATACAGATGGAATTATTCATAATATTGGTGATGGTAAGATATTGGTCAACTTGAAAGTTTATCCTCCAGAGATAGAACGAGAAATGAGACGTAGATTGAGTGACGATTTTGCCGTTATAGATTTAAAACTTAGCAAGTATGATGAAAATAGTTGGGCATATATAAATATGCTTCAGACACGTGATGTAATCATAATTCCCGGACTTGGATTACCTACAGATGGAGAGGCTTTAAGCCAGATAAAAGAATTGCATCCTTCCTATGATGGACGAATTTACCAGATTAATATAGCTCCGATTATAAAGAAATGGGGAGGTGCATTGAATTGTTTGTCTTGGACTGTGACTAAATAATAAGTAGAAAAAATAAAATAAGTAAGAAATATGGAACTAATTATTGGATTTACAATATTATTTTTGATTGGTGTAAAACTGAATCGATGGATAAATGGTAGCCTTGTCAGATTGTTGTCAACAGGATAAGAATAGCATCACTACGGGATAATTCATTAAATTCAAAATTTATAAAATAAAAATTGTATGATATCAGCGTTATTGACTTTCAAACCTATACTTTATATTGATATGGATAATGTATTAGTTGACTTCCAATCAGGTATTAACAAATTGAGTGAATACGAAAAGAAAGAATATGAGGGACGATATGATGAAGTTCCTAACATTTTTGCGAAAATGTATCCATATAAAGGAGCAATTGATGCTTTCCATCGTTTAGTACGTTTTTATGATGTGTACATTCTTTCCACGGCACCTTGGAATAATCCTTCTGCTTGGTCGGATAAACTTGTATGGGTGAAAAAATGGTTAGGTACATATAGCTATAAACGATTAATTCTTAGCCATCATAAAAATTTAAACAAAGGAGACTTCTTGATAGATGATCGCCTCAAAAATGGTGCGGAAAATTTTAGTGGTGAATTGATATTATTTGGTTCGGAGCAGTATCCGAATTGGGACTCTGTTGTTGACTATTTGATATCATCTAAGTGAGAAATAAAAAAAAGTTGATATATTCAGACAACTCTTTACTAAAAAGATTATCTTTACCCAAAGAAATTTAATATTATAATAATCATGGATACTTTGAAAAAAGAAATTGCAATTTTAATACAATGTAGTGACTTTAAGGAAATAGAGAAACAGCTTCAAACAATTAATAAATTGATAGTTACAAATTATATGTTTGAGTTGAGTAATGGGTTGCGGATTTACCCAATTGAAGTAGAAGCTTATTTTAAGCACCCAAAGTTTAATGATGGGTTTGTGCATGGAAATGAACTGCAAAAGAATAATTATGGAAAATTTTATGTTCATCGTACAGGCATGACGAAGAATTCAAAAATTAAAGGTGGCACCAGAGGAGGTATTGATCTTTGCTTATCTGATAGTACTGATATATATTATGGTATCTTGATAAGAAGTGCGCAGTTTGATGATGGCACAATAAAATTCGGACCAAATAATGTTTTAAAATTCATTGTTGAGGATAAGAATTTAGATTATAATACTTTGGAGGAAGAATTTGTTTTAAAAGAAGCTGTTGAAGATTGTCGTGATAGAGAAAATAAATCAATTATTTTACATTCTACACGTGTTGGTTTAGGCAGAAATCAAAGTGATGATTTTAGAGACTCGCAATTGCGAACAATAGCAGGGCCGCTGCTTTCATCTTATGCATATAAAGAAAAGGAAAATGTTTTTAAGCACTATATTATTAATGAAAATATATCAAAAGAGGAAGCCGAAAAGATTTCTATTGATATCCTCGGGTATTGTCCTAAGTCTTTGATAAAGAGTGTATATCAGGCATGATAGTTACTAATTTTGTATAAGAGTGATATTTCACCCTTATACAAAATTATTTAATGATTGGAATCCAAACTTCAGTAAGAAGCTCTTTCACATCTGTGTCAGCGGGAGAGTTCAAGTAATGTTCCAAGATTGGAGTTTCTCCTAAGCAATATGATTGCGGTAATTGTTTCAATATTATCTCATAGAAGGCATCTAACAATGCATAATCTCCTTGATGAATATAAACTGCGTATGTACCTTGAGGTAAATCCATATGTTTTATTGGATTAGTAAGAGGAGGATTGGATCCTACTCTTTTTTGAATGGCTATACAAGCGTAAAAACGGCATTTTTCTAATGAGGTAATGTCTGTATCATCATAAGCTATCCCCCAATAATCTTCCTTATCTGGTAATAAAGAGTTTTCTTTAGCATATTTATATAGGCAATCCCAAGTGTATGTCTCAAAAGCAACTGTGCTACAAGTGTCATAATTGCCAATATAAGATAAAAATAAGACAGGTATTGTTTCTGATTCCACTATGCGGTAAGGAGAAATACATGAAGGATAAGTATGACTTGTTTCCAATAATTTCTTTTGTAGTTCTCGAGGAGTGAGATTGTATTTTTTTTGAAGTGTATTATTTAAAGCTGACTGGTTAGCAAATCCAATATATTCATATATTTCAGCTATACTTTTTTTATTATCTTTGAGTAATTGCTGGGCGTATTCCATACGTGTGCGAATGATATATTGATGTATTGTTTCGCTAGTGTAAGCTTTAAACATCAGCTGAAGATTGCGAGCAGACATGCATGCTATTTTAGCTAATTCTGGTATAGACATCAAACGATTGAACTCATCAGCAGTTTTACCTGTCCAATTCTTTTGTATCATGGAATTTAGATAATGAAGAATAGTCTCGATTTGTCCTTGATAGGAGAATTTGTTGGAATTCATATCTTTTCTTTATCTTTTGGGGTACTCTTTTATCATGATTGATATTCGCAAAGATAGTATTTATATGCTCATCCTATATGAAAATGATTCAAAAGTTGATTCTGTCTTGAGCATATTGACTTCGAAATATCAATGTAATAAAAGACATGATTATTACAATGATTTCTCATATCCGTTTCTGGCTTAAAAAATATTTCTTTGGAAAATCTAATTGTTTTATCTTTGAAATTTTCCAGATTAGAGAGAAGTGGATAGAAGAAGTAGAATCAAATAAAAGCAGCTATTTTCCGCAGCTAAAGCAATGCTTTAGCCTACTTAAAGCGCCGCTTTCCTTCTCTTAAAACGCTGCTTTTTTTCTTTCTGCTTAAGCTGTATTCTCTATATATAAGAAACATTTATTTAATCTACTCCTTCATTTTTCTTCTGAATTACCAGTAAATAAGAATTTTGTGGGTGAAGGAGTGCTTCTTCACCTTTGGAATTTGCAGAAAAAGAATACATAAAATAGATAATACAATAAAATATATATTTGTGTAAAAGATATTATCGTTCGATTATTCCTTTTGACTATTAAATGAATTGATGTTAGAAAATATCTATTTGATTTTTTTTGTTTTTCAATTTATTAGAATAACTTTGATGAATATACTTATAGCTAACATTGTCCGCCATTCTTTATTCTCACAAATTAGTTGATTATTTTTTATATTGTTACTATTATGATTAGAATTATAGCTAGTATAAGGTTATATAAGGATGGTCGTAGAACCCCATTTTATAGTGGGTATCGACCTTTATTTGATTTTATTGAGGAGACGAAAACTTCTGGTCAAATAACTTTGCTTGATAGGGAGGCTTTTTATCCCGGAGATGAGGGGGTAGTTGAAATAGCTTTTCTTATTAGAAGAGCTTTAGGAGATAATTTTTCTGAAGGCACTAAGTTTACCTTTGGAGAAGGACGAAAGCACGTAGGAGAAGGTGAAGTAAAAGAAATATTAGAGTTAGAGTAATGTCAAAGTATATAAGTTTGAATTGAATAACTCAATTTACATAAAATACTATTATTAATTTTTCTTGGTTTCAAAACACAATTAAAGGATTAACTATACCTTTGCACTATCTTTTATAAAACACGTATTGTTATGGAACAACATCCGATAAAAATTAATAAAGTGCAGATACGCAATCTGCAAATAGAAGATTATGTACAACTATCCCAATCGTTTACCCGTGTTTATTCTGACGGTAGCGATGTGTTTTGGACTCGTGAGCAGATTCAGAAGTTGATTAAAATCTTTCCGGAGGGTCAGATCGTCACAGTCGTTGACGATAAAATAGTTGGTTGTGCTCTTTCCATTATTGTTGATTATGATAAAGTAAAGAACGACCATACGTATGCACAGGTTACGGGTAAGGAAACATTCAATACACATAGCTCTAAAGGAAATATCCTGTATGGCATTGAAGTATTCATCCACCCGGGCTATCGTGGTTTGCGTCTCGCACGTCGTATGTATGAATATCGTAAGGAGCTTTGCGAAACATTGAATCTGAAAGCAATCATGTTTGGCGGACGTATCCCGAATTATCATAAATATGCTGACAAAATGCGTCCGAAAGAATATATCGAACGGGTACGTCAACGCGAGATTTATGATCCGGTACTTACTTTCCAGTTGTCGAATGACTTTCACGTTCGTAAGGTAATGACTAATTATCTGCCAAATGATGAAGAATCAAAACATTATGCTTGTTTGTTGCAGTGGGATAATATTTATTATCAGCCACCTACACAAGAATATATCAGTCCCAAAACTACGGTTCGTGTAGGACTGGTGCAATGGCAGATGCGTAGTTATAAAACGTTGGATGACCTGTTCGAACAAGTAGAATTCTTTGTGGATGCAGTCTCTGATTATAAAAGTGATTTTGTTCTTTTCCCGGAATATTTCAATGCTCCTTTGATGTCGAAGTATAACGATAAAGGAGAATCGCAGGCTATTCGCGGATTGGCAAAGTATACGGATGAAATTCGGGAACGGTTTATGAATCTGGCTATTAGCTATAATATCAACATTATAACCGGAAGTATGCCATACGTAAAAGAGGACGGATTGCTTTATAATGTAGGTTTCCTTTGCCGACGGGATGGAACCTACGAAATGTATGAGAAATTACACGTCACTCCCGATGAAATAAAAAGTTGGGGACTTAATGGTGGTAAACTTCTGAATACTTTTGACACGGACTGTGCAAAGATTGGAGTTTTGATCTGTTATGATGTCGAGTTCCCCGAACTTTCCCGCCTGATGGCAGATCAGGGAATGCAGATATTATTTGTTCCTTTCCTGACAGATACCCAGAATGCCTATTCCCGTGTTCGTGTTTGTGCGCAGGCACGTGCCATCGAGAATGAATGTTTTGTAGTCATTGCCGGAAGTGTAGGAAATCTTCCCCGTGTGCACAATATGGATATTCAATATGCCCAATCGGGGGTATTTACCCCATGCGACTTTGCTTTTCCAACGGACGGAAAGAGGGCGGAGGCAACTCCTAACACCGAAATGATTTTGGTATCGGATGTTGATCTGGATTTGCTGAACGAACTGCATACTTATGGTAGTGTACGCAACTTGAAAGACCGCAGGAATGACCTGTATGAGGTGAGATACAAGAAATAAAAAGAGTGACGCTATGCTGTCCGGATAGCGTCACTATCCGGGGCATATAGTGACGCCCTTTTTATAGAATACTTTTTTATTTGGAAGACGTGCCACTCTCCAATATACTAACGATAGAAAACAGCGTAAAGCAAATAGCTCCGAGACCTACCAAAACACGTGCCGGAATGAAATAATCAGCATGTATAGTAGCAAGCTCGAATACAAAAGCCGCCAGGAACAGACAAGCCAATGCCGTAAATACCGGAATCATAGGAATACGGTTGGCTAATTTGAACTCTTGCCTCCATATCTTAGCCAGCAGGATTACTTTGCTGGAAATACTGTAACATACTAACCCCAACCCGAGCATAATATATCCGGTGGTACCGTTTGCACTTCCGGAATCCGCCAAAATCACGAATAATCCCCATACAAAAGAGATAGATCCCATTAATAAAACCAGTTTCGGCCATTTATTCCGTTCTTTTTCTGAATAATCATTACGTATCTGGCGTGCTATGGTAGCTACCAGTGCAATCAAACTGGTACAAATACATGCCAGACCGACCATTACATGCCCCGCCACAAAATAAGCAGGATGAGAATGACTGTTGCCTAATAATACAAATGCCCATATCCATGCGATCAGCGAAACGATGATGGCAACAATGACCAATGCCCGTCTCTGATTAAGGGAAAAAGCTCCTTCCGGAACTTCATTACTTGTCGCTTTTGAATTCCTCGGAATTAAAGAGAATCGGGTAGAAGAGGTGGCGGCGGTAGCTACACAAGTGGTAATAAATCCAACGCCGGTGATAACGTGTCCTGCAACAAATGCAGAGGTGGAAGTGGCATTACTGAAAATGCAGATGCCTCCAATAATAGTAATGATGGCTGCCAGATAGCCTATAACCGGCAAAATGTATTTGGCCGATTTATTATAAGTATGTATGATTTGCCGGATGATAGTGGCAGCCGTGCAAAACAGTGCAATGTATATCATACCGAGTGAAAACACAACAGGACCGGCCACAACACGACTCCCGTCATCTCCATAACCATAAATGAACGCTCCGTATCCGAAGCAAAAAATAGCCATCGCCAAAGGGATTGCTCTGAATAAAATGCTAATACCGTAATTCATAAGTTAAAGTGCTTTTAGGTTTCCCACTAAAACAAGGAGATACCTGTTTTGTTTAGGCTGTAGGCAGTTTATAATCGTTAACTTCACACGAATCCGATTAAAAGTCTTAGCTTTTTGCTCAACTAAACAAATGTTTTTGTAAATTTGCACCCTTAAAAATGGGGATACCCCTCAAATTGTAAATTGTAAATAGTAAAATCGTAGACAGCTATGGGTAAGAGATTTACTGAATATTCGCAGTTTGACCTTTCGCAGGTGAACAAAGATGTGCTGAAGAAATGGGACGAGAACCAGGTTTTCGCCAAGAGTATGACAGAACGTGATGGCTGTCCTTCGTTCGTGTTTTTCGAAGGACCTCCCTCGGCTAATGGTATGCCGGGTATTCACCATGTAATGGCTCGTACCATTAAGGACATTTTCTGTCGCTACAAAACGATGAAGGGTTATCAGGTGAAGCGTAAAGCCGGATGGGATACGCACGGACTGCCTGTGGAACTAAGTGTAGAAAAGGCATTAGGTATCACAAAAGAAGATATTGGTAAGAAAATCTCTGTTGCCGACTACAATGCGGCTTGTCGGAAAGACGTGATGAAATATACCAAGGAGTGGGAAGACCTGACTCATCGGATGGGATATTGGGTGGATATGAAGCACCCTTATATCACGTATGACAATCGCTATATTGAGACATTATGGTGGCTATTGAAGCAACTGCATAAAAAAGGATTGTTGTATAAAGGATATACGATCCAACCGTATTCACCGGCTGCAGGAACAGGATTGAGTTCACATGAGTTGAATCAACCGGGCTGTTATCGGGATGTAAAAGATACAACGGCCGTTGCCCAATTTAAAATGAAGAATCCTAAACCGGAAATGACGGAATGGGGAACTCCTTATTTTATCGCCTGGACAACTACTCCATGGACATTGCCTTCAAATACGGCTCTTTGTGTGGGACCGAAGATTGACTATGTGGCTGTACAGTCTTACAACGCTTATACCGGAGAACCTATCACGGTTGTTCTGGCAAAAGCTTTATTGAATGTACATTTCAATGCAAAAGCTGCTGATCTGAAATTGGAGGACTACAAAGCCGGAGATAAACTTGTACCGTTTAAAGTGATTGCCGAATACAAAGGCACGGATCTTGTCGGTATGGAATATGAGCAGTTGATCCCTTGGGTGAAACCGGTTGAGGTATCCGAAGATGGCAACTGGAAGCCTAGTGATAAGGCTTTCCGTGTGATACCGGGTGATTATGTTACTACAGAAGATGGTACAGGTATCGTTCACATTGCACCTACATTTGGTGCAGACGATGCGAATGTGG
>OGOU01001017.1_pt1 | contig 22939 bp, 23 predicted proteins | sample 1552721 | NCBI WGS metagenome assembly OGOU01 (sample SAMEA2580176, study PRJEB22360) | human gut metagenome | biome: human gut; feature: human-associated habitat; material: faeces | place: Denmark | collected 2008/2010
TCCGCTCGGATAAGTGCAGCCCACCGGCTGCTTTATTCTATTGTTCCGCCGGCGACTACAACGTCGCCGTCATACAAGACTACTGCCTGTCCTTTGGAAATTGCCCTCTGGGGCTTGTCAAACACAATGTGCAGACGGTTATCGGAAAGCTGTTCAACAGTTGCGTCCTGCTCAGGCTGATTATACCTCACCCTCGCCTTTATATGCAGGGGAGCACTGAGCTTTTCATATGCAATAAGATTAATATCCTTAGCAAAAAGCTCCTTTGAAAAAAGCCTGTCGTTGTCGCACAGTATTACCCTGTTAGACTCAATATCCTTTTCTTTTACATACATAGGACGAGGCAGGGCAAGTCCAAGCCCCTTTCTCTGCCCTATTGTATATCTGATTATTCCCTTATGTGTTCCAAGCACATTTCCGTTTTCGTCAACAAAGTCGCCGCACTCGTACCTTTTGCCTGTGTATTGCTCAATAAAACGTGCATAGTCGCCATCAGGCACAAAACAAATATCCTGACTGTCGTGCTTGGCGGCATTGATAAGGTTATATTTTTCGGCAATCTCCCTCACCTTTTCTTTGGTAAGTCCGCCGAGCGGAAGCAGAGTTTTTGAAAGCTGTCTTTGGGTGAGAGAATACAAAACATAGCTTTGGTCCTTTGTTACATCAGGGGATTTCTTTAACAAATACCGCTGACTTGCCCTGTCATACTCTATGATTGAGTAATGACCTGTTACAACATAGTCAAAATCCAGCTCGTCCGCCCTCTGCATCAGCTTTTCAAATTTTATATACCTGTTGCAGTCAATACAGGGATTCGGCGTACATCCGTTTTCATAAGCCAAAATAAAACGGTCTATGACGTTCTCTTTAAAGCTGTCTTTAAAATTATAGACATAATAGGGTATGCCTATTTTTCTGCACACATTTCTTGCATCGTCAATATCATCAAGCGAACAGCAGGTCTTTTCCTGCTTTTCGCCTATTTCCTCATTATCAAAAAGCTTGAGAGTTATGCCTGTAGCGTCATACCCCTGCTCTTTTATAAGGCAGGCGGCTACCGAGCTGTCAACCCCTCCGCTCATTGCAACTAACGCCTTTTCGGTCATACTGTTCTCCTTAACCGCCAAGTCTTATCATCTCATCAATGCATCTCTTAGCACCTGAAATTGTCTGCTCGTCAAGGATAATTTCCTCGCCGCCCTCGCCGTTAAGACAATTATACACATCAATAAGTGTGGTAGCCTTCATATCGGGGCAGATAAGATTTTTTGAGAGAATATGGAATTTTTTATCCGGACAATCAAACTGCAAATGCTGTGCAATGCTGTTTTCAGTGCCGATAATAAACTCATCTTTGTCGCTGTTCTTTGCATAATTCATAATACCCGAGGTTGAACCCACATAATCTGCAACCGAAGTAACGGCAGGAGTACATTCAGGGTGAACAAGCAGCTCTGCATTTGGATACATAGCCTTTGCCTTTTTAACCTCTTCGGCTGTTACTCCTGCGTGGATAGGACAGCCGCCGTTCAACAGCTTGATATTCTTATCGGGAAGCTGACGGCGCACAAAATCGCCGAGATTGCAGTCCGGAATAAAAAGAATATTCTTTTGAGGCATATTGCTAACAATTTTTACAGCTGATGAGCTTGTAACGCAGACATCGCATACGGTTTTCAGCTCTGATGTAGTATTTATGTATGCAACAACCGCATAATCGGGATAATCCTTCTTTACAACTGAAATCATTTCTTTGTCCATCTGGTCAGCCATCTGACAGCCTGCACATGGATTTGCAAGATACACGGTTTTTTCGGGTGAAAGAATCTTGCAGGTTTCAGCCATAAAACGAACGCCGCACATAATTATGTTTTTATTTTCAACCTTGCTTGCGTCAACGCTCAGCTTGTAGCTGTCGCCCGTGAAATCAGCAATTTCAACTATCTCTCTCGCCTGATAGCTGTGTGCAAGAATACAAACATCCTTTTCTTTTTTCAGTTTTAGAATTTTATTTTGAATTTCAGAGATATTCATACATACATTCCCCTTCATTTTTCCTGTTATATTTATTATACAGCCTTTTACCTACTATTGCAATAGGTTTTTTAAATGGAATTAAAATTTCAAGCGTTTTCATAACCGTATTACATATGCTTTCTCAGCAAGGCAACATCTAATAAAGAAAGCGACAACCTAACGCTGTCGCTTGTGTATCTCTTTAGTTTTTGGATTTACCCGAGCTATTGACATAAAGCCAATAAGAATAGGAGAATATTATTTTAATTCTGCTGTTTTATCATATCCTCAATCATATTTCTGTACATTCCAACGAGGTCAACCTCAGGCTTCCAGCCCAGACCTCTTAACTTTGAAGCGTCCAGATTCATATGCATAGTTGGGGCATAGCCAAATTTTGAAATATTTTCGTCATCATTTGTTTCAACACTTACTTTATTTTCACCAAAGCTATCGGCTACAAGCTTAGCCATTTCATAAATTGAGCAGTATGTTTCTTCATTAGCCGCATTGTACACTTCGCCCGGCTTGCCTTTAGCTAAAACAGTTAAAATGGCTGTTGCCGCATCTTCTGTGTATAAATAATTATGCTTGGTTTCACCCTTTGTGTTTAACACAATATTTTTCTTTTCAATGGCACTTCTTGCAATCATTGCAAATACTCGGTTTTCTCTGTGATCCACTCCGGGTCCGAATGTCTGCGTCAGTCTTACTGCCATAGCAGGAACACCGTATTGTGAGGCATATGAACAGCAGAGGTTTTCACACATTCTTTTGCTCTCAGGATAACAGGATCTTACAGACATCGTGTTAATATTTGTAGGATGATTTTCGTCTATTTTTTCGTCGCTGTCAGGAGTTCCGTAAACCTCCATACTCGACAAATACACAAATCCCTTTACGTTGTTTTCAGCGGCGAACTCAAGCATATTTCTTGTGCCCTCAAAGGCAGTCATAATGGTTTCTACCGGATTGCTGACAAATGCCTTGCTTGCCGTCTGGCTTGCACCGTGGACAATATAATCGACCTTGGCTTTGGGATATTCAAAATTACATACATCTGTAACTAAAATTTCCAGTTCATCACACATACAGTCCTTAAACACGCTCTGTGCTCTTTCGGGGCTGCGTGACACGGCAATTACGCTGATTTTATTTGAAAGGCGTTTATTTATCTGCAACAGCATTTTTACAAGCGTTTTGCCAATCAAGCCTGTAGCGCCCGTAATCAAAATTCTCTTACCCTCAAAAATTGAATAATCCATCTTTTTTGCTTAACTCCTTAAAGTACCAATAATTTATTTCAGTCTGTCGATAAACTATTTTGCGATAGCAAAATAACTAAAAGTTTTCGCCGCCTTTTTCAAAAGGCGGTGGGGTGGTGGGGCAAAGCCCCGCCATTGCTTGAAATGAGCGCAGGAGGGGGAGAAAAACAGTCCGGTGGACTGTTTTTCGTGGGGAACCCTCGCCGGGGATTCCCCAATCCGGATGTTCCTCTTGGGCATATTGCATAACGAAATGTACTTTTTCTACAAGCTGAATTTATTTTTTAATAGATTTCACTAATTTAAGTCCCATTTTGCCAATAGAGCCTAAAATATTTTTGTTCAGAACAAATGTATATACACAGACGATAACTAACATTATTAAATTAACAATAGGAATATTCAAATAATATGTGAGCGCAAGAACACATCCTAAAATTATTGATGAAATTAATACCGGTGCCGATATTCTCATTTTTACCGTTCTGTTTATATCAATATAACGAACTACCGCCATAGCTCCAAACGCAACAAAGGTTGAAATTGAAGCCGCATAAAGACCGATTTTCCATATTAAGGCTAAATTAACGGCAAGATTAATTATAGCGGAAGCTACCGAAGTATATGCAATTTTTTTTGAATTTTTCTGCGCAACATAAATACAGCTGTACAATCCCACAACTACTCTTAACAGCATTGCATACATCAAAATAATAATCTGCGGATATGCATCGCTGTAGCGTTCATTTATTAATATAGGAAAAATAAACGGCATAAGCGCACATATTCCAAAGCAGGCGCATGAAAACAGCTTATACATAACCGTAATCATTTCGCTGAAAAATTTATCTCTGTCTTTATCGTTATAATGAAGTGAAACTGATTCAGTCCACGATAGATTGAATATATTATAAAATTGAATAAAAACACCGGAAAATTTATTAGCTACAGTATAAATACCGTTAAAGCCAACATCCAAAATCCACGAAATAATAGTTCTGTCGGAAACATTCACAACCCACCAAGCCAGATTATTGGGTATGAGGGGCAATGAATATCTGCGTACCTTTGAAAATGTTTCTTTTTTGATTTTATTTTTATCAAAATATCTCAAAGGATGAAGTACAGCACATAAATAAATAATCGTCAGCACCTGCGATATAAGAGTTGCCGCAAAAAGTCCGATTAAGCCCCATTTAAGTACAGCAATAGTTATGACATTAAAGACAACATTTGTTGAAGCTGATATAAAGCCGGCTATTGCATACACCTTGCTTTTTCCGAGTCCTCGTGCAAACTGCAATAATAATGCTGTATATACATGAAAAATAACATAAAGTATCATAAACGGACCGTATGAATAATTAAATACAACCGTCAATATACCTAATATGATTCCATACAAAACAGACTGTGCTGTATTTACAGCAAAAACCGTAGAAAATAATTCAGACTGCTGCTCCTTATCATCTCTGCAATCCAACAAAAAACGAAAAATACCTTGGTCAAACTGCCAGTTTATTAAAGGAAGAAGAAGCGTGCCATAGGTTATAAGCAAATCAAATGCACCGTATTCAGACGTATCTAAAAAAGCCGTGTAAAGAGGTAGCATAAAAAAGCTTACACATTGTGTGCAAATTTTTCCGAATGTTAAGATTGCAGTATTTTTTGCAAGTTCTTTTTGCCTGCTCATTTTATCTCACTTTCATAATATAAATAAAACATTTGAAATATCACTCTATTCCGTAAATCTGAGCGTTCTCCTTAGCCTCAAGAATAGCTCTCATTGTGTAAAAATCATCAGGTGTTGTTATTTTTATGTTTTCAAACGGACCGTCAACCATATATAATTGTTTTCCGTAATATTTCATCATAGTGCAGGAATCAATAAACGATGTAATTCCCTCGCTCATTGCCTTATTATGTGCTTTGAGAATATCATCAAGCCAGAAGGACTGCGGAGCTTTAGCAACCCTTGAATTTTCTCTGTCAGGTACAATTTCAACCTTATTCTGACGGTCAACAACAACTATTGTTTCTTTTACAATACCTGCCGTAATGGCGCTGCCGTTTTTCTTTACACATTCAATATTGCGTGAAAGAAGCTCTGAATTAATCAGCGGTCTGACGCCGTCATGAATCAATACAATCGCCTCGCTGTCGCCTGCTAATTCCTTAGCAGCCACAATTCCGTTATATATTGAAAGCTGTCCGGTTTCTCCGCCCGGAACAATCTTTTTAACCTTTTCAATTCTGTATTTGCTGAGTAATTCCTTTAAATACGGAATCCAGTCTTCTACACAGGAAATAACCACCGCATCGATTTCGCTGTTATTTTCAAAATGCTCCAAGGTATAAATGATAATCGGTTTATTATATATTTCAAGAAACTGCTTTGGCTTTTCCTTACTTCTCATTCTTTTGCCCACACCGCCGGCAAAAATCACTCCTATATTCATCCCGTTAATTTCACTCCTATTATTCTAAGTCAGATACTATTTTATCTAAATACCCGTGAGATTTTTCAATCAGCGGAGCAAGGTTATTATCAACCTTTTCCCAGTTAATCGCATTTACTTTGTCGCTCTTTTTTCCTTTAATTAAGCCTCTGTCCTCAAGGGATACAATCTGTAATAAATTCAATATACGATTGTTGCGCAATACCTGTGTTTCAACAAAAAATTCTTTATGAAGAATAATAGAAAACGCTGTAGCATGAAAGGAATTAGTTACCACACATTGTGCGTTGTTAATTAATCCGACAAATTCTGAGGGGGAAGCAACTCCGAAGTGATTTAAATCCTTGAATTTGTATCTTCGCTCGCTGTCGGAAAGATAAACAATATCAAGATTTTTCTCCTGAGCAAGTTTTTTGGCAAATTCCATAGCGGGCAGTGAGTTAGCGCTCTGTCCCATCATAAAAAACAGAATGTAAGGCTTGCGCTCCTTATATTCGGAAAAATCCCTCCATTGATTTGAATCCAACAAAAACACCGGATCAAGAGAACAGATAATATCATTATTCAGGCATTGCTCCAGCTGAGGAATAACATCGTCCTCTCTGACTGAAATTCTGATATAATCAGAAAGCATTTCGGTTATATCACTTAATTCGTCTTTTGTCAATTCGCTTTTGCCAATACTTGCCGCATAAGAAAATTTTAAAATAGGAGGGGTTACAAAATCAAGAAAATATGTGCTGTCATCATTTATTATTTCACGGTTCCACACCTGGTCTGAACCGCTTATAAAAGCGTCATAATCAGAAGAAGCTTTTTTTATCTGTGATTTGGTCAGATTCTTTGTCCTATACCTGAAGTATTTATCTCTTGCTTCATCAAAAATCCTGTTGCGGCTTATAATATCTCGATATTCCAAAAGATATTTACTTATCTTTTTAATGGGATTTCCTTTTTTCTTTAAATAAAAATTTGGTAAATACCTGCCTTCTACCACATTGCTTCTGTAGTCAAAAATGTAAGCATTTACATCCGGATATTCATTTAATGTTTCCAAAAGCGCATATGCCTGAAGAAAAGCACCGTAATTGCAGGCTCTATGAAATGTAACTAATGCTATTTCACTCATAATTATTCCCCCGACAGAACTCTGTCTGTGTTTAATCTGGTTGGATATTGGTTAAGCTCATTACTGAGGGCAAGCGTTATTGCCATAGCCAAAGCATAAAAATAAAATACTACATCATATAAGCAGTTACCCGATACACTGTAAATGCAATAGAATATCTGTATGCACAGCGAGAACAATGCAGCAAATCTCAATTCCATAGAATCAAATTGATACATATTTCTAATCAATTTAATTGTTTTTGCTAACATTAAGCCAACTGCCGATAGATATATTACCTCGCCGACTATTCCGTTTTCACACAAAAGCTGAAGGTAAACATTATGAGCATTCAGGCGGTCATAGCCTTGTACAGACGAATGATAATATTGTGATAAATTATCATGATAAAAATCTTTGAAAGACCAGAAGCCGTTTCCTATGATGGGATGATTCTTAAATTTTTGTATTGCCAGCTCCCACATTGCAAAGCGTTCCTGAGAGGCGGTATCCTCACCAACTAACTGGAAGCGTTCAAATGTGTAACCGATTTCCGGTATCACTTCAGAGAGCATTTGCAAAATACCGACTGCAACTATGGCTATAATAAAAATTTTCACTAATTTTCCGAGCTTTTTTCTGCTGCAAAGTAAATAAGTAAAAATAATTGAGCAAATACAAAATATGAGAACGCCTCGTTTGCCGGTAAGCAGTAAAGCCGCAAACGCTAACCCGGCAATTACGATATATTTAACATTATCCCGTATTTTTTTGTTTGCAGAGAATCCTGAAATTATCAATACCATTATAAGCATAAAAAATAATGAGATAAAAATGCCGTTCTGAGAATAGTGGTTAGAAATTCCGGCTCTGTAACCTGCCGTACCTAACGAAGTTCCGATTGGCGCACTGCCGTAAATATCAATTATAATGTGATAATATTGCGGGAATAGGAAGAAGAAAAGGGTAAAGAATACATTTATGCCCAATACAACAGCAAAAATATAAAATGCACTTTTAATCCAATCTGTCCTTTTTCTGAGAATTAACGGCAATAAAATGCAGGACATAATTCTAAAGGAACCGTAACTATCTCTTGTCACTCCCGTAAATGCCATAAGTAAAACCAAAATCCAAAAAATATAATTTCGCTCTGTACTTATGGGAACAATAAGCTTTCCGTCTTTAATGTTTGAAAGGAGGGCAAATATAAGCATCAAAAAAATCAGCGCATATTGTATCCAGAACGGCATAAATCTATTCATCATCGGAGAGAATACCGGGATAATTGCCCAAATCACCAAACACAAATTTGTAAAAATCTTCTGTAGAGTCAATTTAATTTCTCCTGCTTAATTATTTTTATCTACTTTTTATATTGTTTTAATCTATAAAAAATAAATACTGCAAAATTTAGCTTTTTAGTAAACACAGTCCATAAAATCTTTTCCTTTTTGGTCAACTGATAAATATTCTTATCATACTGACCGAGCAGTCTTATCACACGTTCATTGTTTAAAACATTTTTAATTGTACTTATTTTTTTAGCTTCTTTATTATCCTTATGGCATACTGTATTCTCAAACGCTCTGCGCAAACATTCAAAAGTTTTTATTGAAACTGCCGCTCCCCAATCAGTATGTACATCAAGCAAATTATCGAGCTTATCCAATGCATACATCATTATTTCAATTCCGTTTTTTTTGTATTTATGGATAGAGGATTGAGAATAAATCATATAATTATACCAAATACTGTTATCAATCACAACAAGCGACGCCTTATCCAACATAGTCAAATTAAACATCAAGTCCTCATATAACAGTAGGCTTTCGTCAAATCTGATATTATCAAGAAAATCTTTCCTGATAATTTTTGACCATGGACCCACGCAGCGCAAGCCTGACAACTCGCTTGAATTCTTTTCGCACCTGATGGCAAGCATATATTTCTGCAATTTGCCAATATCGGTTTTGTTGTATATCAGCTCGCTGCCACCGGATATTTTACATTCTTTGATTTTATTGTTATCAACAATGTTTATTCCGCCGAGAACTACATCGGCGTTGTATTTCTCAGCCAGTTCATAACCTCTTATAATGCTGTCTTTTTCTAAAAAATCATCTGCGTCAACAAACATTATATATTTTCCCCTGCTTGCTTCTATACCGTTATTTCGGGCTACAGAAATTCCGCCGTTAGTTCGTCTTATTAATTTGAATGAATATTTCTGTGCAAGCAGCTTTGTATCGCCGGCATAAGGCTCTGCGCTTCCGTCATCTATAACTACCACTTCGATATTTTTAGTCATTTGCTCATAAATGCTCTGAAAACATCTTTCAAGCTTAACTTTTTCAATATTATAGGCAGGAATTATGATGCTTATATCAATCATATTTTCCTCCCCTTTCCTTTTTACTGCCGTTTATAGCGTTTTCAAGCCAAGCTATTGAGCTTTCACGCTCTTTTTTAATCTTCTTATCAACTTCTTCAAAATCAATAGGAGCGCACTCGTGGAAATTATCCACATCCATATAATTTTCCGTTAATCCCAGGCGTTCACAAAGATCCTTTGTTTTCATACCGGTTTTTCTCACAAAAGCATAAAACTGTCTGTGGAAGATGCACGAGAAGCATACCGCATGAAAGGAATTAGTGAAAATCACCTCTGCATTTTTAATCAGCGAGAGAAACTCCTCGATTGTCGCATCAGGAATAACCTTATGTTTAAATGAGTTCCAGATATAGTAAGAAATTTCAACTACCTTTAATCCGTGCTTTTCAGCGTAAGAGTGAGCAGCCTTCTGATACCTTGAGTCGTAATTTAACGGTATGTAAACAAGTAGATATTTTTCCTTTATCAGTCGCTCTGCTGTTATTTTGTTATAATCCTCGGCGTCAAGCAGCAACACCGGATCTGCAACCGTGGCAACATCAGCTCTGCCGCATTCCTTTATCAGCTTAGTTCCGTAAATTTCTCTGCAAGCCACATAATCGGGATATTGAATTAATTCCTTAAAAGAATCAAGCTCATTATCTCTGAAATCTGCATTTGCCGTGCTGGCTGCGTAAACAATTTTTTTCTTATCTTCCATACTTTTTAAAGCGAGAAAAAATGTTTCGTCAAATTTTCCGTAAAAAAATCTCGGACTCCAGATTACATCGCTCTCGCAAATAACGCAGTCATATTTTAAATTTTCTTCGGAAAGCTGCTTCTGAGTGTAGGAATTTTCTGAAGTTTTCATATTTTTGTTTACAAATTCATCAAACCTTTTAAGTCTTTTTTTAAAGCTGTTTGCGGAAAGCATCAGCTTTACTGCGCTTTTCCACCTGTGCATTTTAATATACGATATTATGGGATGTTTTCGGTTAAACTGTTCTAATTGCGGAGTAGTATAATCAATTATCTCTACATCGTCAGACAAACCCTGTTTTTCCAAAAAAGCAGCAAACGCCCACGAATGAAGCATTGCTCCGTAATTCAAATCATCGGTATTTATATTTAAGCTCAATGTTCCAATTTTCATATTATATCTCCACAAACTGTTACCATTAAATGCACATCAATACTTTATCAAATATTAATCTCAAATTCAACTAAAACGTGCTGTTCCTGATTTTCTGCTTTTGGCAGCTCCATATAATTGCCATACATATGCGTCAAATATTTATCCCAGTTTTTAGGGATTTTCACCTGCAAATCTTCAAACTGTCCAGTTGTTGTTTCCGAAAAATCGGCTCTCAGATATGTTTCACCAAAGAAATGCTTTCTTCCTGCCGGTACTACAACATACTTTGAATTTTCATTATGGCAAATAGAATTCCACTTATCATACAATTTAGTCCATGTTTCAAGCGACAAAAAAGAAAACAATCTGCCGATTGCTATTTTTTTCTTAAATATCTTTTTTATATCATCAGTCTTTTCCGAAATTTTCAACAAATAATCTCTTGTCATATAAAAACGTCTGCAGGAAACAATAAACCCAAATGCCAGACTGAAAAAGCCGTGAATTTTTCTTAAAATAACGTTGTCAAAGGTGTTTTCCATTACAACCAAATCAATAGAAATTCCGCTCTGGTCTGAGGTTGGGTCGCTGCATCCTCTGAATACAGTACCCTTTCTTCTGATATGGTAGCATTGCATACAGTGAACGCCCTTTGATTTTGGGGAGTGAATCCAATATTTGTCAGCGTATTTCTTCTGAAAGGCTTCTATAAATCTCTCAACATCTTTTCTTGCTATATCAATATCAACATCGTCATCCCACGGAATAAAGCCCTTGTGGCGTACAACGCCAAGTGCAGAACCACCTGTAAGGTGGTAATTAACCGAAAGCTCGTCGCAGACTTTCACTATATCGTGAAGTGTTTCTAAGCTTATTTTTTGAACAGCCCCCAGCTGCTCGTCAGACAATGTAATCAAATTATCATTGTATTTTGACAGCTGCTTAAATGCCGATGTTGTTGCCAGCTTCATCTTAAAATATCCCCCATATACCGTTGTAATGCCTTCATTTTTAAAAGCATAATTAATTCACACTTAATTTCAAAAAACTTTCCTCAGACTTAAAATCTAGTATTAAAAACTGCCCTCGTACTTCTTGCCGATATACTTAGCCTTTAAAAAGGACGTGCCTTTTTTAAACCAATTTATTTTTTCCATATGAATACACGGAATTTCCATCACTTCGGACTTTTCAATTTCTCCGCTGCTCACCTTTTGGTTAAGCCATACGTTAAAAATAATTTCGCTGATTCTGCCGTAATATCTGCCCTGAAACGCACTCAGCTCAGGCATATCAATTCGCTTGCCTACCTCAAAGAGAATATCAAAAAGCCACTTGCAATAATCGTCAAAATGCTTTTTGTCCATAATCATCATATTGAACATATAACCATAGGTTCGCTTAACAACCTTATCATAGCTTGGAATATATTCAGGATACTTTTCTGAAATTACCTTTCTGGTTTCATCAAGATGGCTGGCATAATGAGTATGCGCATAATGACTGTAGAGTGTTTCTATATAATATCTTCTTTTTTTGGGTACAAACACCTTCACCCTTCCAAGGTAAGGCTTTAATTCATCGTACCTCAGCACGTTTTCAAAAGTACCTTTCTTTTTCATTGAAAAATGACGTCTGTAATGAGCAAGGCCAATATAATCTTCATTAAGGTTTTTCCACGCCCAATATAAGCCTGTCAGCTCACAAAAAGACGGATTAAGCTCCGATATATTATCCCCTGTGTTGTCCTTTACATAACCTAAGTCCAAAGCATTGCCGTCGGCGTCTTTTTTACCCTCTGCACCTACATGGAGAGGAAGGTACATTTTATCATCAGGCATTTGGTATTTTTTATGCGTTGCAATGATAATTTTAACAGTGTAATCCATTTATTAAAGCTCTCTTTCCGCACAATCTAAAGCAGATGCAATGACAGCGTCCATATCATAGTATTTGTATTCGCCTAATCTGCCGCCGAAAATAACCTTAGATTCCTTATCGGCAAGTTCCTTATAAGCGGCGTACAGCTTACTGTTCTTTTCGTCATTTACAGGATAATATGGCTCGTCACCCGGTTTCCACTCGGACGAATATTCCTTACTTATTATAGTTTTAGGCAGCTCGTTTCCGTTTTCGTCCCTGCCGAATTCAAACCACTTATGTTCAATTATTCTTGTCCACGGAGTTTCTCGGTCTGTATAATTCACGGCTGCATTGCCCTGAAAATTAGGCTTATCCAGAATTTCATTTTCAAAGCGAACGCTTCTGTATTCAAGATTTCCAAGCTTGTAGTCAAAATATGCGTCAATCGCTCCGGTATATATTATTTTATCTGCCAATTTATCCCATTTGCCTTTATCTGCTAAATAATCCTCATTGACTATAACTTCTATTCCGGAAAGCAGATTTTCAACCATCTTAGTATATCCGCCAATAGGAATACCCTGATAAAGTGCGTTAAAATAGTTATTGTCAAAGGTAAAACGAACGGGAAGTCTTTTGATTATAAAAGTGGGAAGCTCCTCGCAGCGACGTCCCCACTGCTTTTCGGTATATCCCTTTACCAGCTTTTCATAAATATCCCTTCCGACAAGGCTGATTGCCTGCTCCTCAAGGTTTTTAGGCCCACCGGTGATTTCCTTTCTTTGTTCCTCAATCTTAGCCATAGCTTCTTCAGGAGTTACCACTCCCCACATCTTATTGAATGTGTACATATTAAAGGGCATAGAATAAAGCTCACCTTTATAGTTAGCAACAGGTGAGTTTGTAAAACGATTGAATGCAGCGAACTGATTAATATAATTCCAGACTTTGGTATTATTGGTATGAAAAATATGTGCGCCGTACTTATGTACATTTATGCCCTCAATATTCTCGGTATAAACATTACCGGCGATATTCGGTCTTTTATCTATAACAAGCACCTTTTTGCCCTTAGCCTTTGCCTCGTGAGCGAAAACCGCTCCATACAATCCGGAGCCTACTATTAAATAATCGTACATTTTTTCCATCCTCTGCATTTTTGTTAAATTAAGTTAATATATAAAAACATTAAAAAGTTTAGAAATCACAATTCGGGCACAAAAATCCTGCGGCTCTCGCAAAATATTGCAAAAGTATGTGCATATATTTTTGTGGATTATATTAAAATAAATACCCAAATTAAAAAAATTCAACTATAACGATATAAGCATTCAATATGATTATACAACACAATCACTCAAAAATCAACCTGAAACTAAGCTTACTGAAATTTTTGTAGTAATATCTACATTTTCCCCTTTATTTTGTGCTGTTTTTATTATAATACTAACTATAAGTAATGCCCCCTGTCTTATTAAGACAGAGGGCACAGCTTGCAAATGACTGCCGGTGATAAAACAATATTCTAAAAAAATTCTAAAAAATTATTACTTCAATTCAACAATGGTAACGCCGTCTTCACCCTCGCCGAACACACCGAGCCTGTAGCTTTTAACCGCCCTGTGAGTTTTCAGGAAAGCTGAAATTTCCCTTCTTAAAACTCCCGTTCCCTTGCCGTGAATAATGGTAAGCTGATTTATATTCATAAGAACGGCATTGTCAATAGCCTTATCAACAATCATTATTGCGTCAAAGGCGGTTTCTCCTCTTACATCAACCTCCGTTGTCGGGCGGACGTCAAGAGTGCTGTGTACATTCCTTTTTGCGGAATACTGAGGCGGCTGCTGCTTTTTCTCTTTTAAGAGCCTTAGATTATCGAGCTTAACCCTTGTTTTGATTATTCCCGCCTGTACAAGCACCATTCCGTCCTTGGTCGGAGGCGCAAGTACGGTTGCGTTTTTATCAATATCATATATAAGCACACTGTCGCCAACCCTGAGCGCTCTGGGCAGCTTGTACTTTTCGGACTCCGGTGTTTTCTTAACAATCGGGTCGGCAGTGGTTTCCATTTTGCTGAGGTTTCTTTTAAGCTTTGCACGAGCCTCAGCCGACATATCCTTTTCCTTGCGGGCTTTATCAAGCTCCTCAACAAGAGAGTCTGCCTCCGCCCTTGTTTTTGCAATAATGCGCTGTGCTTCCTGCTTTGCCCTTTCAATTTCACGCTCTGCATTTTCTTTTGCCCTGCGTATTTCATTTTCTGCCTTTTGCTTTTCGGTATTTGCTTTTGCGGTAAGGCGGTTGGCGTTTTCAATCTGCTTTTCAAGGCTTTGTCTGCGTTTTTCAAGAGTGCCTACTACATCCTCAAACTGACGGCTTTCGCTTGAAACAAGCTCCTTTGCCCTGTCTATTATTTCGTTGTCCATACCGAGCCTTTTTGAAATAGCAAAGGCGTTACTCTTTCCGGGCACTCCGATAAGCAAACGATAGGTTGGTCTTAAAGTGGTTACATCAAATTCGCAGCAGGCATTTTCAACACCCTCAGTACGCAGAGCATACTCCTTCAGCTCGGCATAATGAGTTGTGCTTGCAATTTTTGAGTGCTTAGAACGCAGTCTTTCCAAAATTGCAATAGCAAGAGCCGCACCCTCTACCGGATCTGTGCCTGCGCCAAGCTCATCAATAAGTACAAGCGAACCGGCATTAGCCAGCTTAATTATCTGTATAATATTTGTCATATGTGCCGAAAATGTTGACAGCGACTGCTCTATGCTCTGCTCATCGCCAATATCAACGAGAACCCGCCTGAATACAGACAGCTCGCTGTTGTCGGCGCAGGGCACGAGGAGTCCGCACATCGCCATTAGTGTGAGAAGTCCGAGAGTTTTAAGAGTAACTGTTTTGCCGCCCGTATTAGGGCCGGTAATTACCAATGTATCAAAATTCTTTCCGAGAACTATATCGACAGGAACAACCTTTTCCCTGTCAATAATGGGGTGTCTTGCCTGTTTTAAATCCACAATGCCCCTGTCATTCATAATCGGCATTGTCGCTCTCATATTGTAGGCGAGGTTTGCCTTTGCAAACACAAAGTTGAGATACGCAAGATTTTTGTAGCTGGCAATTATTGCATCGGCAAAATCGCCTGCATTAGCCGAAAGCTCAAACAAAATTCTTTCAATTTCGTCCTCTTCCTTTGACTGCAAAAGCCTTATGTCGTTATTTGCCTGAACAACACCCATTGGTTCAATAAACACAGTTGCTCCGCTTGACGAGGTATCGTGCACAAGTCCCGGCACATTTCCCCTGCACTCACTTCTTACAGGCACAACATATCTGCCGTCACGCTGTGTAACAATAGCGTCCTGCAAATATTTAAGGTATGCGGTGCTGTGAATAATTTTATCAAGAACCTCTCTTGCCTTTGATGAGGCAGTGCGAATTTTTCTGCGTATATCGGAGAGGGTTGAGCTTGCTTTGTCGGAAATTTCATCTTCGCTGATTATGGCGTTTGTAATTTTCTCCTCAAGAAATTTGTTCGACACAAGGCCGCTGAAATAGCCGTCAAGTGAGGTTTCGGCTGAGGCAAACTTTGAATGCCATTCCTTTACCGAGCGAATGATTCTAAGTGTTTCTGCAATCTGCAAAAGCTCGCCTGTTGAAAGACAGCCGCCTGCCTCTGCCCTTCTGAGAGCGTTTGCACAGTTTTTTGCACCGCCAAACGACGGAGTACCGAATTTGCCGCTGAGAACGACCGCATCATCCGTCTGTTTTAAAAGCTTCTGTATTTTTTCAAGCTCAAACTGCGGCTCCAGTGACAACGCCATTTCTTTGGCGTCGTCAATACTTGTCTGGTCGGCAAGTAATTTTAAAATCTTGTCGAGTTCAAGAGTTTTGTAATGTCTGTTCATATAATAATACCTGTATCAAATAATAGATTTATAAAAGTTCAGTGTTGAAAAATCCTTTTCAAACATATATTTTAAATAATTTTCGCTCGCTTCATTGAGCACGTCCAAATCTTTTTCCGGCAGGGCAAACGAAAACAATTTTTCATCATCAACATACACCGTATGCCGCAAAGCCGTAAGTGATGATGGATTTAAAAGCACCTTTAACTCGGAATTATTGCTGCTGCACGATAAACATTCTATTGCCCCGCTTGCGGGCAAAAAAAGCATATTATCACAGGAATATTCACCGCAAACACGGCACATTCTAAGGTCGGGCATATACCCGGCAAGGCTTGCAAGGCGCATTTCCACGCAGGGCTTTATAAGCTTTTCAGAACGCTTGTTTTCTGATAAAAGGTAGAGAGCGTTTAAAATTAATCGCAAAAATTCCTCCGAGTTTTGCTCTCTCGGACAAATTGTAATTGCAAGCTCGCAAAAGTACTGGGCAAGACAGGTTTTAACCACATCTCCCCGGAGCTTTGAAAAAATCCTCTCGGGAATTGCGTCACCGATTATGTAGCTCTCCCGACCCTTATAAACGGTAAGTCGGGAGTATGTGAGCAGAGAGGTTGCGGCGCATTTTTGATTTTTAATGTTTTTTGCACCACGGACAAAAGCCTTGATAATACCGTTGGTTGCGGTAAGGACGTGCACGAGCTTGTCCTGCTCACCTATATTTTGCTCTTTTACTATCAGCCCCATCGTCCGGAATTTCATCGGTTTCCTCCCTGAGAATAGTATCAGCGCCCGTATCCTTTGCATCCTGAATGCTTTTATATTTCAGATAATCAATCACGCTGCCTGTTGTGAAGAATGACTGCCACATATACCATTCGTCCATATTAACACCTCCGCTGTTATCTTGCCCGATAAAGGCGTTAATATTTAAGGAACTTTTTTTGGACAGACCGGCGCAAAATCTGACGGCGCAATATATGCAAACGATTTAATCAGTGCTTCCTTAAAGTAAAATTATGGTACAGTCAGCGCTTAGTCAAAGTTCTTTTCATCAAAGCCAAAATTATGCAAAAGCTGAGCACGGTTTCTCCAGTCCTCTTTAACCTTAATCCACACTTGCAAAAAGACCTTGCAGTCAAAAAACTTTTCTATGTCCTGCCTTGCAAATGTACTGATTTTCTTTAGCATTGCGCCGCTTTTGCCAATCAGAATACGCTTATGCGACTCTTTCTCGCAAAAAACAGTGGCGTCAACGTCAAGTATGCCGTTTTCTCTGGTTTTCATTTTTTCAATAACAACGGCTGTTCCGTGAGGAATTTCGTCATTGCAAAGGCGCAGAATTTTTTCTCTGATAATTTCGGCAACAATCACCCTTTCCGGCTGGTCGGTAAGAGTATCATCATCAAAGAAATGTCCGCAGTCGCTCGCCTGCTTTTTAAGCTCGTCAAGCAGCTCGTTCATACCGTTGCCGTCGCTTGCACTTACAGGTACAATGGCGTCAAAGTCGTAGAGCCTGCTGTACTCAAGAATTTGCTTCATCAAAATTTCTTTATCCTTAATCATATCAATTTTATTGATTACGAGGATTGCAGGCATTTTGAGAGCCTTAAATTTTTCGATGAAATCCAGCTCAGTCTGCGCAGGGCTTTTGTCCGCCTCAACCACAAGCATACAGCAATCAACGCCGCCCACCGATTCATTTACAGAACGCACCATATATTTTCCGAGTGAATTTTTGGGTTTATGCATACCCGGAGTATCAAAGAAAACGAGCTGATACTCTCCCTGAGTAAGCACACCTGTAATTCTGTTTCTGGTGGTCTGGGGCTTGCTTGAAACGATTGCAATTTTTGTGCCGAGAAGTCTGTTTAAAATTGTGCTTTTACCTACATTCGGTCTGCCAACTATTGCAATAAACGCTGATTTATCATTCTTGTTCATTTATTCCTCCATTTGAAAAAATCAGGGGCAAGCACAAAGCATTACCCCTTATCTGACTTTTATTTTTTAAATTTAATAAGCTTTTCCTTGATTCCAACCGGACCGAGCACAATAAAAACTACAGAAATCACCGCTGAAACCAATAATATTAAAAGGTAAATTAAATTTTCGGCAAAAAAACTGATTATCCTGCATATAACATCAAAATCCAGAAAGAAAACAGCCGCTATCGCCACAGCGCCAAGAGCAGCCAGAAGCACTGCGCCTGCTGCTGCATCCTTTGCAAATTTTACCAAAGGCTCATATCCTTCCGCAACAAGGTCGCACAACTCCTCTATACAGGTATTTACTGTTTCAAGAGCCATAACGAGTGCTATAATAAGCACAAGTACTCCGTACTGTGCGGCTGAAAAGGAATAGAACAGTGAAAACACCATAACATAAATTCCAGCCACAATATGAAATCTCATATGCGACTCGCTCTTTATAGTATTTAAAATACCTTTGAATGCACATTTAAAGCCGAAAATCTGTTTTTTCATAATTAATCAAGCCATATCGTCATCAACTATGTAGCTTGAGGATGCAGGAAGTCCGAGCTGCTCCATAATAAGCTCTTCCTTCTCACGCATATGAACTCTCTCTATATTGTCAATATGATCATAGCCCAGAAGATGAAGAACACTGTGGGCAGTTAGGTAACCCACCTCACGCTGAAAGCTGTGACCGTAAAGCTCCGCCTGATCTCTTGCTTTTTCCATAGAGATAACTACATCACCCAAAATCTGCGCACCTGTCTGAATATCCTTATCATACACTCCGTTCTCACCCATTGGGAAAGAAAGAACATCGGTTTCAATATCCTTATCTCTGTACTGCTTGTTAAGCTCCTTTATCTGCGCATTATCAACAAATGTTACGCTGATTTCAGCAGGTCCTTCAAATTTTTCAAGTTTTAATACGGCGTTACAGCAGCGTCTGACAAGCATTCGGATACCTGTTGGAATTTTAACAGTTTTTTGTTTGTTTGTAATTACTACTCTGATTTTGTTCTCCGGCATTTTACTCAAATCCTTCCGTATTATTTTTTATTAATTTAATTATTTCGCTCTTTACCGCTTTCAAATTTTGCATAAGCCTTAATTATATCCTGAACAAGCTTGTGGCGCACAACATCCTTTTCGTCAAAATGGCAGCAGCTTATGCCGTCAATATTTCTCAGAATTTTTACGCAGTCTTTAAGACCGCTTCTTGTGCCCCTCGGCAAATCAATCTGAGTAATATCGCCTGTAATTACCATTTTGGAGTTAAAACCAAGGCGGGTTAAAAACATTTTCATCTGCTCACCTGTGGTGTTTTGCGCTTCATCAAGAATAATAAAGCTGCCGTCAAGGGTTCTTCCTCGCATATAAGCAAGCGGCGCAACTTCAATATTGCCTCGCTCGGCATATTTTTGATAGGTTTCCGCACCGAGCATATCAAACAATGCGTCATATAACGGACGCAAATATGGGTCAACCTTGCTTTGAAGGTCACCGGGCAGAAAGCCGAGCTTTTCACCTGCTTCAACAGCAGGTCTGGTAAGAATAATCCTGTTTACCTGTTTACTGCGAAAAGCCGTTACAGCCATAGCTACGGCAAGATAGGTTTTGCCCGTGCCGGCAGGACCGACGCCGATAGTAATAGTGTTGTCTGCGATTGCAGAGCAATACCTTTTTTGCCCAATAGTCTTTGGCTTTATAGGTTTGCCTTTTGAGGTGATACAAATACAGTCACCTGCAAGCTGCTCTATTTTGTCTTCGCTGCCTTCGTTTACAAGAGAAATACAATAGCGGACATTCTGCTCAGAAAGCGCCTCTCCTCTGTTGATTAACTGAAGCAGGCTTTCTATAGTCTTACCTGCTTTTGAAACATTTTCTGCTTCGCCATCTATTTTTAATTCACTGTCACGACAGACAACCTTTACCGCAAACTCTTTTTCAAGCAATTTAATATTTTCGTCAAAACTGCCAAAAAGTGCAACGGCATTTTCCATTCTGTCAATATTAATTATTTGCTCCGTAATATCAAATCCCTGAAATGCAAAATTTATATTTAAATTATAACACAATATTAAGTAAAAAACTTATAAAATTTAGTTTTTTTTACTAAAATTTTAATTTTTGTTAATTATGTCAGGTATTTAGCCGATAACAGGGTTGTGATTTGTGCTATTTTGCCTTAAATTTTAAAGACATTTTTCTCTGCTTGACAAAAACACGTTAATAGTGTATAATAACTCAGGTGTAAAGAAAACAGCTTTACACTCATCGGCAAAACCGGAGCAAATTTTACACAGGCAGGAGCGACCGAATATGGAAAAAAATGTAGAGGTATCTTTACTGTTTGATTTCTACGGCGAACTGCTCAAACCCTCTTGCAGACAGGCAGTTGACCTGTATTATAATGAAGACCTGTCGCTCTCTGAAATTGCTGCTCAGACAGGCATTACCCGTCAGGGAGTGCGTGACAGCATAAAGCGCAGTGAAGAACGGCTTTTTGAGCTTGAGCAAAAGCTTGGGCTTTTCAAAAGATTTGTTCAACTGGAAAGCGGACTTGACAAAATCTCATCTCTTTCCGAGCAAATTTACAAAAACTCTGCTGATGATACGAACAAAAAGCTTGCACTCGAAATAAATCGTACAGCAAGCGCACTCAAAGAATAAAGGAGTGTAATTATGGCTTTTGAAGGACTTTCAGAAAAGCTCAGCAACGCTTTTAAAAAATTAAAAAACAAAGGTAAGCTCACCGAAAATGATGTTAAGGAAGCTATGCGTGAAGTCAGACTTGCTTTGCTTGAGGCTGATGTAAACTACAAGGTAGCAAAGGAGCTTACAGCAAAAATCACAGAAAGAGCCGTTGGTCAGGATGTAATGGAAAGCCTTACTCCGGGTCAGATGGTTATTAAAATAGTAGATGAAGAGCTTACGGCACTTATGGGCGGAGATAACGCAAGACTTGAATTTGCATCAAAACCTCCTACTGTAATTATGCTCTGCGGCTTGCAGGGTTCAGGTAAAACCACTCACGCAGGCAAGCTCTCTCTTATTCTTAAAAATCAAAACCACCGTCCTTTGCTTGTTGCCTGTGATATTTACCGTCCTGCCGCAATCGAGCAGTTGAAGGTAGTGGGCGCAAACGCAGGAGTTCCCGTATTTGAAAGGGGCACCCAAAATCCTGTTAAAACCGCAAAAGAGGCAATAAAGCAGGCAAAAGACTATGGCAATGACATAGTAATTCTCGATACTGCAGGTCGTCTGCACATTGACGAACAGCTTATGGATGAGCTGAAAAAGGTCAAGGCTGAGGTTGAGCCTGATGAGATTTTACTTGTTATCGATTCAATGACAGGTCAGGACGCAGTAAATGTAGCAAAGTCATTTAACGAAAAGCTTGAGATATCAGGCGTAATTCTTACAAAGCTTGACGGTGACACCAGAGGCGGCGCCGCTCTCTCGGTTAAAGCTGTAACAGGCAAACCTATTAAGTTTGCAGGTACAGGCGAAAAGCTTGAGGATATTGAGGTATTCCACCCTGATCGTATGGCAAGCCGTATTCTCGGAATGGGAGATGTTCTTACACTTATTGAAGATGCACAGAACAAAATTGACCAGGACAAAGCCGAGGAAATGGCTAAAAAAATGATGAGCAATAAGTTCGACTTCAACGATCTCAATGAACAGTTTGCTCAAATTAAGAAAATGGGTCCGCTCAAGGGAATACTTGCAAAGATTCCCGGAATCAGCAATCAGCTCGACAATATTAATATTGACGACAGGCAGATTGACTGGACGCAGGCTATTATTTTATCAATGACTCCCGAGGAGAGGTCAAACCCTTCCCTGCTTAATCCGTCAAGAAAAAGAAGAATTGCCGCCGGTTCAGGCAGAAGTGTTGAGGAGGTCAACCGACTCATCAAACAGCTTGAGCAGATGCAGAAAATGATGAAGCAGATTAAGAATAAAACAAAGGGCACTAAGGGCAAAAAGAGAAAATCTAAAAAGCTCCCCGGACTTGGCGGTATGCCGATGAATAATATGCCTAAAAATTAATTCACATTCAACCAAATATATTTTGGTGAATATATATTTATGTAAATTTATGGAGGTAAAGAAAATGGCAGTTAAAATCAGACTTAGAAGAATGGGTTCAAAGAAAGCACCTTTTTACAGAGTTGTAGTAGCAGATTCAAGATATCCAAGAAACGGACGTTTTATTGAGGAAATCGGAACATATGATATTCTCAAAAAGCCATCTGAGTTTAAAGTAGATGCAGAAGCTGTTAAAAAGTGGATTGCCAACGGTGCTCAGCCAACTGATACTGTTAAGGCTCTTCTCAAGAAGAACGGTGTAATTGAATAATCAGCACGAAAGGAAAACATCATGCAGGAATTACTCACTGTAATAGCAAAGGGTCTTGTTGATCAGCCCGACGCTGTAAAGGTTACTGCCGATGAACCTAATGAAGAAGGTATAATTGTGTATCACATTTCTGTGGCTGAAAGCGATATGGGCAGAATTATCGGTAAGCAGGGCAGAATTGCCAAGGCTATCCGCACAATCGCCCGTAGTGCAGCTATTCGCTACGAAGAAAGAATTATGGTTGAAATCGACTGATAACTTAAAATGCATAATTTTAAAACCTCTGACTATCGCCGGAGGTTTTATTTTTTTACTTTTAAATAAAAATAACCCATGACTTCCGCCACGGGACAGTTTTTGATGCAGACAGTATCCATATAAAACTGATTTTCGGGACATAAAGTTTTGATTTTAAGCATACTGTCTGCTCAGTCTAAACGTTTTCGCCCGCCTTTTACAAACAAAGACC
>OGOU01001019.1_pt1 | contig 22904 bp, 22 predicted proteins | sample 1552721 | NCBI WGS metagenome assembly OGOU01 (sample SAMEA2580176, study PRJEB22360) | human gut metagenome | biome: human gut; feature: human-associated habitat; material: faeces | place: Denmark | collected 2008/2010
GTCGCGCCGGGCGATTGTACCCCCGCCGCTTCCAGAATATTTTCGGTGAAAATACCTTTTCTTACCTGAAAATCTTCTTCGTAGGTCGGCGAGCGCACCCCCGAAAAGTATGCGATGACGTCGGACGGCTTTATATTTTCGGCGACTTTCATTTGCTCGTTTATGATAAAGTCCATGGTTTCTTTGTCGGTTGTGACGTCTTCGCGGTCGGGCGTTTCAAGGACGTTCGGTCCTATTATCATATTTTTGTCGACTGTGTGAATGACGGCGATACCCTTGCTCGTGTTTTCGTGCGACAGGGCGAATTTCGTCATATCGATGCGTTTTTTCAGCGACAGTTTTTCGTCGGACAAAACGGTTATCGGCGACTTGACTTCCGTCGTGTTGATGTATTTTCCGACCTTTTTGTCAAGGATTATGTCCGTGCCTTTTCTCGGGTGAATGGTAAACGTTCTGTCGCCCGCCATATCGGCGATGACGTCGGTATAAACGCCGGCGCAGTTTACGACGATCGTCGGGTGCAGCGTGCCGCGGTTGGTTTTTACGGCGGTGATTTTGCCGTTTTCGACGTCCATGCCCGAAACCATCGTGTTCAGCGCGATTTTTGCGCCGTTTTCAAGGGCGTTTTCCATAAGAGCGACGCACATTTTATAAGGCGACGTGAATCCGCCCGTGGGCATATACAGCGCGCCCGTTGCCCACGACGGGGCGTAAGGCTCGATTTTCAGCAGTCCTTTTCTGTCGACGTATTTGACGCCGGGTATTTTCAGCCGCTTGGAGTTAAGCACAAGAAGGCGGGGAAGAAGTTGCTCCCATTTTTTTGCGATGAGCAAAAGATGACCGAGCCTTTCAAACGGGACGTCAAGGTCGCGCGCAAGGTCGGTGTACATTCGGTTTCCGACGTAGTTATACTTGTGTTTTTGCGACGACGGGGAATAGTTTATGCCGACGTGCACCGCGCCGCCGTTTCGTGAAGACTGTCCCGCCGCGACGTCCGCGCCTTTTTCGACGACAAGTACGTCAAGGTTGTACTTTGAAAGTTCCCTTGCGGTTGCCGCGCCGACAAGCCCCGCGCCGATAATCAGAACGTCGGGGGAAAGTCCGTCCAGAGCGTTGTCGGTAATCGGGGGAACGTATTGCTTTTGTACAAAGCCTTTCAGTTTCACGTCGTTGACGACGCCGATATATTTTTTGTCGACGGCGATGCGCCCCGCCTTTACGACGGTGTTCCAGTCGTCGACTTCGCCGGATAGGTAAATGCAGCCGTTTTTCTCTTCGGCGGTAATTCTGTCATCAAGTTCTTTCAGTTTTTTGACTTTTTTCTCAAAATCACTCATTTTATGTTTTTGATTTCCGTTTTTATTTTGTTTTGCAAAAGTTCGCGCTCGGACGCGATGTCCCAAATGCCCAAACGCAGAACGTACGCGACGACGTCCCACGGCTTATGACTGTCCTTTGTGATGCCTTTGTTCATCTTTACGTAGTTTTTGATAAATCCGTTGTAAATGAACACGCGGACGGTACTCATAAGGAATATTTTGAGTTTGGAACTGCCGGGGAAAAGTTCCGCGTCGTGGAACAAAAAGTGCATCATCGCAAGTTCCGCCTCGGGACGGCCTTTGCAGGCGGTCATCCAGTCGATGACCTGATATTTGTTGCCGTCGCACATAATGTTGTCGGTGTGGAAATCGAGGTGGATTATGTTGTCGGCTTCGGGCAGGGCGGAAATATAGTTTTTAAGTTTTTCGGATTCTTCTGCCGAAAGAAAAGTAAAAAGCCCGTTGTCAAGGGTTTCGAGCGCGACGCGTCGGACGTCGCGGAGTTTGTCGGAGTGCGCGGAATGAACATGAGTGTGAAGCGCGGCGATGATTTTCCCTGCTTTGAACAAAATCGCGGGGTTTTTCATCGGCATGTTCGTCAGGGATTCGCCGTAAAGTTTTTTGAAAACGAGCCCTTGTCTTCCGTTTACTTCGACTTTGCCGAAACATTCCATCGGCGTGCAGCCTGTTTCAAACGCAACGGTCGTGTTCAGAAGTTCGATATCGACGTTTTCTTTCGATACGGAATCGAAGTAAAGTTTCAGCACCTTTTCGTCGCCAAGGTCGAAAACTTCCGAGGAACGAGCACGAAACATCGGCTTCGATAAATCGCAATTTTTCACAAGCGTCAAAATTTTTTCGTCCATAATTCTCCTTGTTTTTACGCGTACACGCGCACGAAATTCATATAATAATTTTATTTTACATCATATCAATATTAACTTTCAAGAAAATTCGACAAAGTCTTGCTTTTTTTGCATAAAAAAATTAAAAAAATTTCATAATAGGTATTGACAAACCCGAAAACGGGTGTATAATATAGTTAGCAATCAAGGAAAGCGAGTGCTAACAATCGCAAACGATGATTGCTAACAATCTTAAAAAATAAGGAAGTGCATATTATGAAAAACAATCTTACAAGATGGGACAAATTTGAAAAAGGACTTGACAGCTTCGGCAATTCTTTCAACGCCGCATTCGATAACTTCTTCCGCCCGATGTACGACGGGGATATGATGCGTACCGACGTCAAAGAAAGCGACAAGGAATACGTTTTGGAAATCGAAGTGCCCGGCTACGACAAGAAGGATATTTCGGTTGACGTCAACGACGGATACCTTACCGTTTCCGCAAAGAAAGAAGAAAAGAGCGAGGACGAAAAACACGGCTATATCCGTCAGGAAAGGACGGCAAGTTGCAGCCGTAACTATTACGTCGGCGACATTGACGAAGACAACGTCAAAGCAAAGTACGATAACGGCGTATTGACGGTTTATGTGCCCAAAAAGGAAGATAAACCCGAGAAATCGCGCACAATCACGATTGAATAAGTCAACTTAACATAATTTCCAATCCCCCTAAAAACGAGAAATTGCCTGCAATTTTTGCAGGCATTTTTCGTTTGTTTCAAATTGAAACAGTCTTATGATTTCTTTTCAAGAAGGTTTTTGAAAAGTTTTACCGCGGCGTCGTAAAGTTCCTGTTTATAATTTCTGGACGGAAGAAGCGGCGTGTTTTCGGGCGAGGTCGCCGTCGCAAGGGCAAGTCCCGATTTTTCAAGGTCGAAACCAAGTGCGATTTGTCCGCATATCGCAATCACCGGCACGCCGAACTTTTTCGCGTGTCTCGTGAGCCCGCTGATTGCTTTTCCGTCAAGAGTCTGGTTGTCGAGTTTTCCTTCGCCGGTGACGACGAAAGCGGCATCTTTCAAAAGGGAATCGAAGCCCGTGCCGTCAAGCATTACGTCGATGCCCGACGTGAGTTTTGCGTTGAAAAAGGCGACCATTCCCGCCGCGATACCGCCTGCCGCGCCGCCGCCTTTCAGGTTTTCGACGTCGACGCCGACGTCGCGTTTTATAACGGACGCATAATGTTTCAGTCCGTCGTCAAGGTCTTTCACCATCATATAATCCGCGCCTTTTTGCGGGGCAAAGACGTACGACGCGCCGGTTTCGCCGCACAACGGGTTGTCGACGTCGCACATACAGGTAAGGTTGAACTTTTGGGCGTTTTTCACGTCGATTTTTTCAATGTTTTTAAGCGTGCCGCCCGTCGGGATAAAGGTTTCGCCGCTTTTATCGAAAAATTTCACGCCAAGGGCAGCCGCAATCCCCGCGCCGCCGTCGTTGGTTGAACTGCCGCCAAGTGCAAGGACGATATCTTTCGTACGCATCAATGCGTCGTCGATGATAACGCCCACGCCGTACGACGTCGTTTTTGCAGGATTTTTGAATTCCGTTGAGGCAAGTCCGATTGCTTTCGCGCTTTCGACGATCGCGCACACGGGCGACAAAAGGTATTCCGCCGTGCAGGGACGGAAGTTGCTGTTTCTCGTGCGGACGCTGATAAGTCTGCCGGTGAGCGCGCGACGGAAACATTCAAGCGTGCCTTCGCCGCCGTCGGCAATCGGCAAAACGCGCGTGTTTGCCGCAGGTGAGACGTCTTTTATCGCTTTTTCGATGGTGTCGGCGACTTCTTCCGCCGTAAGCGTCCCCTTGAAACTGTCGGGACAAATGAGAATTTGTTTGTTTTCCATAAATTCCGCCGTGATGATTACTTCGATATAAGTATATTGCAAGCGCGCGGATTTTTCAAGGAAAAAAAACGAAAATCAGCGACATGTTGCAAGGGTAAGGGCGATAAGGCGGTTTTTTTTGTGGGCGTCGAACACGACTTTTTTCGTCACGAGCGCGCCTTTTTTGATGATGGGGACGTTGTTCTTGTCGTAAACGGAAGACGTCGCGACGCGTCCGATAAGAAATCCGTAGTTGGACAGAGCCTTTACGGGAAGGGACAAGGCGTTTTCGGGCGGCGACAATATCGACACCTTAAAATCTTTCTCGGGTTTTTCGATGACGGGCTTGCTTTTTTGTTTCCGCACGCGCTTTTTTCCGTCGGGCAGGAGAAGGACTCCTTGCGCGTCAACGGACGCGATTCTTTCGACAAGCACGGGCGTTTCGTTCACGATGATTGCGGTGGCGATTTTATCGGTGTCGCCGAAGTACAAATCCGAAAGAACCCCGAGTGCTTTTCCGTCGGCGGTATATACGGGCGCGCCGAGGGGAAATTCGATGAGGTCTTTTCCCGAAACGTCTGATTGGCTTTTTATGCATAAAAGATTAGACAAAACGACAGAATCGTCGTTTATTTTTTTCAGGCTTCGGGCGGCGACGTACATATTTTCTGAATCTTTGGAATAAAGGTCGGAAAACGCGAAAAATCCCACCGATTTCAGACGCTTTTCGCATAAAACCCCCGTGATAGTGCCCAAAATTTTGTGTTGAGAGCCCGATATGACGGGTAAAGACAGATAAGACGTGATTTTTCTCATATTATTCCTCACAAAACATACTACAAAATTAAGATATTTCAAAAAACGGGCGTTTATGTTGCAAAAAACGTCGATATTCTTCCGAAAAAAGAAAGTTTGTCCGAAGATAGGCAAAAACGGCGCGGAAAAATCGGAAAAAATCGGGCGAAACGCCAAAATCGCAGCGGAAAAACATTGCGAAAGTTCGACAACTTTTTAACGAATAAATGTGGATTTGTCAACATAAAATAGTGCGAATGTGGATAACTCGGTGGATAACTACCCGTTTTTATACAATTTTTGAATAAAATCGCAACGGAGTGCAATGTGGACAAACTCGGCAAAACAATTTTCAAAATCAGTATGGCAATATTCGCAATTATTTTGACAATTTTTGCGTTTTTAAGCGTTGTATGTGTGAAACACACGTTAAATATTCTGAAAAACGACGCGGGTTACGTCGTTGTGCTGGACGCGGGACACGGCGCACCCGACGGCGGCGTTGTCGGAACAAATACCGGCGTGCTTGAAAGCGATCTTAACCTTAAAATGGTGAAAATTCTGCAAAACTACCTTGAAAACGCAGGGGTGAAAGTCGTTTTGACCAGAAAAAACAAATACGCGTTGTCGGGCGGCGCAAAAGGGTTCAAAAAAGAAGACTTCAAACTCAGAAAAGAGATAATCGAGAGCGAAAATCCCGACGCGGTTATCAGCATTCACATGAACTTTTACAAGGCTCAGCCGTCGCGGCGCGGAGCGCAAGTGTTTTACGACGCGAAAAACCCGTATTCTCTGCCGTTTGCGGCGACGCTCATGCAAAAAATCAATACGGAAATCAACAAAAAATACGGCGGACGGGAATATGCTGCGCTTTCGGGCGACTTTTATATAATAAATTCGACGTCCGCCCCCGCCGCAATCGTGGAATGCGGATTTTTAAGTAACGCGGAAGACGAAAAACTGCTTGTCGGCGACGAATACAAAAATGAATTCTGTTATCACTTGTTTTCGGGCGTGATGCAATATCTGTACACGGGCGCAAGATAAGGGCGAGCGATGTTTGCCTTGTGACAAAGCGATGTGCCTTCGGCGTGATATTTTGCTGTCGCAAATCGATGTTTCTCTCTTTGAGAGAAGATAAGGTTTTTTAATTACCGGTTTGCAAAAAGCCCACTGCTTTTTTTAGTAGCAGCGGGCTTTTTTGTTATTCAATTTTTTTATCAAAAGCAAAGGCGTCTGATTGCCTCCCGATAGATTTTGAACACGTTCATATAGGTCGAAATCGGGGTGCGCTCGTCGGGCATATGAATGGTGGACTCAACGCCCGGGAACTCCGGCCCGAAAGCGACGCCGTGTTTTAAGGCGCGTGCGTAGGTGCCGCCTCCGATTGAAATCGCGTCAAGGTTCGTGCCCATTACGTCGTTATATGTCGAAAGCAAGGTTTTCACCAAAACGTCGTCTTTATCGACGTAAAGTGGCTCCTGAAACTCCGATTCTGCAATCGTGAAGTCGTAAAGGCACTTGTCGAGAATATCAATCAAGGTGCTTTTTTTCACCGTGACGGGATAACGGATATTGATTGTGAACTTCAACTTTTCGTGCGAAGAAATTATGCCGAGGTTAACTGTGAGCGCGCCCGAAACGTCGTCGCGAAGGTCAAGTCCCGCGCCTTTTCCGTCAGAGGTTTCAAACGCACCATAAATCTTTTTCAAATCCACGTCGATATCGCTCAACGCTTTTAGAAGTTTGACGATTGCGTTGTCGCCGAGTGCGGGCGTTGCGGCGTGAGCGGCTTTTCCGTGAGCGGTAACCACGATTCTTCCGTCTTTTATTTCATATTCGAGCCCGGATTTTTCGATAATCGTCAGGTTGTCGGCGGTATCGGGGATGCGCGCGGTGCAGACGTTAGGCACGACGTTGGGACGAGTGCCGCCCGAAATTTCGACGTTGCCCGAATAGTTTTTCTCAAACGTTATCGTCGCGATGCCTTTTTCGCAGTTGATGACGGGGAAGTCCGCGTCGGGCGAGAATCCCGTGTCGGGCATTTTTTCGACGGTATTGAAATGTTTGATGCAACGCCAGCCCGTTTCTTCGTTGCAGCCGACGATGAATCTTATGCGTTTTTTGGGGATAAGACCTTCGTCAAGAAGGGACTTTACGGCGTACAGACACGCAAGCATGGGACCGCGGTCGTCAACGACGCCTCTGCCGTAAATGACGTCGCCCGAAATTTCGCCGCGAGGGTTATGCGTCCAGCCGTCGCCCACGGGCACGGTGTCGAGGTGACCGAGAATACCGAAAGCCTCTCCTTCGCCGATGTCCGCAACGCCGCAGTAACCGTCAAGGTTTTTCGTCTGAAAACCGAAAGATTCCGCTTTGCTTAAAAACCAATCGAGGCATTGTCTGTTACCTTCGCCGAACGGGGCACCGGGCAAAGGTTTGCCTTCTTCGCCGTCGAAAGACAGGAGTTCAAGGGTGTCTTTCAGCAGTTCGTTTTGATATTTTTCCATTATTACCTCCGAAAAATCCGTTTAATTTTTGAAAAACATTTGTAATTTTCAATATATTATTATACACTATTTATAATAAATGTGAACTAATATTTCAAAGCACAGGGCGATTTTATGCATGAAGGACATCGTGACAGAATGAGAGAGCGAATTTTGCTGTCGGGTATAGAAAGTTTACAGCCGCACGAGGTGTTGGAGTATCTTTTGTATCACGCAATACCGCGAAAAGACACAAACGGTATCGCGCACGAGCTTATTTCGAAATTCGGCAGTTTCAACGGGGTGCTTAACGCCGACTACGACGCGCTTCTTGACGTAAACGGTATGACGGCAAACGCGGCGTTGCTGCTGACAAGTCTGAAAGGCGTGTTCAGAATGTACGCGTCGGGCGACAAGAAGGGCAAAATCGTCATTGCGACGCGCGGCGATCTTGTCAGGTATCTCAGCCCGTTTTTCTACGGCGAAAAGACCGAAAAGTTTTACATGCTGTGTCTTGACGCGAAAAGCACGGTAATCAAACTTGTGAAACTTTCATCGGGTATTCCGCAGGAAGTCCGCGTGGACGTCAGGGACGTCGTGGACAATGCGTTGAAATATAAGGCGGTTTCGGTCGTAGTCGCGCACAATCATCCGTCGGGCGACGTGTCCCCGAGCGTTCAGGACGTCGAACTCACGCGGGCGATCGCGGCGGCTTTGCAACTTATCAAAATCAAACTTGCCGACCATTACATATTCAGCGATTTCGGATATTGCTCGTTCGTTGAAGACGGCGTCGGCGGACAGATTCAACAAAACGTAAATAACTTCTTGAAGGACGGTATAAAATACTGATATGGAACAAAAAGTAAGAACCCGTTTCGCACCAAGCCCCACGGGATTTATGCACATCGGAAATTTAAGGACGTGTCTTTACGCCTTTCTTTTCGCAAGGAAAAATAACGGCACGTTTATTCTTCGCATCGAGGACACCGACCAGGAAAGGTTTGTCGACGGTGCGGTAGATCTTATTTACAGGACGCTCAAAACGTCGGGAATCACTCACGACGAAGGCCCCGACGTCGGCGGTGACTACGGCCCGTATATCCAGAGCGAAAGAAAACCCATATATATGGAATACGCCAAAAAACTTATCGAACTCGGCGGGGCGTACTACTGCTTCTGCACGAAGGAACGCCTTGAAACGTTGACCGATGAGAACGGAGTCAGGACTTACGACAAGCACTGCTTGCACCTTTCCAAGGAAGAAATCGAAGAAAACCTTAAAAACGGCGTGCCGTACGTTATCCGTCAGAATATTCCGAAAGTCGGGACGGGCACTTATCACGATATGGTTTACGGCGATATTTCCGTCGATTATTCGGAACTCGAAGACAATATTCTTATTAAGTCCGACGGTATGCCGACGTACAACTTCGCAAACGTCGTCGACGACCACCTTATGAAAATCACGCACGTTATCCGCGGGGTTGAGTATCTTTCCAGCACGCCGAAGTACAATCTGATTTACGACGCGTTCGGATGGGAAAGACCGCAGTATATGCACCTTCCGCCCATTATGAAAGACGCGTCGCATAAACTTTCGAAGCGTTACGGCGACGCCAACTTCGAAGACTTCATAAATAAAGGGTTTTTGCCTGAAGCGATAATAAATTATATATCCCTTCTCGGGTGGAGTCCCAAGGACAACACCGAAAAAATGTCGATGGAAGAACTTATCGAAAAATTCGACGTGTCGGGGCTTTCCAAAAGCGGCAGCATCTTCGACGAAGCGAAAATGCGCTGGCTCAATCAACTTTACGTGAAAGAGTTGCCGTTTGAAAAGTTTATGGAATACGCCCGTCCTTACTTCGATAAAAGCTGCGCGAAAGGGAAGTACGATTACGATAAGCTCGGCCGCATTCTTATGAGCCGCGTCGAAATCTTTTCGGAAATTCCCGATAAGGTTGCGTTCCTTGACGAGTACGGTTCTTTCGATACCGCGCTTTTCGTCCATCAAAAGTCCAAGACGACTATCGAGCTTGCACGTGAAATACTTGAAAAGATTTTGCCATTGTACGAAAGCGTCGACGAGTGGACGAACGAGAATCTGTTCAAGGTGTCGGAAGAGTTCGCCGCGGCGAACGGATACAAGAAACAGCAGTTGTTCTGGGCGGTGCGAGTTGCCGTCGCAGGTCGCGACGTTACCCCCGGCGGCGCAACCGAGCTTATGGACATTCTTGGCAAAAACGAAAGTTTACGTCGCATAAATTATGCGTTAACATTATTTTAATTCAATTTGGAGGAAATTATGAAACAACTGCCAATGCGCGCGAAAACGATTATCTCTTTCGTTTTGTTCGCCGTGGTTTTCACGGGACTGACACTTATCGCGTCTTACTGCGATCTGTCGATTTCGAAAATTCTCACGAAAAACACGTTGCCGGAAGGCGCGTATATTTCGACGAGCGTTTTCACGCTGTTCTTTGAGGCGATGGGAAGTTGTCCCATATATCTCGTCGTGTCGATTGCCGGCGCGATATGGTTCTGGTGGGGCATCGCCCACAAGAAAATCTGGCTTTCGGTCATTGCCGCAATCCTTGTTTTCATCGGATTCTTTTTGACGCTGCAAGACGTTTTCAAATATTACACGGAAGCAGTCACGGCGTCGCTCAATAACGGTATCCCCGTCGAGGTCGAAATGAAGGGCGGATTTTACAAAACCCTTATTTCGGCGGTTATCGCGATTGCGGAAGGAGCATGCCTTGTGTTCGCCTGGTCGCGCGTCAAGCCCGAAACCAACGACGCTCTTTTCAAATGGGTGTTCGTCATCGTCGTCGCAATGGCGGGCTATCTTATCGTACACTTTGTGAAAGGTCCCGTCGGCCGCATGCGTTTCAGAACGATGAACGCCGCAGGCGACACGGAATTCACGCAGTTTACGAACTGGTGGGTAAGCAACGGAAAACGCAAACCGTATTCCGCGGAAGCGGGCTCGGCGCTCGTGCTTCCGTCCGACCAGTGCAAGTCGTTCCCGTCGGGACACACTTATTCGGCAGGGCTTATTTACACCCTTATTTGTCTGCCCGATCTCGTGAAGAGCATCGGCGACAAAAAATGGACGCGTCCCGTCATTTATGCGGTAACGATCGCGTTCACGGGCATCGTTGCAATCAGCCGTATCGCCGCTGGCGCGCACTATATGAGCGACGTTTTGTTCGGCGGCACGCTTTCGTTCCTTTTCATGATGATCGGTCGCGAAATCTTTATTTTCAAAGGCGCACATTTCAAGGCTTTGTTTGAAAGAAAGGCTGTGCCGCTTGACGGCGACAATGCAGAAACAGCAGAATAATCTTAAACAATAAACGAGAAAGCCCTCGCAATGCGCGAGGGTTTTTTTATATAGAAAAAGTGCAGAAATCTAAACAACAAGAACCGACTGCGTCGGCTCTGTATAAACTTGCCTCATACTTCGGGGAGTCCTCGGATTATCTGCCGGGACTTCAAGAATACAAATAAAAAACGCAAAAAAAAGCGTCGGGACAATTGTCCCGACGTTTTTGTTATACATTGGTTTAATTCTCGGTAATTTCGGCAGATTCTTCGGTTTGTGCCGTTTTCGCCGCCGCGTTTTCTCGTTTTTTGGAAAGCGTCAGGCGTAGTCTGTCGCTGTCCTTCCTTACGAAATACAAAGGCAGGAACGCAAGTACCGCAACGATCGACGCCGCAAGGAAGATTTTGAACGGCGGCGTGAAGCCTGCCGCCGACGTATCGACGTCCGAAAGCCCGATAATAAGCGTGATCAACGGACCGATAATCATCGGAAGAAGTACGTTGAAGCACATTCTCACGCCCTGGAATCTGCCTTCCGTGCCCGTGGGGATATAATCCTGGAAAGACGCCATAAGCGCCGCGCTCAGGCTTAGAATCGAACCCAGCATAAAGATGCCCGCGACGTACAGCACGGGAAGCCACGCGGCTTTCGGCATAAACTCCATCAGATACACGATAAGCGTGCATGCGACGATGACCGTAAGCAAGGGCAGATAAAAATGTTTTCTGCCGAGTTTGTCAAACAATACGCCCATAACCCCCGTGAATACCGCCGCGCCGATAATAACGACCGCAAGGGGCACGACGAAGTTGTCGCCGAGTTCCAGCGTGTTTTGGACGAAGTTGATGAGATATGAGAAAAACGTTTGTTGCGAGATGCCCAGAATGCACGAGGCAGCCAAACAGACGTACAACATACGGTTGTCTTTGATGACCTGTTTACGGAAGCCGTAAAAGGTTTCTTTCAGGAAATTCGGGTTTTGATTTTTGACGATATGGGAGCTGTCCTTCATCATAAAAATCGAAAGGATTCCCGCCGCGATGGGGATAATTCCCAAAACTATGAAAAACAGCCAGTTGCTCTCATTCGTGGGTTTATACAGCGATCCGAGCCCGATAAACACGATTACCGTCGCAAACACGGGCAATACCGACAAAACCGTGTTGACTTTTCCGCGGTTTGTATCGTCGGTAACGTCGGTAGTCCAGGTGATGAACGCGGCGTCGTATGCCGTTGAACCCGCAAACGTCATAACGCAGTCGAACTGGACAAGCAAAAAGCCTAAGAGCCCCAGAGTATGCGAGTCGGCGCGCATAGGGATTGCCGCAAACAACATTATGGTAAGCCCCCAGGCGATGTATCCGTACGACACGAAAACCTTGCGCTTTCCGAGTTTGTCGCAAAGCCCGCCCGCAAATATCGTCGTTACCGTTGCGGTGATTGCCGAAAAGATGACCATAAGCGTCGTTACGACGTAAGCCATATCTCTGTTGCCGGAGTTTGTGTAAATGTCCTGCGCGAAAGTTGCGAAATACATGTTCTCGACAACCCACGCAATCTGACCGACAAGCCCGAATACGATTGCCGAAAACCAGATTTTCCACCCGAGACGAGTGGATTTTACGTTTTCTTTCATAATTTCTCCTTGATCATAAAGCTATATATATTATGATAACACCAAATACAGTGAGTGTGCAAGAAAAAAATAATTAAACTTAAACTGCAAAACGCTGCTCCGCAAAAAAAAGACCGCTTTCGCAGTCGATTCATAGTTGCAATAAATCTTTAACGAAAAAAAGACTGCCTTCGCAGTCTTCTTTTTTTTGGCAGGAGCAGTAGGAATCGAACCTACACCATAGGAGTCAGAGGCCTATGTGCTGCCACTACACCATGCTCCATCGGGGAAACTTTTTTCAAGTTCGTAAAAAATATAGCACAAGATAATATTTAAGGCAAGCGTTTTACCGAAATTTATGAAAAAGTGAATCATAAAAGAAAATTTTGCCGTTGCAACGGCGGGGAAACGGTGATACAATGGTTTTATGGCAACACTCGGGGAAATTATCGACAACAGCAATTACGCCGTTTTCTTTGGCGGCGCGGGCGTATCCACCGCAAGCAATATCCCGGACTTCCGCGGGAAGAACGGCATTTACAACACCGAAAACGAGTGGGGGCTTCCGCCCGAAATCATTATCTCGCACACCTTCTTCACGCGGCGCACGAAAGACTTTTACGATTACTACAAAAAGTATATGGTATATCCGTCCGCCGTGCCGAACGTCGTGCATATCGCGCTGGCAAGGCTTGAAAATGAAGGCAAAATCAAGGCGGTGCTGACGCAGAATATCGACGGGTTGCATCAGGCGGCGGGCAGCAAAAACGTCTATGAACTGCACGGGAGCGTTCACAGAAATTATTGCACGCGCTGTAGGAAGTTTTATGACCTTGATTATATCCTCGGCGCAAAAGGCGTGCCGACGTGCGAGTGCGGCGGCGTGATTAAGCCCGACGTCGTTTTGTATGAGGAGCCGCTTGACGACGACGTATGGCAGGGCGCGTGGGAAGAAGTGCGACGCGCCGATACGCTTATCGTTGGCGGAAGCAGCCTTACGGTTTATCCCGCGGCGGGGCTTGTCGACATGTTTTACGGGAAGAACCTTTGCATAATAAATGCAACTCCGACGCCATTTGACCGCCACGCCACTTATCTTTCTCACGAAAGTTTAACCCGTGAGTTCGATAACTTATAAACAGCCTTTTGTTGATTTTTTGTTTGACCGACAAAACAAAAGCCTTCCGGAAGGGAAGGCTTTTTTGTGCGGTAAAAAATAAATTGCAAATGAGTTTGACGGTTTTTTGCTGGTCTTCTTCGACGAATAAGCGGTTATTTTTGCTTGTCTTTGCCGATATAGAAAAGGGTAAGACACTCGGGGCCGACGTGCGCGCCGATGATGGGACTCATTTCGTTTATGATGATGTTTTTATATCCGAAATGCTCCTCGATTTTTTGTTTCAGCGTGAGAGCGTCCGCCTCGCAATCGGCGTGTTCGATATAAACGAATTCCGAATTGTCGATACCTTCGGATTTTTCGCACATTTTATCAAACAGGGCTTTAACTGCCATTTTGCGACCTATAACCTTGGATATGGGCACAAGATAGCCTTCCGTATCGACAATGAGAATGGGTTTTACCTGAATTGCCGTGCCGACGATTGCCGCCGATTTTTTGAGCCTTCCGCCGCGATACAGATGCATAAGATCGTTAACGGTGAAGTCGTGATGGCAGACGTCGCGGAAGGACGTTGCAAAGTCGACAAGTTCCTGAAAACTTGCGCCTTCGCGGCGTTTTTTCAGGCAGTAGTAAACGAGCATGCCTTCGCCGCCCGAAGCCGACTTGCTGTCAATTATGCAAATTCTCCTGTCGGGGTACCTTTCCAGAAGTTCTTCCCCGGCTTCCGTAACCGACTTAAACGAGCCCGAAAGATATTTTGCGATTTCGTTGGTTGCAAGGCTGATGCCGGGAATGCCTTTGATGGTGAAATAAGGATCAACGTTTTCATCGCCTTCCGCCGAAGCAGTGCCCGCTGCCGAAGAGTTCATCGCGACTGCGATTGCCGTGCCGAGAGTTTCGGCGTTGTTTGCTTTTGCTGGCGCGGTTTTCTTGTCCTTATTGCAGGCGGTAAGTCCGACCGCAAGAGCCGCTACCATCGATACTACAAGAAGTATTGCCAGGATTTTCTTTTTCATATTGAGTAAAACCTCCGTGTTTTTCAAATTGTTTTCGCAAAGTAAACAATCGACGAGCGCGTTTTATTGGGATTTTTTGAAACTTTTTTAATTTTTTCAAAAACGATATATTTTCGATATTTCTTCTCAATTCTTATTTATATTAAATTGCAACAAAAAACCTTACCGTTTCCGATAAGGCTTGTTTCTGTTTTTATATTGTTTATTAAATATTAAAAATACCGTTCGATGTTTGTTCGCTCGGGTTCAGAATGTTGTTGATTAAACCGGTGATATAATTGTCATACATCGCCTTGATTTTCGCAAAGTCGATGTTTTCAAGGGAGATACGGATTTCCGCAACTTTTGTCTGCACCTCGGTCAGCCCTAAATTCTCGCACATGCTTTCGATTCTTTTAAGGCTTTCAATCATTTCCTTATAACTGCCTCTCACAAATTCCTTGAATACATCAAACCCACTGTTCTTAATGTCTGAAAGTTGTGCTACGGCAATCTGACAATATATGTCCGAAAAAATGCTTCTGTCGCCGCGCCAGGATTCTTCCAGCAGACTCTTTCTTTCAGCAAAAGCGGCTGTTAATTGTTCAAAACTCATTGATGAAGTCGCGGTTTGCAAATATTTCTTCGCCAGGTCTGCAAGGTCTTCCTTTGAAATCGTCTTTATCGACAGCGAAAAGTCAAACGCCGCCCGAAGCCGTTTTGCAAAGCTTTCGGCGGTCTCACCGGAGACGGAAACGGAAAGCCCGTCCGCGTCATCGACGAATTTGAGCGTCCGCGCGGCTTCGTTGATTTTTCTTGTCGCAGCGTCAAATTTAAGCCCTTTCAATTCGCCCGAAAGATGCAGTATCATGTCGCCGTCCACGTTTTCGGCACGCACCGTTTCCACGGTTTCCTCGCTGTTTAACGTGAGCGTGATTTTTGCGCCGTCGGTTTTTTCGTCCGCCGCCGCCGTCGCTTTGTCCGCGCCCGCAGAAACCTGCACGTAATAATAATTGCTTATCGGCGAATTATCTTTTTTCGGCGCGAACATAACGCCGCAGGTGATCGCGATTGCCATAATCAGCACGCACGCCACGGCGGACGTCGCGATTCTGAACGCTTTGCTTGCGCCCGCTTTCTTTGTTTTCGCCACGGGTTTTTCGATATAGGAGGACTGCACGACGTTGTCGTAAACGCGCGGCGTAATACTTTCGATTTCGCTTTTTAATTTGTTTTTCAAATCTTTGTTGTTCACGCTTGCTCCTCCTTTAAGTATTTTCTGAGTTTTTTAAGGCTGTTGTTGTACGTCCAGAGTACCGTGCCCACGGGTTTTTTTACGATTTCAGCAATCTCGCGATGTTTGAATCCCGCCACGACGTACAGCATAACGATTTGCGCTTCGTCGGCAGTCAGCACCTTTTTCATCGCGTCGGTGACGGTGGTGTCGGCAAGTTCTTCGACGCTCTTTCGCCGGACACGGGTTCCCACTCCGAAAAATCCGTCGCGGTCTCGTACTTCGCGCGCTTTATGTGGTTGAAGGCGATGTTTTTGCCGATCTCGATAAGAAACGCCGCCGGATTGCCCGATTTGTAACTTTGCACGCTTTGTCTGAAACGCACGTACGTATCCTGCATAAGGTCTTCGGCAACTTCCCTTCTCCTTACTATCGACAATAAATACGAAAACAAACCTTTTGACGTGAGTTCGTAAAACTCCGCAAAAGCGGTTTCATCGCCCGATTCCTTGATGCGCGCTATTAAAATGTCAAGGCGTTTATTATCCAAACGGAATACCTCTTTTATTTAATAGGCATATTATACAAAGTCGGGAAGAATTTTGCAACCGATATAACCCTTGCAACAAATAAACAATCGAATCCCTTTTTTTATTTGACGATTTTTACTTTTTTTCGGATTTTGTCAAAAAACGGCGGATTTTTCAGGTTCCGCCGTGTTTTTTCCAAAAAGAAACCCCGGAAAAATCCGGGGGAGTTCTTTCTTTTTGTGTTTGTCAGCCTTGGATTGCTCCGACGGGGCAGCCTTCTGCGCAAGCGCCACAATCGATGCATTCGTCGGGGTTGATTTCGTATTTACCGCCGTTTTCGGAAATAGCACCTACCGGGCAAGTGTCCGCGCACGCTCCGCAAGCGATGCATTCATCACTGATTTTGTGTGCCATAGTAACGTCTCCTTTTCTAATTTGTCTTATTTGGGTTTTCCCCTTTTCATTATATTACCACACCGCCGCGGAATTTGCAAGGGTTTTCAAATTTTACTTGACTTTTATTTAGACAAACGCGCGAAAACAATATATAATAAGGATTATGAAACCGTTGTACGACAAGATCTGCGAATACGTCGCAAAAAATCCCGCGCGCTTCCATATGCCGGCGCACTTCGGCACGGGCGATAATCCGCTTTTTTCAAGCGCGAAATACGACGTGACCGAACTCGATTTTTCAGACAATCTGCAAAATCCGACGGGCGCGATACTTGAAAGCGAAAAGGAATGCGCGAAAACGTACGGCGCGAAAAACTGCTTTTATCTGACCTCGGGCAGCACGACGGGGGTTTTCATCGCAATGAGCGCGATACGAAACCGCACCGACGAAATTATCATTGCCCGCTCTTCGCATAAGTCGGTTTACGCGGCGGCAAGAACGCTCGGATTTAAGGTAAGATATATTCCGTCGTCTTTCGACAAAAACGGAATCCCTTTGCCCGTGACGGAAAAAGACGTCGAAACCGCGCTTGAACAATATCCGTCTGCGGGCGCGTGCGTCATAACGTCGCCGAATTACTTCGGCATGACCGCGGACGCAAAAAGTATATCCGCGCTTGTGAAAAAACGTGGCAAAATTCTTTTCGTAGACGAGGCGCACGGCGCGCATTTCCCGTTTTCAGAACGCTTTGAAAAAGGCTTTTCGGGATTTTCCGACATCTCCGTTACAAGCTTTCACAAAACCTTGCCCGTATATTCGGGCGGGGCGGCTTTATTTTGCAATAACGATACTTTAACGGACGATTTGTTGCGTTTACGTGCCGATTTGCACACTACAAGCCCGTGCTATCTTACCCTTGCAAGCATTGATTATTCCATTGACGAAAGAAGAATCTCGGGCGAAGAAAAGTATGAAAAACTTTTTGAAAAGGTAAACTTATTAAAAGAAAAACTACCTCTGGAAATAATTGAAAACGACGACTTCACAAGGCTTGTCGTAAGGTGCGGGGACAACGGGTTTTCGGCACTTAGGAGTAAAAACGTCGTGCCGGAAATGACCTTTTACGATTTGGCGGTCTTTATACTGTCTCCCGAAAACGAGGAAAGAATCGACGATATTTACGACGCCTTAAAAGACGTGAACTGCGAAAGCGCGCGTGAAATTCCGCCCTTGCCCGCGCCTGTTTTCAAAAAAGTAACGGGCGGCGGCGCGTATCTTCCGCTGCACGACGCGATAGGTCACGTGTCGTTAAGGGAAGTCGGGACGTATCCCCCGGGCATTCCCGTCGTCGCGTACGGCGAAGTAATTACCGAAAATATTGCCGATTTTTTGAAAGACCGCGACGTTTTTGGTTTTGTAAACGGCAGATTATATGTTACAATAGATAAGTAGAATAATTAACGGACATCATTATGAAAGGAAAATTTATCACTTTTGAAGGCGGCGAAGGCGTCGGAAAATCCACGCAGGTTCGTCTTCTTATGGAATATCTTGAAAAAACGTCGCAACCCGCCGTTCTCGTTCGTCAGCCCGGCGGCACTCCCATTTGCGAAAAAATTCGCGAAATACTTCTCTCGCCGGAGAGCGCGGATATGACGCCCGAGTGCGAGGCGTATCTTTACGCAGCGGCGCGCGCGCAACTTTTAAGGGAAGTCGTCATTCCCGCCCTTAACGAAGGAAAAATCGTGATTTGCGACAGGCACGTCGACAGTTCCGTCGCCTATCAGGGCGCGGGACGCGGACTCGGCACCGACGTCGTGAAAAACATAAACGCAAAAGCAATCGAGGGCTGCCCCGTCGACGCGACGGTTTTCATCGACCTGCCCCACGACAAAATGTTCAGAAGCCGCAAAAAGGCGGAAGAACTGGGCGACCGTTTCGAGGTGGAATCGGGCGATTTCCACGCCCGCGTTTATAAGGGCTTTTCCGACATCGCCGACGAAAATCCGGAACGGGTGATCCGCATCGTCCCATGCGAGTGCAAGGCCGAAACAAGCCGACATATTATCGACGCCCTTCGCGAAAAAGGACTTATCAGATGATTGAGTTTCAGGACGCTCTGAAAAAGAGCCGCGCCTACAACTTAATAAAACACGATATCGACACGGGCAATTTGTCGCACGCTTATATGGTGATCTCGCCCGACGTTTTCGCCGTGCAGAATCTTTTCAGACTGATTGCGTGCGCGGTATATTGCAAGGACGCCTGCACGACCTGCCCCGTTTGCAAAAAAGTGCTGAACGGGAATCACGCCGACGTGAAATTCATCAACGAAGACGGCAAAAAAATCAAGGTCGAAGACGTCGCCGCCCTTATCGAAGACACCGAGACGAAACCGTTTGAGAGCGACAACAAACTGTACTTTGTAAATTCCGCGGACAAAATGAACCCCGCCGCGCAAAACAAGTTGCTGAAAACTCTGGAAGAACCGCAAAAAGCGGTGAGCATATTTCTGGGAGTCGGCAGCGAAAGCGCGATTCTGGACACGGTGAAGTCGAGAACGAAAAAAATAACCCTTGACAGGTTTTCCGCGGACGATATAAAAGACGCGCTGATAAGTTCGGGCGTTGCCGTCGGAAACGCGACGATTGCCGCGGCCTGCGCCGACGGTATGCTGTGGCGCGCAAAGGAAATTTCGTCAAACTCCGCCTTTTCGGAAACGTTCGACCGCGCCATATTCATACTCAACAATCTGAAAAAAAGCAGCGATGTGGCGTCTTTTTTGAACGATAAAACCCTTGATAAGGATAATTTGCCCGTTTTTCTGGACGCGCTCTCAATCGTACTTCGCGATATGATTGCGGCAAAAACCGACAAGAACCTTATAATGAGCAAACATAAGGAATGGGAAATCGAAACGCTGTCGAAAGGCTTTTCGCTTGACGCCCTTTCCAACATACTTTATCTTGTCAACGAAGAAAGAAAAAAATTGAGTTTTTACGTGGGAAGCACCGGTGTTGTCGAAAACCTGCTTCTCGGTATTTTGGAGGTTAAATATAAATGTCAGTAACGATAGTCGGCATAAAATTTAAGAACTCGTGCAAGGTGTACTATTTCAGCCCCGAGAACATTTCGTTTTCGGAAGGCGACGCTGCGATTGTCGAAACGGCGCGCGGCACGGAATACGGCGAAGTCGTGCTCTCAAACCGCGAAGTCGACGACAAAGACGTCGTGCAACCTTTGAAACCCGTTTTAAGGAAAGCCACCGACGCCGACAAAAAACAGGTGGAAAAAAACCTTGCCATGCGCCCCGAAGCCATTCGCATCGCAAACGAGAAAATCGAAAAACACAACCTTAATATGAAGCTTGTGGACGTGGAATACACTTTTGACCGTCAGAAGATTATCTTTTACTTCACGGCGGCGGGACGAGTCGATTTCCGCGACCTTGTCAAAGACCTTGCGGGCGTGTTCAGAAACCGCATCGAACTTCGCCAGATTTATGAACGCGACGACGCGAAAATGCGCGGCGCGCTTGCCCCCTGCGGACGGCCGTGCTGCTGCAACACATGCCTTCCCGACTTTGCGAAAGTTTCCATCAAAATGGCGAAACTGCAAGGACTGTCGCTTAACCCCACAAAAATCAGCGGCGTTTGCGGACGTCTTATGTGCTGCTTGAAATTCGAGAACGATTACTACGCCGAAATGTACAAAAAAATGCCCAAGGTCGGCAGTCGCGCAAAAACTCCCGACGGCGAAGGCGTCGTGGAAAGCAACGACATCTTAAAACAGCAGGTCAAAGTCAAAATCATGGACAAAGACGGCAGTTTCGACGTCAAAACCTACGACCTTAAAGACGTGTCGGCACGCGTGCATCAATCGGTGGAACCCGACGATTCTTCGGACGACGAGGAACTCAAAAAACTTGAAGATTGATATATAAATATATCTTTTTTGGAATATCGACAAAATATTTTGTGTCGAACATGAGATATTTTTGTTGACAATTTTCTTTTATAAGTTTATATTACGGGCTATGAAATCAGAAAAATCGAAAAAAATTTTAAGTCGTGTCGGGTTTTACGGTCTTTTGATATTCTTCGCACTGCTTCGCGCGGTGGCGTCGTACGTCTTTATTGTCCCGAACGCATTTGCCCCGGGCGGCGTAGGCGGTATCGCGAGTATCGTGTACAACGTCGTCAATCTGTACGACCATAAACTTGCGGAAAGCGTGTTCAACCCCGCCGTCACGATTTTCGTGCTGAATCTGCCGCTTGTTATCGCGTCGTTTTTCACGCTCAACAAACAATTTGCAATCAATACGACCGTCATCGTTTTGGGCTATTCGGGCTTTATGGCACTGTTTTCCGCACTTAAACTGCCCGTATTTCAAGGCTCGGGCATGGAAAGCAGTCTGACGATAATCTCGGCAATCGCGGGCGGCGTCATTACGGGCGTTGCGCTTGGCGGCTCCCTTCTTACGAACAGCAGCGCGGGCGGCACGGATATCCTTGGGAAAATCGCAAACAAGAAAAAGCCCGAACTTAATACAAGTTGGTTTATTTTCCTGTTTGACAGCATCGTCGTTTTGCTGTCGGGTATCGTCGGTCTGCTGTCGGCAAAAGGCATGGACGCGAATACTACCTTCGTCAAAATCGCTTCCCCGATATTTTACTCGTTCATCACCCTGTTTTTGACAAGCGAGGTTGCGGACGTCATCACGACGGGTACGCAATCCAGCGTCGTGTTTAATATCATCACCGATAAGGCGGAAGAAGTCGGCGACGCAATCGTGCAAATCCTGCACCGCGGAGGCACGATAATCCACGCGGAAGGCATCTACACAAACTCCACCAGAAAAATCCTGGTCTGCGTCGTGAAGAAAAAGCAATCCGCCCTGCTCAAACAAATCATAAAAGACGTCGATCCCAACGCGTTCACCTATATCAATAAGGCGAAAGAAGTCAGCGGATTCGGCTTCCGCAACAATCAATGACAGCGCGCAACGATATAAAAAACAAAAAGCACCGATATTTCGGTGCTTTAATTATATCGTTTCCCTTCCGGGAGATTGCCACGTCGCTTTGCTCCTCGCAATGACATAAGTGTTCCCATTAAAATATAATGTTTCTTAAAAAGTAAAGATTTTGATGGATTTTCGGGGTTCTTGACGGGTTCGTGCGAAGGCGCGTACTTTGTCGTACGTAACTGAGCAGGGTTCCGTCAAAACGCCGAAAAGGCGCAAAATATTTACTTTTTAATAGGTTTCATTGTGGGGATTTTCGTGACCAGCCTTAGATAAGCTCCGCTTAGCGTCTATAAGTCCCGACCGACATCTACTCGTTTGAAGCTGGGGTAAGCTCAGTTACGCCTAATTCAGATAGCGGAAAATCTAATGGCGTAAGCCGTGGAGTAAGCTGGCGTAAGGTGGCTTCATTTTTTTGAAAACGAGCCGTGTGCTATACTGAAACTAACCGCTAAAACAGTATAACACACGGCTTAACGAAACTCAATATTTTCCGTTCAGTTTACAAGCATTTCGGTTTTTCCATTCTAAAAATCTCTCTCGAAGCACTTCAACATCTTTCTCGGAATCCGTATGGAGATAAATATGATTGCGGATAAACAGCGTTTTGATTTCCGCTGCCATTTGCGAAGTATCCGCAGTTCTTTTAATAAGGTAGTAACCCAGCCGATTACTTTGACAAATGTGAGCTTTCACGCTTTGCTCTCTTTTCTCCGTCACGGTTGCTCCGGCAATATCGACCGCACAATGTAATTCAGGGAGGTATGCAACAAGTCGCATTCCAAGCTCCGAGTCGCTATTGCTTTTGACCGTAATGCCGTTCTGCGCTCCATACATCATTATCAGCATCTGCGGGAGAGCCTGTTGAAACTCAGCTTCACATTGAGGGCAACCCTTTTGCTCAATAGTTCTATCTGTGATTTTGGCACGGTAAGAGTGTCCTGCTCCGCATTTCCACCAAACGACCTTCATCGAGTTTCTCGATACATTGCTCGGTGTCCACTTGGAGTTCTTTTCATAGTCCCATTCTGAGAGTAAGTGAGGATCAGTTGTTCCAAGATCATTATAACCTTGCAGAACGGCTCTCTCAGCACAAACAGGACACATACCGCCTTTGACCCGTGCTTTGACGACGGCTTTCCATTCATAGCCGCAGGTACGGCATTTCCACCAAACATTCTTTGTTGACTTCTCATTGACCGCATCGGGAGTCAACGACAGATTCTTTTCCGACCACTCTGTGGCAAGGGAAGGGTACTTTGTTTTTAAGTCATTAAAGCCTTTGAGTAGCTTTATCCCACTACAATAGGGACACTGAC
>OGOU01001043.1_pt1 | contig 22516 bp, 17 predicted proteins | sample 1552721 | NCBI WGS metagenome assembly OGOU01 (sample SAMEA2580176, study PRJEB22360) | human gut metagenome | biome: human gut; feature: human-associated habitat; material: faeces | place: Denmark | collected 2008/2010
ACTAAACTATACGCCTGACATGAGTGCGCTACCCACCGAGAAAATCCGCTGACCCCTGATTCTTGGCGTTCTGAAATTCTCGCAAAATTTCTATCTATGTCAAGGATTGAGTAACGGTAGATGCCTCGTGGATATGTAATTGTTTTGTCCGGACATATATTTCGAGAGAAATATGTGCCGACAAGATTGCATATAAAAGCGTAGGGCTTCTTCGTTGCCGTCCGACATAGATAGGGCAATGCGAGAAGCCTCAGAACGTAGGACGGCAATGATACAGATTCCTACGCTTCTTTTTTTCATTATCACTATCTGTGCCGACGAGGGGAAGACTTAGGCACATATTAAATTTCTTTATTTTATGTTTAAACAGTACATTAAAACGACTTCCATGTCGTTTGTCGTCATGTTCGGCATGATGGGCATGATGGGACTGTCATCATGCTCGGACGATGACAGTCCACTTGAGCCGGACAAGCCTAAAGGCGAGATGGAAAAACTGACTCCCGAAGAAAGCAAGGATTTCCTTGACAATTCGGCAAAGACAATGATGAACACACTTAATGCTTCCGACCAGGAAAGTTTCATCAAGACAGCATCGTATGCTTATGAAAATTACGCTGACATAGAGTTCCCCGATAAATCGGGTGACGATAACGAGCGTAAAAATCCGGCTCTATTCCTTAAAAACCTTGCAAATGCTGTAAAACAGGGCTCAGCTCACGCTATGGCCGCAGCATCTTATACCTATGTCTATGATTATGATTATCGTGAATATTACGGAGTATACGAAGTTCGTGGCTCGGAATGGGTAAAGACCGAAGACTCTGAAAATATCGTTTTCAAATTCCGTAACTATGACCGTTCCACCTGCATCCTGACCCTTGAACCTTCAAAAGAATTTTCAGATATAGACTGGGAAAACGAATATGACGATTATTATTCCGAGACTGAAGAGTATTATGTCAAAATACCCAAAACCGTGAAAGTTACGCTGGTTTCAGGTACCAAAACTCTTGTCAATGGTACTGTAAATACATCGGTAAGTAAGACTGCCCATACAGTTTCGGCTGATGCCAATATCACCGTCGAAAACATAAACGCTCAATGCCAGATTAATGGTACCGACACCAAAGTCGATGCTGCATTTGCCACAACAGTAGGGGGTAAATTATTTGTCAAAGGAAACACAAGTATTAACGGAACACATCTTTGCGACGTAGATTTTTTCCGCAATAATGACATTGAAAGCGAAGACCTTTATAACTATTTCAAAAGCGGAACTGCAAATGCCAATGCCATGGACTTAGTCCAAATCGACGCCAAGGCTGAATTTACCCGCGAGTTCTGCGCTATTCTGGACCGCAGCTATTACAATTATGATTATGATACCGAGACAGAAGCTGAAACTGCTATTGCCAACGACGTAAAACTATACAACCAATACATTTCGGCTAATGTACGCTACAACAATACCAAAACCGTCCAGGCCAAACTGAAGTTTGATTATGAGCATGAAAGTTATTACCGTGGATGGGAATACTATATCATTCCCTTAATCCAATTCGAAGGCGATGGCTCAACCTATACTTTCGAAGAATACTTTGAGAAAGGTTTCGGCTCTGTTGAAAATCAATGGAACAGCCTTGTCCGCAGCTATAAATCGATTTGGAACAGCGTATTAAAATAAGCAATTATTATCACAAATTACAAACGGCAGCTTATGTACCTTGGTATCAGAGGCTGTCGCTTGTAATTTTATTGATTATGACGTATTCCGGGGCCTTGTCACAAGTGCCGGAAGATACGACATTGTTGCTCAATGAGGTATTGATAAAAAATACACAACCTGTATCACGAAAATTGCCCGGGGGAGCGGTTTCGTTAAATTCGGCTGCATTATCCACCGGTATTCATACTCTTGGAGAAGCTGATTTTGTGTCCCATATCAAACGATTGTCGGGCATAACAATAAGCAATGATTATTCGTCCGGGATATCGGTAGATGGTAATGACCATTCGGCCACTGTGTTCACTATTTCAGGGACACCGGTATTTTTCCCTTATCGTTTCGGCGGAATATTTTCGGCTTTTAATGGTCCACATTTTTCAGGGGTACGTTTCGAACGCGGTATACATGATGCTTCTATGCCTAATCGTATCGGAGGATCAGTCGATTTGCGACCTAATCTGAATTGCGAACAAGGTGCCGAAGGCGAGATAAGCATAGGTATGCTCGCATCCTCGCTTACGGCCAGGATTGCGGCCTCTCCTCGCTTCGTTATGTCTTTGTCGGCAAGAGTGTCATATATTGACCAACTGTACAAATGGTTGCTCAAAGGAAACGATTCACAGATATCATATAATTTCAGAGATTTCAATGTGTCGGCACGCTACTGTCCCGATTCGCTAAATACTTTTCAATTTGTAGCTTTTCACAGCGGCGACAAGATTAACTATTTTGACGGGCACTATGCTTTGGATTCTGATATTAAATGGTACAATTCCATGGCAAGTCTTAAATGGAAGCATCAGGGCCATATCAGCATGTCCAATCGGATAGATTTTACCGAATTCAAAAACAGACTCGTATTGGATATGTCTCAACTGAAAGTCGATGCACCGTCGAGATTGCGCCGGCTCGGACTTTCGGGCGATTTTGTTGTTAAAGGCAAAAAATCGTTGACACAGATTGATGCCGGTTATGAACTGTCTCAATATCTTTCCGTACCTCTTTATGCCTATGTCGAAGGATACGGCGTGTCCGAGCCGTCTGTTGCATGTCGCAATTCAAAAGCGACCGAAGTCCGGGTCTATGGCGATGCAAAAATAGACATGGGACATAACCTTGAACTTAAGGCAGGAGTGTCGGCATCATATTATCATAACGGCAGTTACAATACCGGCGCTTTTGACCCACGCATTACATTGATATGGCTTCACGACCGCCACACCTTATCTTTTCACATTGGGAGCTATCACCAGTATCTGCAGCAGACGGGCCTGTCTGAAATAGGTCTTGCATCGGATTCCTGGTATCTTGCCTCGCGAGTGATAAATCCTGTAACGTCGGCTGGCATCAACAGCGAATATCTTTTTAACACCGGTTTCGAAAATATCGAAATCAGTGCGGATGCATACTGGCGGCATATACAAAATCAGGCAGAATATGACGGTTCGCTTCTCGACCTTGCCAATAATGATTATGTGGCAGAAGAACAACTTATCTCATCAAGTGGATTTAACAGCGGCTATTCGATAGGTCTGCAGCGTAATATCGGCACTTTGACCGGGTCGCTGAGCTATTCGTACGACATGGCCATGAGACACTTTCCGCAGCATAAGGGTTGGCTCCATGCGCGTACAGATCCCGGACATTCGTTTAAGGCCAATCTGGATTACCGTATATCCGAAAAATGGAACGTAGGCGCGCAGTTTTCATTTGCCAGCGGCCGCACGTATACGCCTATAAAGTCTATTTATGTTATTGCCGAGAACCTTATATGTATATATGGTGACCGTAATTCGGCCCGTCTGCCGTCTTATCAGCGTCTTGACTTCAGCGGTACATATTCATTTGTGATGCGTATGGGCAAAAGAGCTCTGGACTCACAAATCAACCTGTCTCTAATCAATGCCTACGGACACCGCAATATTGAAATGCAAACATTCATTATCAATCCCGACAACGGCAGATATAAACTTGTTAAATACAGCTCGCTTTATCGTTTCCTGCCTTCGCTAAGTTTTACAATTAAATTCTGAAATGATATACAAAAGTCTTATTTATAGCTTTTTGCTCCTTGCTGTGGCCATCTTGGGCGCATGCACTGACGATCTGGACCCCGGTCTGGAACAGGCTGTTATCGAAGGCTGGATTGATAGTGACGGATACCCCACTGTTATGTTTACTACCACACTTAATCCAGACGAAAAAGGAGGCTCTATTATCGATAATATGATAAGATGGGGTGTCATCAAAATATCCGACGGAACGCAAGAAGTCATCCTTACCGGATCGGCTGACAAAAACATTCTTCCGCCATACCGATACCACACGACAAAGATGCGTGGTGTGCCGGGCCGTACTTATACTGTCACCGCATCTTACAAAAATCTGCATGCTACAGCTAAATGCAAAATGCCAGCTCCCGTACCCATTGATACAATTATTCTTGAAACTATTCCGGGAAATGATACCTTGCGTTCGGCAAGACTGTCCCTGACAGTACCCGAAGATGTCCCCGCATATTTTTGCATCTCGGTTAGTGAAGTTGAGGAGGACGCAGACAATAAAGGAAACCTTCACAGACCATTGCCGGCGTTGATGGGCACTGCGCAGTCATTCACTCCGGGCGAAAAATTAGAAATTGCATTGTTTAATGCCAAGAATTATGAGAACAGATTACATTTTGTGCCTCAGATGATTGTCGGTCACCGTCTGGTTGTGTCGCTTCACCGTGTTGTCAAAGAGGTATATGACTATTGGACAGCATACGACAATTTTGTAATGTTCGGGCACTCGATATTCCTTAAACCATCCAGTCCTCCCGAGGGAAATATCATGCAAGGACTCGGTATATGGAGCGCTCAAGGCACTTCGACTAAAAACCTTGAGATAAAATGAAAAACCTAAGATATTGTACAAAACTTTTGCCGAGGCTTTGGCAATGTTGAGTTACATATCTTTGGTAGTCGGGAGTTGCTGTTATTATTTCTTGAGGAGGCAGTGTAACTCACGGACCCATAGGACGAGCGAGGAAACTGTGACTATAATCACGAAGTCGAGGGCTCCGGACGGGTTGAAGCTCCAGCCTGCGGTGTGGAACATCGGAGCGCAGTTGAAGAATTCGTAGGCAATCTCAGTTATGAATATCTGCCCCAATACTATAATGGCCACAATAGTCCAGAATCCACGGCTCATGCGCAGTTTGAAGACAGATTTGCCGGTCTCGAAGCAGCGGGAGTTGAACATGTACCAGAAATGGGTCCAAACAAATATGGAGAAGAGCAACGTGGCTTCGTAAGCTGTCATAGTACCGGCGATAGCGTTTTCAGGCGCATGGAAAAGCTGAATCATCGAGGTCACATCCATTGTGGTGAAGATGCAGTAGAAACCGAGAGTGATGGCGAAGAACAGTACGCCTACTCCAAGGAGTTCGCTGACCATCGGACGATTGAGAATGAACGCTTTCCGGTCACGGGGCTTATCATGCATCACTGTTGGCGAAGGCGGCAGCGATGCCAGCGCCATTGCGCCAAAGGTGTCCATGATGAGATTTACCCATAACATCTGGGTGACGGTCAGCGGTGACTCTGAACCTATGAACGAGCCGATAAGCACAAGTAAACATGCCGCGACGTTGACGGTGAGCTGGAACAGCAGGAAACGCTGAATGTTTTGATAAAGCGAGCGTCCCCACATAACGGCGCGGCCTATCGACGAGAACGAGTTGTCAATGATAGTGATGTCCGAAGCCTCCTTGGCTACGGAGGTGCCGTCGCCCATCGAAAGTCCCACATGTGCTGTTTTCAAAGCCGGCGCGTCATTTGTGCCGTCGCCGGTTACGGCCACAACCTCGCCACGTGCCTGAAGGGCCTCGACAAGACGCTTCTTGTCCAACGGTCGGGCGCGGGCGATAATCTTGAGGTCGCCGACACGATCTTCCAGTTCTGCGTCCGAGAGCGCGGCAAACTCTGGTCCGGTAATAATGTTTCTTTCACTATCGGTCGCATCGTTCCAGAGTCCAATCTGACGGCCTATTTCCTTGGCCGTGCCGGGGGTGTCGCCGGTAACAATCTTCACTTTGACACCGGCATTTACAACTTCGGCAACCGCTTCGGGTACATCGGCACGGACAGGGTCGGAGATTGCGACAATGCCGAGGAATGTCAGATTGGTGGCAACGACCTTGTCGTCCTCGATAGTGGCATCGCCGTCGGCAACTTCCTGATATGCAAATCCGAGCGTACGCATGGCCTGGTTCTGGTACTCGAGAAGCTTTGCGTCGATTTCGGGCTTCGTAACCCCGGCGGTATTCGCACACATGCCGAATACTATTTCGGGAGCGCCCTTGACATAAAGGATGGTCTTGCCTGAGGGTGATTGCACTACCGTGGCCATATACTTGCGCTCGGTCGTGAAAGGCAGTTCTTCGACACGTAAGGCGTAGGCGCGGAGTTTCTGATAATCAATTCCGCGGTTGGCGAGCCAAAGCAGCAAAGCACCTTCGGTAGGATTGCCGAGGACTTCTACCTTGTCTTTCGACTTGTCAAGCTGGGCGGTAGAGTTGACGGCAATTCCTTCGGCGAGGACATCGTCGGGCGGGTTGCCGTAGAAATTAGTCTTATAGACCTGCATCTGGTTTTGGGTCAGCGTACCGGTCTTGTCGGTGCAGATGACTGTAGTGGCGCCCATTGTCTCACAGGCATGCATCTTGCGTACAAGATTGTTGGTCTTGAGCATGGCGCGCATGGAGTAGGCAAGCGACAGTGTTACGGCCATGGGCAGACCCTCAGGGACAGCCACGACAATGAGCGTAACGGCGACCATAATGGTCTGTAAGGTGTGCGCAAGGAGTGTAGACCAGACGGCGGTGTCGGCACCGGGATTTATCATTGCAAACACAGCGCAGACCCAAGCTATAAAGAGAACAAAAAATCCGATTATGGTCAGCACACACGTACTTCCGGACCAATCGCTGAATTTTTTGATGACAAGCCAGAAAAAGAGAGCCACGGGGGCGATTAGAGTCCAAGCCATCCACTGGCCCCAGCCGAGGAAGTGGATAAGTTGGGCAACGATTATTAATCCGGCAATGATATAACTGCCATTCGTTATCATGCGACCCAGACCGGCAAGCTGTTCGTTAAGCGGGGTTTGTGTGCTGTCGTCAATCTGGGCTTCCTCAAAGACTTTGCCCATGTCTGTGCAATCGCCGACGCGTAACACACGCATAACGCCGTGTCCTTCCATTACTTTGGTGCCGCGCATGACCTGATTTGAGGGATAGGTCGCGTCCGGGTCAAAATCTTTCGGGTCGACGGTTTTGTGGCAAAGAGGCTCACCGGTAAGCGATGATTCGTCGACGCTCAGCGTCACTGCGTCAAGCAATTCGCCGTCGGCCGGAATCTCGCAGCCGGTGTTGAGATAGACGATATCGCCGACCACGACATCCTTTCGCGGAATAGAGGTCATTGAGCCGTTGCGCATCACCTCGACCGCTTCGTCATCATTCACTTGGTTAAGAATCTTGAATTCTCTGTTGGCTTTTTGCTCGAAGACAAAACTTAGTACCGTAGCCATGAGTATGGCCATGAAAATGCCGATAGGTTCGAAGAATACTTTCCAGTCTTCGTGCAGTCCGAAATACTCATAAAATGAGATTCCGATAGACAGCACTCCGGCAATCATAAGTATGATTATAAGGGGATCGGAGAACTTCTTAAGAAATTCTTTCCACCAAGGGTTCTGTTTTGGCGGCGTAAGAACGTTGATGCCGAACTTCCGGCGGCTTTCGGCAACCTGTGCGTCGGTAAGACCTGAATATGTTTTGTTATGTACCATATCGATTAACGCCAATAATAAAAGAGTTTGATATGCTCGTAAACGACGAAAGCGGGACAGCCGTAGCCGGCATATGCATATTAAACATCCATATTATGCATTGTGTTTTATGACGCAAAGTTAGCCCAAAAATACAAACCGTCATATATATTTATGTCATAAAGTCCGGATATCGGAAGACTTGATATGTTTTAAACTCCATTATTCAGTCAGTGAGGCCGGGCAAAATATAAATCCGGCGGACATTCCTGCTGTATTCAGGATTGTCCGCCGGTGATATTGTGCGCCTTAGCAGGCGGTGTATCAGAGGAGTTTGATTGAGATGTAGCGTTTGGGATGAGCCTTGATGTCTATAAAGAGAGAGTCAAGGCTGCGGATAGTGGCGTTGAGGTTGTTGTAGAGCGCGGGGTCGCGTGTGAGCATGCCCAAAGTCGAGTTGGGCTCATTGAGCTGACGTGTAAGTTCGCGCAGGTTGGACGAGGTGGCCTGGATTTCGTTGAGAGTGTTGGACAGATTGGCCGACATCTGTTCGACGGGCATTTTGTTGAGTTTGCCGGTCAGGGAGTACAGGTCGGCCGATGCGCGGTTGACATTTCCGGTTATGGATTTGACGTCCGATGTTATGGGAGGCAAAGTGGCCATGAGTGCTTTGAGTTGGATTGAGGCCTGCTCGACGTTTGCGGTTATGGCATCGAGGCGTGAAACAGAAGAAGCGATAGCCGGATCAGAGGCAAGTGTGTTGAGAGTCGTCAGCAAGGTGTCGATTTTTGGGAAAATAGACTGGACCGAAGGCATGAGATTTTCGGATACGCTGGCGAGCATGCCTTTGGGGACAAGGCCCGGAATTTCGGAACCAACGTCGTAGAAGCTTTGGTGCGCTGACAACTCGAGAGCAATCGATGCGGTGCCCAATAGGTCGGTAGTGAGGACGGCACGGCTTTCGCGCGGAAGTTTAAGCTCGCGGTCGAGCGATATTTCGACTTTGATGTGTCCGGGGCGCTCGTACATGTAGCTGATGTCGCGTACCTGGCCGACTTTGAAACCGTTGACGGTGACCGGTGCCGAGACGGAGAGACCCTGGACATCGGTATATGTGACGTAATAGTAGTTGGAGGCCTTGAAGACGTTTACGCCTTTGAGAAAGTCAATGCCGAATATCAGAATGGCGAGGGCGGCGATGGCGCTGACGCCTATCAGAATTTCTTTGCGGAAGATTTTTTTCATTATCGGGTTTTATGTCTTTGTTGTTATTTCTTTTTAGAGCGTCGGCCTGCGGGCTTGCCGGAGGCAGTCGCGGAGTTGTCGCGTATGTATGCCGAGGCATATTGGACTATTGCGTCATACAGTCCGTTGACAATAGCCTGTTGTCCGTCGTCTGACATAAGGTACCGCTCGCTGTTGGGATTACAGATGAAGTCAAGCTCGGCGAGCACCGAAGGCATATTGGGCGCGGCGAGGACGAGGAAACCGGCTTGCCGCACACCTTTGTCGACACGGTGTGTGGAACTGATTAGCCGCCGCTGTGCACTTGTGGCAAAGTCAATGCTCTGACGCAGGTTAAGGTTGCTGCTCATCTCGAAAATGATGTACGATTCGGCCGAGCGAGGGTCAAAACCTTGATAGCGGGTCGTATAGTCTTTTTCGAGTTCGATAACAGAGTTTTCGCGTTTGACGACTTCGAAGTTGCGCGACAGACGGTCAGGGCCTAAGGTATAGATGGATATGCCGGAGACGTGTTCGCGGCCCGGTGACGACTCGGATACCGAGTTGATATGTAAAGACAGGAACAGGTTGCCATGTGAGGCGTTGGCGATGTCGGCACGACGCTGAAGCGGAATGAAACGGTCGTCGGTGCGAGTGTATACCACGCGGATATCTTTGCGTGACGACTCGATTTTCTGTCCCAGACGACGTGCTATCTGCAGCACCAGCGTTTTCTCGTTAGTACGCTTGCCAACACAGCCAGAGTCTTTGCCTCCGTGCCCGGGATCGAGTACAAGAACAAAATCGGCGGCCGCAGCCGTGAAAACCGTCAGCAGTGCAAATAGTATTATGGCAAGAGATCGTTTCATTATAGTATTGTCGGGGAAAATCCCGGCATTATCAGCGCAAAGTTAGTTAAAAAAGCCCAAGCGATGCCAAGCTTGGCGCCAAAAATGTCTTCTTTGAGGAAAAATCTGCCAAAAACGACACCCAAAGCGACAGATGATTGTTAAATTTGCAGGGCCTAAAGGCAATAAGATTTAAGTACATCATAGACTTGTATATGAAACGTAATATTTATAAAGTAATGTGTCTGATTGCATTGGCGATGATTGTCGGCGCTATGCCGTCATGCTCGGGCAATGATGATGACAAAGTGCAGGGTGAGCCGGTTGACATAGTTCGTCTTGACAGCATTCTTGGCGACTTTGCTACTCTTGACAACAGCGCGGCGGCAAAAGTGTTCGCCGAGGACAGCTCGCTAATTGTTGCTCAGCTGCAGGTTATGGGCGCCGACAGCGCAGACCTTGCCGCTGTGCGAGAGCTTTCCTCGTCGCTCGCAGTGCGGATGTTCGCGCCACAGACACGCCGTTTGCTGCCGTCTCTTGCTCATGAGCAACAGGCTTTGGGCAATATCATTGCACGCGCAGACAAACAGGGCATAAATCTGCCGTCGCGTCGCTATGTCGCCACCGTATGGGGGCGTCCTGAGTCGATAGTCGTAAACGGCGATGTCGTTCTTATCGCCCTGAACCACTATCTCGGCTCGGGGCACGAAGCTTATGCCGGATGGCCTGAGTATCAGCGGCGCCTTAAGGACAGACGTTTCCTGCCGTACGATATGGCCGAGGCTCTGCTGGGTATCGAACGGCCTTATGCCCCCAAGCGTAAGCCTATGGTGCTGTCACGTCTGCTCTATGAAGGTGCTATGGCACATGCCAAGATGCAGCTGACAGACAGTGCTTCGCTGGCCGATGTCCTGGGTGTTACTGACAGGGAGTTAACCGACATGGCGGCAAACCGTAAATTCATGTATGAGCGTCTTCTGTCGGGCGATATGCTTCACTCGACCGACCAGGCGGTGATGGACCAGCTGTTTGCTCCGGCACCGGTGTGTACCTTGATTAGCCCCAAAGCTCCGGGGCGTGCGGTGCGCCTGCTCGGCTACGATATAGTGACGGCGTGGCTCGAAAAGCATCCGCAGGCAACGCTTAACGACCTGCTCACACCGGCTTTCTATGATTCCGAATCGACATTTGCCGACTCCGGTTATCAGATATAAATCACCGGTCGGCATTTGGCCCTTTTGACTCGTTTTTTGGCAAAAATGGATGTCGGGGCACAGTCAACGCGAAAAAAATTGTACCTTTGCACTAAAGTGTTCGATGTCCGGCTTTTCGGACCCGGCGGTGTGTTTGTTGCCACTTGCAGCGGCCGTTACTCACTGCCATGAATATAAAATATTGAAAGACAATGATACTGACAAATTCAATAGCCACTTTCGGACGTTACTGCATGTTTATGGGACGTGTGTTTTCGTTGCCCGAGAAGTGGAAAGTCTTTTTCAAGCGCACCGTGGCCGAGATTTCAAAACTTGGTCTTGATTCGATACCGCTGGTGATTGTGATATCAATATTCATAGGCGCCGTAATCACCATTCAGATGCAACTCAACATCACGTCGCCGCTCGTACCGGCCTATTCGGTAGGTCTGGCTACGCGTGACATTGTGCTGCTCGAATTTTCCAACTCGATACTTTGTCTTATACTTGCGGGCAAGGTGGGATCGAACATCGCCTCGGAAATAGGCACAATGCGAGTGACCGAGCAGATAGACGCCCTCGATATCATGGGTGTCAACTCGGCGTCATATCTTGTGTTGCCCAAGGTTGTCGGTTTCGTGGTGTTCATGCCTATACTTGTAGTCATCTCCATAGGCACCGCTATGGTGGGCGGCTGGTTTGTGGCCGCGTTTACTGATATAATTCCCGTGTCGCGCTATATTTATGGCCTGCAGGCTTTGTTCCAGGAGTGGTACGTATGGTACGGTCTTATAAAATCGGTCGTATTCGCTTTCATCATAGCGACCACGGCTTCGTTTTTCGGCTATTATGTACGCGGAGGCGCGCTCGAAGTCGGCAAAGCGTCGACCAACGGTGTCGTCGCCAGTTCGATTCTGATACTGTTTTTTGATGTTATCCTGACAAAACTACTGCTGCAATGATCGAAGTCAAGAATCTTGTAAAATCATTCGACGGCCGCACTGTCCTTCACGATGTCAGCGCGTGCTTCGACACCGGCAAGACCAACCTGATAATAGGCCAGAGCGGCTCTGGAAAAACAGTGCTCATGAAGTCGCTTGTCGGACTGCTCACGCCTGATTCGGGGCAGATACTCTTTGACGGCCGAGACCTTGTGACCATGTCTAACGACGATAAAAAATCGCTGCGTAAAGAAATTGGTATGCTCTTTCAGGGTTCGGCGCTTTTTGACTCGGAGACTGTACTCGGCAACGTCAGCTTCCCTCTTGTGATGTTCTCGAAGATGTCGCCGGCCGAAATACGCGACCGCGCGATGTTCTGCATCGAGCGCGTCAACCTGCTTGGTGCCGAAAACAAATACCCTGCCGAAATTTCCGGCGGTATGCAGAAACGCGCTGCCATAGCCCGAGCCATCGCCCTCAATCCCAAGTATCTTTTCTGCGACGAACCCAACTCGGGCCTCGACCCCAAAACCTCGATTCTCATCGACGAACTGCTCAGCGACATCACCCACGAGTACAACATGACCACAGTCATCAATACTCACGACATGAACTCCGTGCTGGGCATAGGTGAGAACATCATATTTATCAACAAAGGGTATCGCGAGTGGGTTGGCGACAAGGATGCGATTTTCGCCACTACCAACAAGGCGCTCAACGACTTTGTCTTCGCCACCGACCTGTTTCAGGAAGTCAAGGAATATATTCTCGCCACCGGGCATCGGGCACATGGCGCCGCACGCCGCGAGCGCGAAGAGCAGAAAAAGAAATGAGATTTGCCGACATACCATTCCATGACGATGTCAAGGCGCGTTTGCGCGAGCTTGCCGACGGGCAGCGGGTGCCTCATGCGCTCTTGTTTGAAGGGCCTGCCGGGAGTGCCAAATATGCTCTTGCACGTGCTTTCGCCCAGTATCTTCACTGCACCGACCGGCATGACGGCGACTCCTGCGGCGTATGCCCCTCGTGCAGACAGCATCATGCACATCAGCATATCGACACATTGTATTCGTTCCCTTATGTAAAGAAAGCATCGGGGGGCAATACTATTTGCGACGACTATCGCAGCGAGTTCACCGATTTTATGGACAGTGACCCATGGATGGACTTTGAGGACTGGCCTGCACGTCTGGGCGACAGCAATACACAGCCGCAGATTTTTGTTGACGAAGCAGCCGAACTTATGCGCCGTGCCGCCTATACCTCACATTCGTCGCTATACAAGGTCATACTTATGTGGCTGCCCGAAAGACTCAAGGAAGAAGCCGCAAACAAGTTGCTCAAAGTTGTCGAGGAACCTTTTGCCGACACGGTCTTTGTCATGACTTCGGACAACTCGCGCGAGATTCTGCCCACCATTTACTCGCGTGTGCAGCGCATCAAAGTGCGCCGATATGACGACGCACAGGTGCACGATTTCCTTACAGGACGCGGAGTCGACGCTGAGACAGCCACTCAGATTTCGGCAATAGCCGGCGGCGACCTCAGTCGTGCGCTGAGACTCCTGCGCACCAAGGACAGCGACGACAGGTATCTCGACTGGTTCATACAGTTGATGCGTCTGTCCTATCAGCGTGACATCGCGGCATTGAAAGCCTGGTCGGCTAAAGTCGCCGGTGAAAAACGCGAAGGACTTGTGCGATTTCTCGAATACTGTTGCCGGATGTTGCGCGAAAACTTCATGCTTAACTTTCACAGACCCGAGCTTAATTGCATGACAGGCCCCGAAAACAAATTCAGCGTCAACTTTGCACGCTTTGTCAACGAGCGCAACGTGCTGAGGCTTTTCGACGAATTTTCGACAGCGATTACCGACATACGTGCCAATGTCAATGCCAAGATTGTGATGTTCGATCTTTGCATCTCGGTCATACTTCTTCTTAAGCAATAAACCATCCGATGATGTTCGGGTGGCACCCTGTTGTCCTGAACCTTGTCAAATACCTTCAAATCTGAATCACGTTAATCAACAGACTTGTGAACACCGTCAGCTCCAAATTTCTCGATTCGGTTGCCGCATACTGCATAGCGCGCGGCATGTCGCCCGAGCGCACTGTCTTTGTGCTTCCCAACAAGCGCTCGGCCATGTTCATGCGCACATATTATAAAGACCGGCTCTTTGCGGCGGGACGTCCCGCGCTTATGCCGTCGTTTGTGACGCTAACAAGTTTCATCGAACAGCTAAGTCCGTTGTCCGAGGCATCGCACAGCGAGTTGCTTTTCATCTTATACGACTGCTATCGTCGAGTCATGGAACGCCTCGACCGTGGCGACGAGATGCGCAGTTTCGACGACTTCCTTTTCTGGGGCGAGCTTATATTGTCGGACTTCAGCGAAATAGACGCTGCGGCAGTTGATGCTTCGGAGCTGTTTACCAATGTCGTGCGCGTAAATTCGTTGCAGAGTACATATTTCAGCGAGGGTCAGGCCGATGTCATCGAACAACTGTGGGGTTACCGGCCACCCGTGTCTGACGAAGTCGAGCACTTTTGGCGGCACATCATTTCGGACCCGGACACCGATACAAGCGAAGAAGACAGAGGCACGAAACATGTTCTGTCCAAAGATTTTATCAACTTGTGGGAAATTTTGGGCGAGTTGTACAACGTGTTTACTTCGGCGCTTCTTGACCGGCGTATAGGCTATCGAGGCATGGTGCTGGCGCAGGCAGCTAAAACTTTGGCCGAAGACGACGTACTGCGCGACTGCGACCGCGTGGTATTTGTCGGCCTCGGAGGCGTCGGCGAGCGCACCAACCGGATTTTCAGACGTCTCAAGCAAAAGGGTGTTGCCGACTTCTTCTGGGATATCCCCGCTCTGCTTGCCGGACCGGACAGCAAGATTTTTGATAAAAGTTCGCATTATATGCGGCGTCTGCGCCGTCAGGCCGCTGAATTTGCAATGCCCGACGACTTCGAAATGCCTCCGGCCTGCAAACCGAAAATCGAAATTGTCGATATACCGTCGTCGATGATGCAGGCTCAGGTCGCGGCCGACACCCTGCGCCACTGGAATAATTTCCGAAAGATTAACGCCCGTTTCGACAACACTGCCGTTATCATGCCGGACGCCGCGCTGTTGCCTTCGCTGCTTAACACACTGCCCGACACCCCCGGAGGCACCAATATAACCATGGGCCTGCCGCAGAGGCAGACACCCTTGGCGACGCTGATACGCACCATAGTCTCGATGCATTTGCGTATGCGCGTGTCGCAACATCGGCCTATGTTCTACTACGAAGACGTCAAGGAACTTGTTTCCAATCCGACTATCGTGCGTATCGATCCCGAAGGCTGCGCTGCCATTATCAAGGAGATAGACACACGCCGCCTTTATACCGTGTTTGCTTCGGAATTGGTAAAAATAGCGCCTTCGCTCGAATATATCTTCGCTCTGCCCCAGAAAGAAATGGATGTCGACGGCGCGCGCTCCTACCTGTCCACTCTTATTGACGGCCTTTGCCAAGCTACCGGATACAAGCCCGACGACAATGCGGATACGCCGGAATTTCACGAATATCAGGTGCTTCACTCGTACCGCGCAGCCATCAACGAGATTTTCGATTTAATAACGAAATACGACGTGCCGGTAATTGAAAGCACATATTTCCGGCTTGTCGAAAAAATGTTGTGGACCCGGACACTCGACATCGAAGGCGCTCCGCTGCGGGGACTTCAAGTCATGGGCCTGCTCGAGAGCCGCGCCATTGACTTCAACAACCTTATCGTCCTGTCAATGAACGAGCGCATCCTGCCGCGCCATAATCCGCTGCGTACGCTCATTCCCCATATGCTCAGGCGTGCATACGGCATGACCACCATCGATGACGTGGAAGACGAGTCGGCATACAACTTCTTCAGGCTTTTTTCGCGGACACAGAATGTCACTCTTGTCTATGACTCGCGAGTTTCGGGAGTCGCTGCCGGCGAGATGTCGCGCTATCTGCTTCAGATGGAACATCTGCTGCCGGAAGGCATTGTGAGCCACCGTTCGGTGCGACTTGGCGCCCATATAGGCGGCGAACGCACGATAAGCATTGCCAAAGATGACGAAGTCATGGCACTGCTCGGCCTTTTTCGCGAGGGCGCTCCCGCAGACAAGGCACGGCGCTTCTCGGCTTCGATGCTCAAGGATTTTATAGCGTGTCCGCTGCGCTTCTATCTGAAGCATGTGCGCAAGTTGAGCGACGAGGACGAGACCGCCATGTTCATGGATGCCGCCACCTATGGCTCGATTATACACAAGGTGCTCGAAACTTTGTATATGGGACTGCCCGAGAACGCTCGTGTCGCGCCATTCCGCGGATTCTCGCGGGGACGCCTCGTCGACGCCGATGTCATTGACCGTATGCTCGAATCCCCGATTCGCAGTCTCGTACTGTCGACAATCGATAACGTATATTACAGAGACCGCTACAAAACTACTCCCGACGATATGCCCGGCGAAGCACGCGTGCTCTCGGCCGTTATCGAGAAAATAGTGCGCAAAACTCTAAGCAACGAAATCACCCCTGAGCTTGACAGCTTCATATTTCTTGCCGCCGAAACCGGTCCCAAAGGCGTATGGGAAATGGCTCCCGGACTGCGCGTTAACTTTGTATCCAAAATCGACCGTGTAGACCAGCTTGATGCAACACGACTGCGTTTCATTGATTACAAAACGGGAAGTGACCGCCCTGTGGTGCGCGCGTGTGCCGACTTGTTCGGACAGACCAAGTCTCTGCGCAACGACGCCATTTTCCAACTGCTGCTTTATTGCCATGCCGCTCACGAGATGGACGGTGAGAAGCGTGAGATACGCCCCGAAATCTATCGTCTGAAAAGTGTATATGTCGACCCGGCGACAACAATCGGAGTCGGCACATCGCAGCGCAACACTCCCATCAGTTCGTACACCGACGAAAGCGTAGCTGAGTTCCGGCCATTGCTTACCGACATGGTGCAGCGTATTTTCGACCCCGGGATACCGTTCGACCAGACCTCAGACCGTGACAACTGTCGCTATTGTGCCTTCGCACAGATGTGTGCCCGAAGCGTGTCGGTCGACAACCCGTTCTGACAATAATTTATGGCCGGAGTATATATACATATCCCAATCTGTCACTCCAAGTGCGCCTATTGTGACTTCTATTCGCAGCCCTCGGCCGTGCTTGCCGACGACATCTGCAGTGCCATTGCCGCAGAATATAAGTTGCGTTGCGACGAATCGGACGACCGGCTTGTACGCACGCTCTATGTCGGCGGCGGCACACCTTCTGTACTCAGTCCCCGACAACTTGCCTGTGCAATTGAGCCTGTTCCCCGCGACAATATCGAAGAATTCACCATCGAGGTCAATCCCGAGGACGTCACCGTTGACAAAGCACGCTGCTGGATTGAGCTTGGCGTAAATCGCATAAGCATGGGCGTACAAAGTTTCAATGACGAGGAGTTGAGTTATGTCGGTCGCCGTCACAGCGCTTCCGGTGCTTTGGAGGCGTTTGACTCACTTCGTAAGGCGGGCTTTGACAATATCAGCCTTGATTTCATTTATGGATTACCCCTGCAGGATCTTGAAAGCTGGAATGATACGCTGCGCCAGCTAATGCAATGCAGGCCCGAGCACTTTTCGGCTTATGCCCTGAGCTACGAGCCCGGTACCCGGCTCAGCGCCCGTGTCGCATCCGGCAAACTCAGCCCCACTGACGACGAGACTGTAGCGTACATGTACGAAATGCTATGTGAATATGCCATGCGATACGGATACCGCCACTACGAGATTTCTAATTTTGCAAAGCCGGGATTTCACTCGCATCATAACTCGTCATACTGGAACTCGACACCTTATCTTGGCCTGGGACCGGCAGCACACAGTTTTGACGGCTTGCAACGCCGATACAATCCGTCCGATACCCGACGTTGGCTTGCCGCTGTCAAAAGCGGCCGCAGTGCCGCTGTTATTGACCCCGAGAGCGAGAGCGAACGCATCGGCGACATCATTTTTACACGGTTGCGCACCGACGAGGGTCTGCCGCTCAGCCTTATCCCCGAATCCTATCGCAACTCATTGCTTGAGACCGCGTCAGCAATGCCTCAGGGTCATGTCGAACTCATTGACAATGTCTTGCGTATTCCTCAGCGCCACTGGCTCATCTCAGACGCCATCATCCGCGAACTCCTTCCGTGAGCCTGCATGGTATTGATTGCAATTCGAATCTTACAGCTGAAAAGCTATCCGACAAAAACCAATACTTCCAATGAATTTCCAATGACTTTCCAAGACTTTCCAAGATGTGCCTTGTGCCTTGGGATAAAAATGCCGGGGTATTTTAAGAGACATCGGCCGGTTTTTCAAAAAATTGCTATCTTTGTACTCTTGACCTCATTAGTTACACACATATACTTGAATTCCTGTTCAAATGAATATCGAACACCTATTCTTTATATATGGACTTTGCATCATGTTTTGCAGCCTGATGACATGGTTCTTTATACATAAAAATCGCGAAATGCTATCGAGACTTGTGGCTTTGTTGATGGTGACCATGAGTCTGCAATATATAAAGGATCTGTTTTTTCTCTCATCAGACATCCCTGATGACAGTGTGCTGTGGCGTTGTATGAATGCCTCGGATATGATAGTTATCCCTATATATGCTTTCATCCTTATAGAACTCTGTCGCCCGGGAACGTTAAAGATAAGGACAATGGAGATACATGAGATTCCGTTCGTCTTATGTCCTATACTGATATTATTGACTGAAAGCAGTATATTCTATTATCTCGATGTGATATGGGCGGCAATATATGGTTCGTATTACGCTTTTTGGACTATGTTTGCCATCCCCAGATACCATAAGATGCTCGAACAGAGATTTTCGTATGAAGATAATATTGACCTGAACTGGCTGCGAAGTATACTCGTTTCGTTTTTTGTCATTCTGTCATTGTGGATTATAGATTGTCTGTATCCCGGATATGTCATTGATACTGTCTATATGATGGGGTCGCTGATTATATGGATGTTCATATGCTACTTTATTTACAGGCACGAATCTGTTATCGAAGAACTTAAGGAGCCGATAATAGTCGGCACCAACGAGATGCTGCCCGAAAACAATACACAGACTCTGAAAGAGAGCATCCTCAATCTGTTTGAGAATGAAAGGATATATCTCAATCCTCAGCTTAAACTTTCGGACGTCTCGGCAATGACTAATTCAAATCGTACCTATGTCAGTCAGTTCTTCAACAATAACCACGGGAAGACATTCTTCGAGTTTGTCAATGAATATCGGGTTCGCCACGCTATGTCACTGCTGAAATCGAGTAACGAAAAACTTGATATCATAGCCGAGCAGTCAGGTTTCAATTCGCGACAGTCTTTCCATCGTGTTTTCAGTAAAATTGTCGGTTGCACCCCCGGTCAATATCGCGGGTCGGCAAATGCTTGATTCAACGCGCTTTTTACTTTTTATTACACACGAGTTGCTTAATTGTTACATCACAAAGAGGAACTTTTCGCGTCTGTTGTGACGCCGATTGTACGTGATGTTTCCACTCCGGGATCTATATTGTCTACCTTTGTCGGGTAAGGCTTCAGCTTATGTCGTTCTGTCATAAACAGCAGCGTTGACGGCAAAGGTTTCTTCGCGGCCTTGAGACTTATAACATAACATTCACTTTTATATAATTATTAGTTTAACCTTGTAATTTAACACCTCAAAATCTATGTTTAAATCAATTCGTATGATTGCCTGCGCAGCCGGTGCAATCGCATTTATGGGCTTGGGATCATGCTCGGGCGGTTCGGAAAAAGGCCTTTTCGGAAATCTCACTTCCGAATATGCCGAAATGATGACAGAACGCGATGAACTCAAAAAGGAAGCCGAAAACATCAAGACTGAGGCCGAAAAAGCCGAATTTATTGAAAAAGGTAAAAAACTCGATGAAAAATGGTCTGAAAAACTCGAAGAGAGCGCAAAAGAACTTGACGGAAAGCAGCTGGAGGTAACCGACAGCCTTTTCAAAGTGACTACTCCCCTCACACTTGAGTTCGAAAAACTCCTTGGCAGCAACCTTGAACCTAATTTTAAAGTCGACGGAGCAGCCGAGACAACACATGAAATTACCAAAGAAAATACTTACTTAGGTACCCTGATTGTGTATCTCGCAGGCTACGACAAGGATGGAAAAGAACTTTTCACATCCGAAATCGGTAAAGTCGAAGGCAAACTCACAGATGACAAACTCGTAGTTCCCGCCGGAGCGCCTGTTAAGTTCACATCTCTGAGATTCAACGACAAATACGTCAAAGAATATCCTGAAACCACAAGCATGATGCTTATAACAAAGTAAATTTCTGCAAAATGAACGATTTCATGAAACAACTTGAAAACAACTGGCGCACAATATACATTGTTCTGCCTGTGCTGATGTTTGTTTTCTTCGCTCTTTGCCCGGCATTCGATCTTTTAGGCAAGACTACCGCCAACGGCCTTAAAATAGTTTTCGATGGTAAAGGTCTCGGCCTCTCCCGTCTACTGACGGTCTTGCTTGTTCTGGTGCCTGTGTGCGGACTGCTTTTGCAGTTTTTTACTATCAACGCACTTGCTAAATTTCAAGCAAAGTTAAATCTGATATGGACTGCGACAGCACTGGCCCTTATTATTCTGCTGGCCATAGCGTTGCCTACCGGCGTCTCGTTTGCATGGGGTTCGTACCTGTACTTCCTACTTGCCGCCGCAGGCGTGGCTTTCGAATACATCGGGCAAAAAGCCGACAAATAAAGTATGGATTGTAAAAAAAGAAAGCCGCTGGTACGTATAGTCGTCAGCCTGGCGGTTTTCTTTTTATTGATTTTTGTACTTTGGGTAGCCTTCATAGCACTTTATCGTCCCGAACCCGAGCAGCCTGACACCATTGACTGGCGTACCGGTGACGTTTTTTTCAGCGTCGGCAACTCATGGGAGTCAGTCGCCGTAAGGTCGCTTACCGGCGCACGCCACTTTGAAGTTTCCGATTCCACCCCCTCACATTGCGGAATTGTGGTCCGCGTTGCCGACGGTGTCCGACTTGTACATGCTTCGACAGTCGAGAAACGGGTCGTCGCCGAATCACCTCAGGAGTATCTCGCCAAAAACGGATCGTACTGCCTGTATGTTGTCCGACCGTCATTCGCTCCCGATACGCTGCGTCTGCGCCGCTGTCTTGACTCTCTTATTACGTCGCGCGTGCCTTTCGATTTCGATTTCGACCACAAGGATGCTTCTGCATTATATTGTACTGAAATGGTTGTCGCGACATTCGAACTTATCGGCCATAATGACTTCTCGCTCCTAAGAAAGCAAGCGCATATCTATCCCGGCGATTTACTAAAGAATATGCATAAAAATAAATAACAATGAAAGATAAATTGCTATTAACCACTATATTACTTGTGAGCGGAATCGGTGGCTTTTCGGCGTATGCCGAAGATGACATTACTCGCAAAGAGCCTTTCTATGTAAATGAGATGACAATTTACATGCAATCCGAGGCCGATGACGACAAGGCTATTGGCGTCACGCCGGTATATGAGGGCCTGTGGGCCCGCGAGTTCCCCGACGGCTATCAGTTCTATAATCTTCAGGGGCAAAAATTTACAGACTCGCGATGGCATTTGCCCGGAGTCACTGCCATACCGCGTATGACCCCGTGGGGTATGATGGTGAAAAAAGCGGGCAATGATTATAAAGCGCCATATTATCTGGTCAAGGCTGACGGCACACAGATTGCTCTGCCGGCCCACTGGGAATATCCCACCGAGTTTGTCGATTCGCTCGCTATCGTAAGGGTGAAAGACGGCTACAAATTTACATACCGGTACATAACCCCCGACCTGAAAATCGCTTTTCCGAATCTATATCCTTCGGACGCTCAATTCGAAGGAAAAAACAATACGACACCGCCGCTGAGCGAAGGACTGCGTGCCTATTGCACCAAAGTCGACGGTTACGATCTGTGGGGATATATTGACGAATCCGGACATATTGTCATCGAACCACAGTTTAGGGAAGCCCGCTCATTCCATTGTGGACTCGCATTAGTCAAGGACAAAATGGGAAACAAGTATTTCATAAACCCGTCCGGGAACAAAGCCTATGAGCCTCAATGGGATAAATACTCCGACGTCTCGGACTACGACTCGGGATTATGTGCGGCGCCCGGCGAGCGTTTCGACCAGACGGATTACTATGACGTCCTGGGCAAAAAAGTCAAGACTTTGACCCGTGGCACCCCTTTCCATAATGGCACCGCATACTGCTTTATATTTGACGAGGCCTTGAACAAGAATCTTGTACATAAAATCAACACCGGATTCAGCGACCTGGGCACCGTAGAGGTCACCACCGGAGACTTTAATTCGCCCACATACGATGCCGGCGGAGTTGCCCATTTTACCGGTTGGATGGTCGACGGGGCTGCCTGCAACGAAAGTTACTTCTTTGACTATTCCGTAGGCCCGTTCTCGAAAGAAGGCTATGCACCGGCGACGATGATTGCAAATGACGGCAAAACCGGCTATAAAGGCTTTATTGACAAAAAAGGCCACTTCAAACTCGTCTACCAAACCAAATAACCAAAACACACATCACCCCGCCGCCGGCAACCGAGACTCCTCGTTCCGCCGGCGGCTTTTTACATCCCGCCCCCAAAGCATTGCCTTCCCCAAACCGTCCTCCTTTGC